>Ga0214545_1000513_pt1 | contig 61986 bp, 27 predicted proteins | sample CNSS4metaG_FD_160064 | JGI IMG/M metagenome (GOLD analysis project Ga0214545, IMG submission 160064) | Root nodule microbial communities from cowpea collected in UCLA plant growth center, Los Angeles, California, USA - CNSS4 | ecosystem: Host-associated > Plants > Roots > Nodule | place: USA... | reverse complement strand
AAAAAAAAAAAAAAAAAAAAAAAAATAAAAAAAAAAAAATATATATATATATATATATATATATATATATATATATATATATATATATATATATATATATATATATATATAGGATTTTGTTATTGGAATAGTATTCAGATCTCATTTCTATGATTTTATGAGTATCAAAATATAGACATTGACCATAGTAAATATCTTAACACTGAAATTTAAAACATGAAAGTTTGTAAAATATTATCCTCTCTGAGATTAGTCCTTAAGTTCAAAATACAGTCAACTACAATATTAAAATGGCTTTTTACCTAGATTTCATTTATTGATGATGACACCTCAGTTCTATTTTAACATTGATTTCATAAAAAATTGGTGGAACAAAAAAAATCAATTCAAACAAAATTCACATTGAATTTTAAGTTTTAATATGCATCATCCATTTCAATTAAAGCAGTGAAAAATTATCACTAAAAGCATCAACGTAATCGTTCCATTTTAAGGAAAATTTCCTATTATGATTATTTGTCATGTAAGCTAAGGTTAATATTTTACCCTTCAAAATCTCATCAGATTTTGTGTTGCTTTAGTCGAGTTTTTCTTATAAACAACAAGAAATGATGCATATATGACTTGATATAAAAATACAAGCATATAACAAAGAGATGATATAAAAAGGATAGTTGTGGATGATTGTTATTTTTTATTTAATTAGTACATAAATAAATATTAGATAATCATCACAAACCAAAAAATAATAATTTGTTTGGAATGATATTTGTTCAGCAAACTACGTTATGGCAATGAGATTCATTCTGAAACTGCACCATCACATGAATTGCCTTGATATTTAATTTCAAATAGATGAGTTTTTATATATGTTCTTCTTTGGGACCATAACTTGATTTTCTTCACATAGATATGTTGAGATCAACCTAAGCATTGAATATTTAAATTGTTAAGCTCTTAATATAGCCTAATAATGCTGACTTTTGCTTCAGTTTGTTTGGTATAGCTTCAATGCCACAAAGTTTGTTTGGTATGGCTTCCATGCAACAAATATCTCAACAACGAGAATACAAACATATACAAAAATACCGAAAGAACTCTATTCCATAACATATACAAACGTTCATAAACATGTGTGCGTATGGGAAGAGGTTAAAAATATCTATCTCATAAAAATTGTCTAATACTTAAAGTTAACAATGTAAAATATTGAATAAAATAAATTCAATGTTTTACCTTATAAAAACATGATATTTTGAAATCCTAAAAGTTATCTGTAGCTCTTGTAACTCTTGATTTGAGTATTTAATAATAATAAAAAACAATATATAATATATTTGTAATTAAATGTTATAAAAAATATTAAAACAACAACAAGAGTTAAAGCACAAGGGTCAAATTTCGGGACCCTACATTATCCAACAAATATTTTTCAAGAGTTATGTATAACTCTTGATAAAAAGGCCATTTATTTTTATCCAAAAAAGTGTAAGGAATGAATGCATGTCTTTATTTAATAAGAAAAAATGGCACATTAATTATTTAATTATTAGTCATGTTTGAATTTCCCGTATTTAACTGAATTTAATCCAACTCCCAGATGTCATATTTGGTGGTAACCAATACTAGAAAGTGGCAAGAAAAGCCTGTGAATTAAAGTAACCTTGAGAAACGAGTGTGAAAGAAACCTGATTTATGAAGGGTAGTAGTAAGCAATGTATCAGTGCATGTTTGGTTTACTTTGAAAACTCAGGTGATCAATTCTTAAAACTAATTCATTCCAATAAATTCTTTAAAACACCCAAAATTAATTAAAAATGATAAATTTATATGAAAATAAAAATAATTTTTTTCAGTTTCTCTGTTAACCAAAATTAATGTTCTCCCAAAAGTAGAATCCATTTCTCCATAACTATTTCAAAGAGACCCATAATAGATTTGCATAGAAATGATTCAGATGTTGTGTTGCCTACCCTACCCCACCCAACTCAACCATCCTCATAATTAACTGCGTCACTATTTACAGTTTCTAACAGTAACAACAATGGTCACAGAAGCCACCGCTTCTTCATTATTTATTTATTCTCTTCCACAAACTCTGTGCTCTCCCACTCGCAAACTGCAACCATGGAAGGGAAGAAGAAAACCACAAATGGCCTTCTCTTCCTGTCTCTCGCGCTCGCCCTCTCTCTCTCAGCCACCGCCACCCTCCCATCCCAACTCCAAACCCAAACCTTAACTCTCCACTCCCTCCCCCACCCACCCACCCTCTCATGGCCCGAAGCCGAAGCTCTTGCAGAACCCGACCCGGAAGATGCTCTCTCCCTTAACCTCCACCACATAGATGCACTCTCCTCCGACAAAAACCCGGAGCAGCTCTTCCACCTCAGGCTCAAACGCGACGCCAAAAGAGTCGAATCCCTACTCACTCTCGCAGCCCTCAACAGCAGCCACGCGCGCAGATCCGGCTCCGGTTTCAGCAGCTCCATCATATCGGGTCTAGCACAAGGAAGCGGCGAGTACTTCACCCGCATAGGCGTGGGTACTCCCGCTAGGTACGTCTACATGGTCTTGGACACCGGAAGCGACGTCGTTTGGCTCCAATGCGCCCCCTGCCGCAAATGCTATTCCCAAACCGACCCCGTTTTCGACCCCAGCAAATCCCGAACTTACGCCGGAATCCCCTGTGGAGCCCCTCTCTGCCGCAGGTTAGACTCTCCCGGCTGTAACAAGAACAAGGTTTGCCAGTACCAGGTTTCCTACGGCGACGGTTCCTTCACATTCGGCGATTTCTCCACCGAGACACTGACGTTTCGAAGGACAAGAGTCACGCGCGTCGCGCTCGGCTGTGGCCACGACAACGAAGGACTCTTCATAGGCGCTGCTGGTTTATTGGGGCTGGGCCGGGGCAGGTTATCTTTTCCTGTCCAGACCGGACGCCGGTTCAACCAGAAGTTCTCTTACTGCCTCGTAGACCGTTCAGCCTCGGCCAAACCATCCTCTGTTGTCTTCGGAGATTCCGCTGTTTCCCGAACCGCGCGGTTCACTCCTCTCCTCAAGAACCCCAAGCTCGATACCTTCTACTACGTGGAGCTCCTTGGAATCAGTGTTGGTGGCGCGCCGGTGCGCGGCCTATCCGCCTCGCTGTTCCGCCTAGACGCCGCCGGGAACGGCGGAGTCATCATCGACTCGGGCACGTCCGTCACCCGCTTGACCCGACCCGCTTACATTGCCCTCCGGGACGCGTTCCGCGTCGGAGCCTCGCGCCTGAAGCGAGCGCCGGAGTTCTCACTTTTCGACACGTGTTTCGATCTGTCTGGGCTCACGGAGGTGAAAGTGCCGACGGTGGTCCTGCATTTCCGCGGTGCTGACGTGTCACTACCGGCGACGAATTACTTGATTCCAGTGGATAGTAGCGGGAGCTTCTGCTTCGCTTTTGCGGGAACCATGAGCGGTTTGTCCATAATTGGTAACATACAGCAACAAGGATTCCGGGTATCATACGACCTGGCGGGTTCTCGGGTCGGGTTTGCCCCGAGAGGTTGCGTTTGAGTCGTGGGAACTGGAATCAACCAATTCCCCGTGTTTTCTAATTATTAATATGAATTAATGTTCGCATCGTTTTTTATAATTTATATAAGCTTAAAAAAAAAGTTAGATTAGAAAATGAAGGCGAGATCTCAATCTAGATCTGGAAGAGGAACTAAGATTGAAGAAAATGAGAATGTTTCTGTTCTGGTTTCCTTTTACCCTTACGTTGTCGCTTATTGTATTTTTAATTTCCCAATTAAATACAACAACTACTTCAATTTGGCAGAGTTTAATCTTTCATTTGCTGCTGCCAGTGTACGTACTACTGGTGATACTCCTATCTTTTGTTGTGGTGAAAACTCCACCTAGCAATGTAAATGCTATAAGATATTTTGCCATTTCACCGATCCTGGATCATAAACACTTCCACCTGTGCTGCGTTCATTGCGACTAATTTTTATCTCTTTCTGTTTCCGTGATAGATGAAGCGCCTGTTGCGGATCTAACTTCGATTCATTGAACCCTTTTACAATTATTCTTGAATTGAAAATTCATCTCTTCTATTCTATTCATAAAACCATCATCTCAATAATTGATACATCAGACCACATCCACAAAATTGATCGATATAGAATCTCCCAAATGAATCAAATGATGTCTACACTACATCAAGAAATCGTGGAAAGACAGACACGTACGGAAGGACTGTCATCTTCTTATTGTGAGGTTCCGTACGATGGTGACATGTTTGTCTGTTATTAGCAAGATTTATTAATCAATTATTTGTATTATATTAAGAGAGAAAAAAAAGTTACATAATAAATAATGTTAGTTTTATGATAAATTTATCTGTTTTATGGGAATATTTAGTACAAGGAAAAACGAATTCCTCTAAAGTATGTATATTGTAAATTTGGAATGTTTTCTGCAGGTGCTGTAGCAGCCAAGCTAATTACGTACGAGTCTGGTTTAGAGGCTAACACGTGGAACGTGTTGAGTGTGTTATGAAAAGTGGTAAAGAGGTGTTATGATCCGTGAGGTGATTGATTAATGGGTGAAGAAGCACATGGTAGCATGGCCATGTTGCACATGCCAGAGCAACACAGTAGGTCAACAATATGCACCGCTAACATGAACCAGGTCATGCTAAAAAATGAAGAGGTAGGAGAGAAAACAGAAATAGGAGAATTATGTGAAATGAGGAGGTGGGTACTGTAACTTTTGGAAACAGAAAAGCAATTGCTTCTTTTCCAAATTCATGGATGGATGGAGTCTAGCTGTTAAAGAGGGACTAAAAAGTGGAGATGGCACTAACACGCACCACTTTGCTTTTGAAAATCACAATGATGCGTGTGCAAGCTCAACCAACCTAACTCTGCCTCCACCAATTCCACTACCCTATCTACCACTTTAGATCTACTTTCTCAGTAAAAACTTTCTTTTCTTTTCCTTTCTATCATATTCTTATCGATATTCCTGAAAGAAAATCCTTTTTAAGTTTTTCTCAATTTAATTTTACAATATTCACTTATAAGATAAATATACACTTATTTGTATATTATAAATTAAATTTATCTCGAATCGATCTAAAATTTTCAACATATTTTTATCATATCAAAACATAAAAATTTTGTGCATAAAACTAAATATTAACAATCCGATATCATATAAACCAAGAAACTCAACAAATAATACATTTTGTTAGGATAAATTCAAATACATAATTTCAGACCGAGTAAGCTATTCTTTTTTTTACATTCCGTTGATCAAGAAATGTTGAAGCTGCATAGATTATTTGAATGGAACCTAATAACATTAACCAGGGATAAAATATAGAATGAGCGCGAGATAATAATTCCATATTAATTCGAACCAACCCATATGCTCCCATTTTTAATAATATTCCGACTAAAAACATACAAGTGCTGTAATGCACCTCTCCATGGGTATCAAGTAACCATGTATGTAAGGGTATAATTGGTGATTTGACAGCAAAAGCAATAAGAAATCCCATATAGAAGATTATTTCCAGTGCCACGGGATATGATACTATGTTAAAAAATTAACTTTACATATAAGTAGTGTTTAAATTTTTTAAATATGCGTGTTATGAAATTAATATATAAAATAAAATAATATTTATTAAAAATTTAAAATAAAATAAAATATATCAGACAAGATAAGAGAATAACTGTTAATAAATAGAAAAAAAAGAGAAGAAGCATAGATAGACGGTTTTATAAAAAAATTGTAAAAATAATTAAAAATTTTCAAAAATTTAATAAATAATTATAGGATAAAATTAGAATTACACAAAAGAGAGAATCTCTTTATATATTGTTATAGATTTATGTGAAATTTTGAACACAAATTTTGGAGACAAACTTGAATTTAATAAGAAGTCACATTACAATTTAATCATTTAAAAAAATAATGGAATTTGATTTATTTTTCTATTATTATTAAATGCTTTTCTATAATTTATTCAGTTTCACGTTTATTATAAATTTAAATATTTCTAGTCGAATTTATATTATTTTTCCATTTAATACTTAAAACTTAGATATTTCATTTTAATTTCTATTATTAAAATTGAAGAGGAAATCACAACTTATTAATTTTACAAACAACTTATTAATTTTACAAATTCCTTCCAATTTTGTAATAACACAAATAAAAATCAATTTTATGTTCGTGCTTAACTATTACATTTGTAAGCATGTTCTAAAATATGTTTGCTTTATTAAAGGAGTGATGAGTGTTGAACCTTGATAATTAGACAACAAACAACAAGAGAAAACTAGTACCTTTAAAAATAAACCTTTACTAATAGCAGCAAAAGCTATATTTAGTTGTTATAAACTTTCATTTAATTTATCATTTTTATAAAGTTATGATTAATTTATTGTTTGAATATTCAATTTATGTATGTCCTTATTATGACTTCAACTATACTGCATCAACATATTTACTGTAGGGAAAATATTATTAACTTTGAGGTTGATTTATATCTCATGATTTTATATCTAAAAAGATTAATTAGTTAAATAATTGATTGATTACAACAAATATTAATATATTTTATTTTTAATATAATAAAAAATTACAATGTAACAACTTTAGTTATTAACTATGTTTGTTTTATTTGAATTCAGTTAATCATTAATTTAATTGATGTGTCAGTACTTAATAGTAATTACTTGTGTTTATTAAAGAAATTATTAATGTTAATATGTTATTAATTTGAAAGAACTATTAAAATTTTTAACCTTATAAGAAAAAAGAAAAATAGTTGAGAGGTAAAAGACTTATTTTAAAGTTAACTAGACATTAATATCAAATCTCCCTATGTAAAGACTACTAGACCAAAAGTTACAAAATTTTTAAAAATGTCACATAATATGTGCCATCAACTTAAAATAAAATAAAATAAAAATTATATCTCCAAAATATGAGTAGATAATTACTAATACTAACAAAAATAAAAATTAGTGTAACATGTATGTTAAAAGAACTACTTTTCGAATTGCAATAAATTAATTTACGGGAGAAACTCATATAAACCAAATTAAAAATAAGGAAAAGTTTTTCTATCTATACAAATGTAGTGTAACGTTAATTATAACGTTTATCCATTAATTTCCTTTTAAATTTGTTTGTTTATTTGCTTTTTAATTAAAGACAACAAATTATTACATTCATTGTAATTTATAGTAACTAAAGTGAATAAACCAATATACATTATTATTAAAAAATCAATTAAATTATTAAATTAGTTAGTTATATAGCATAATTTTATTGGTTAGCATAACAGTTAGTTAATATTACTTAAAATTTTTGTTTTGAAGTAAGTATATTATATGTAAATCCAAATTTAATCAATACCACTTTAACAAACTATAATTCGTGTTTCACTTGTTCAGTGATGATCTGTTAAATTCAATTTAAGAATCAATAATATTCATTGTGCAACCTATATTATATGAACACTTCTGAAACGACAATCCGTTTCATCAAACAGAACCTTCGAGGCCTCGACGACGTAGCGCGCAAGCCAATATGGGAGAAGGTGGAAGATCGCGACATATATAAATTAGGGTTTTTTCAAATTCAGATATATACGGAACGGAACACTGAGTTTGAGATTGGGAATCGATGGGGACGGAGGAAGGAGGGCACGGAAAGGGAACGAAGGTGATACCTTTGATTGAGAAGGCCACCAACTCCACCGCGCCGGAGGTCGATCCCCGTCTCCTCAAGGCCATTAAAACTGTGGTTCGATATTCCGATTCGGAGCTCCGCGTCGCTACCCTTACCCTCATGGATCTCATGAAGCGCGACCATGCTCAGGTACTATTCCCTTTGTACTTATATTTATTGGGGTTTCGCTTTCCTTTCTCCCGGTTTGCAATTAGGTTTAATTGACCATGCATCGATAAATTTCAATTTGAATTAAAAGCTTGTTCAAATGATAATTGGTCAACTAGAAAGGGCTAAGTTGATACAAATTCATACATGTGCTAAACAACAAAAATGACAATTCCTAAAATTGACTATTATGTTCTTCCTACTAGGTTTGAGGCTTTAAGGTTATAAGGCCATGAAATCCCATTCATTTTATTGCTCTGCTGAGAAACCTCACTCATTAGCTCAACCCTTGTTTTAACTTTCAGATTCCAACTTTCATCTACAGCAAAAATTCCTCTGATTGACTTTGACAGATATGTGTTGCAGGTGCGGTACCTTGCGCTTCTAATAATCGATGAACTCTTCATGCGTTCAAAGCTTTTTAGGACCCTTGTTGTTGAGAACATGGATCAGTTGCTGAGTTTGAGTGTTGGATTCAGGCGAAACGTGCCTCTTCCTGCTCCACCTGCTGTTGCGACTGTTTTACGTTCGAAGGCCATTGAATTTTTGGAGAAGTGGAATGTGTCGTTTGGGGTTCATTACAGACAGCTCAGATTGGGTTATGATTATCTGAAGAATACACTCAGGCTCCAATTTCCTAACATACAAGCTAACGTGGAGCGGGTTCAGCAGGAGAGAAGGGAAAGGGAGAGGAGGTCAAAGGAGATTTTACTGAGCAAGTATGAATCTTTAAAAGAGAATTCGTCTTCAATAAAGGCAGCGATTTTATCTACGATGGATGAGATTGATGAGTGTTTGGACATTTTGCATGCAAAACGGGAGGAGTGTGTGTCAGATGATGTATTGGACAGCGACGAACACGGTGACTTTCATTCTTTGGAGCTGCAGCAGCTTCGTCTTGAAGCATTAAAAGAAGGGGAGAAGGTTTATGAGAACAGTGATAATACAGTGGTTTTTGATACATTGAGGGAACTATACAAACTTCTGGTGGCAAAGCACTTGATTACTATCCAAGAGTGGATTTCTGTTTTAGTAAGAGTTGAAGTAGCCGACAATAGATTCAGAGATTCCATTTTGAAAGAGTTCATTGATATCCGAAATCGTCTAAAATCGGTTAAAAGTAAATGTGAAGAGGCTGGTTGTTTGCTCGTAAACTCATCAAAACATGATGAGGAAGATTTTTGGGAGGAGGATAACGTTCTTTCTATGGAAACCTCATCTAGCATACCCAATAATAAAAATAAACATGTTGATGCTCTTAAAACAAATAATGATAATCTTGGTTTGCACAGTAACGGGTCTAATGGCTCTGAAACGGATAGCCTGCGTCATCAGGGACATGAAGTTGAGTCAGACCCTGAGAGGAGTAAGCTTATAGCTGAAGCTCCTGTGGTACGATGGAGTTCTTACTTGGATAATTGGGGTTCAAACAGGGTTTTTATGGCTAACCAGCGGGGTTTGGAGCTTGATAGTCACTGGGGTAGGGTGGATGCTGATGCAGTTATTCCAGCAGATAAAATTGCAGAGTTGAATGTTCACGCAATGCCTTATGAAGAGAAGAAAACTGAAATTCAACCATGCCTGGCTCCTTTGAAGAAAGGAGGATTGTGCCAGAGAAGAGATATGAAACTTTGTCCATTTCATGGACCTATCATTCCTCGAGATGACAACGGGACGCCACTTAGCCAGAGCTCTTTAGAAGGCGTGAATGTGGATTTAAGGACTGATCTAGTAGAGCAGTTAGCCAAACAAGCAGTGAAAAATATTCGTGAGAGAGATCAAGAGGGGGCAAAGAAGAGAGAAATTGATAAACAGTCGCTTAAACGTGCAAAACTAGCAAAAATTCGGGAACACAATGAAGCTGTTTTACGGGATGCTGCTTTGGCTTCTACTTCAAGATCAGCCACGCTTGGAGAAGATGGGGAGTTAACTAATGAAGATAAACAAAGTCTTGCTTCCATGCTGCGAAAGAAAGTAACATCAAAAGATAGAATAGCTGAGAAGCTTTTAAGTTCGCGTGCAAGGGTTACTTCAGATAGGCAGCATATGTCAAGTGAGGATGCCAAATATAGAGAAGCGTTCCCAAATCAATGGTAAACTGGTTAGAATCTTTGTTAAGCTTGTCTGATTACTCTGAAGTCCGAACCATACTTCAGATTTTGGATAAAACCATGCCTGTTAGTCATGGGGCTGGTTAGTAAGTAAAATAAAACAAAACAAACTACATCTATTCTTGTAGACAGACTTATAAGGACCAGCTTGGCTGCAAGGGATAAATGTAAGCAGTTGCTTGGTCAGTTCTCGTGTTTCAAATTTTTAAATTTATTTTGCTCATTTTCTGTAAAATGTTTGTCATAACGGTAGATGCCAGAGGATTATTACATGTTCGGCAATCACGCTACACTAAATTTCTCTTGTATTTATTAGCACCATCACTGCTTTGTAACAAGTCTTCAGTCCATTAAATATTACTATTATTGTACTAAATTTCAAAATCACATAGATGCACATTGACTGTGGATTTCTATAGGTGAGCAATTTAAATTGTGGGGTTGAAACACACCAGTTGGAACCCGGAAGAAATCTTGGAATGCCTTGTGTGATGTTTTAGCTACCAGAAAGGTGTCATAAATGGTTCCCATTGCCATTAAAGAAGAGCAGTTGACCTGTCGGATAAGTGGTCTGAGTTGTCGCTGCTGGTGGTGGACCTTCATGGCTACTAAAGCGAAGTATTTATTCCCTCAACGAGAAAATATTTTTGAGAAAAGTACAATCCCGCATGATGTGGAAAATTTTCAGCTTACTCAAAACACCTAGAAGTATTCTCAGGTGTTGCTTTCATCAGTAAGAGGGTTTTTATTTTTTATTTCATGATTTCAAAATAAAGGGAGCACGAAGGTGGAGAAGAGTCACTGCATCACTGGGAACTAGAAAAAGAATATTCCTCTTGCCCCATTTTTTGGCACCAAACCTGAACTTTTGCTGTCAATTGTTCTCTGTATGGTTATCACTTGTGGCTCGCGAGGGAAACTTTTGTCAGTACACTACACAACCACTTGGGCAAAAATGTGACAAAAAATGTAATACTTTTTATAATATCTTTAGGCACGGTGAATGTTGCGTTGAAGCAGGGACAGATGCTAATATTTTATTGCAAACCTTCACAGGTTGGGATGATGAGCGCACGACGGGAATCAGCTCAGAAAAGTCAGGGAACTACTCCCGATACGTTTGAGCAACTAAGTATTTTCATGCAATCCTAATACTATAATAGTGCACTGATTCTCACACCATGATTCTTGTTCTGCTTTGATGCACAGTGGAGGAGCTTACGGGTAAACAAAGGGAAAAAAGTTACTTCAGATTGTTTGTTCTCTCTGTGACATTATTCGCTCTAATCTTTCATTGGAAAGCGTTTTCTTCTTACCATCATATTTAACCCAACAAACCCCATTATTAGGCATGACTTTCCTAAAGTCGAGTTGATATTATGACTTTCTTCTGTCGTCTTCATGATAGTAATATTTAATAACCCCCACTGAAGGAAAAGATCTAGCACAGTGTTACTCATTAATTTTAATTACATGCGTTGTAGGATGAGATCAGTAACAAAGTAAAAATTATGATATGTTAGGTTTTTAATTTATACATATTTTGTAAATAACTTATTTCTAAATAAGTTATTTAAATTTTGTTCCTTAGTTTTCACTTGCCATACGAAACACTCCTTAACAGTAAAAGTCAAGGAAAAACAAAAGATGGAAAGATTTACAAAGAAGACAGGATATGCACGATAGAAAGTATAAGAGAAGAAGAGTGAAGTAATTATGTCGACGGTTACTGAAAATGAAAGGGAAAAATATGTCATGATCAGAAGTACCTACTAATAATTAAATTATCATCTTATGAACAAGTGTAACTGTGCGAGCCAAGAAATATAGAAATAAGTAAACATTTTTCCCGCAAGTGGCCAAAAATATTGTTGAAAATTGTTGAAAGAAGATCCACAAGGTATACGTGTTTTAAGAGTGTCCTCAAATTACGCAATGGTATGACTAAAGACAATTAAGTCGAGAAAGCAATAGTATAAAAAAGAAGCAACAGTTTGAAGAGGCAACTAAGAAACTAAATATTTTAGAGACTCTGCGGACAAGTGTGGCATCCACGCCAAAATAATTGATAGTGCCATAGTGGACCATTGGTATATCCATCCATTCTACACAAAGCTGTAGACCCTCTTTTCTCAATCATTCAAATCAATTTGCGCTCCCTTCAATGGTGCTCACCATCAGATCACACCACATCCTCCTCCACTTCTTAAACGACCACATTAACTCCCTCATCGTATTAACTATGTCTGTCATGTTTCAAATGACGACACCTCATTCTTCATTTCATAATAATTCGACAAAACAAACTAATATAACAGTAACATAATTCATTGTTCATCATTTTACCTTTTATTTCTCTATCAACTGATAACTTTGTCTTAACTGTCAACTTTACTGGTGTTCTCTGTGAGGTATTTTAACTGAATACTATTTTTTTTTAAATGATTCATTTTTATCATGTTACGGTTAATTGATTTTAAAGGAATTCAGAACAGCCACACTGGTAATTTTTATTTCATCAGTCAGTTTGATTTTATTTTAATTTTTTTAATATTTTAGATGTAAAAAGTAGTTTTATGTTCATTTTCTAAAATAAGACGCATATAAAATCGAAGGAATTTTATTATTCAAGATTATATTCTGAAGTCACTTCAGCATATTTAGTGAGATATGACGCTTAATAATATTTAAATGAAATTTATGGTATTTTATTTTAATCTTTAATTTGGTGTGTGTAAAAAAAAAATACCGTAAAAAGTGGGTGCTGTAAATAAATTTGTATAGCTTGCAATCTGAGAGTGTGTCACATGTGGAGAAGAGAGAGAAAAATAGTGTGTTGTTAAATGAATTTAGCTTGACTATGGCGTGGCACAGCGAAGATTGTGGTTAAAAAAGGTTCCTCATTTACCTGCCCCTTAAATAATAAATCAGTAAAATAAACAAGCACATCACTTGATCTACATTATTCTCTCTCATCATTCTCCAACCTCTACGTTATTCTCCTTCTCCATCTCGATCTCTTTATTGTCTTCTCTCGTCCTGGTTTTCCTTGGGGAATCCTGAAAACCGTTTGATTTTAATCAAAGGGTCCTCAGGATTCGGACACCCATATCTTGTAACACTTCTATGTTGTCTTAGAAGACCAAGGAACCGAAGAAAAGCATCAATTTTTGCAAGCAAACAGCTTCCTTTTCCCCCTTCTTCTTGTCTTAAAAAACACACACAACCACCCAGCTGCTGAAGCTCAACCGTCACAACTCACATATGATCCTGATGGCTACCAATTAAGCGTGTTGGTGTTTGTGTTATGAGTGAGAGAATGGAATCGAGTAGCATTGAGAGCAGCACTGTCTCATCGATGACTATGATGGAGGATGATGAACATCCTCATCAGTTTTCTTCAATCTCAAAGCTGCATAACAATGGCCCCACCACTACCAGTGTCCACGACCTTCTTGAATGCCCTGTCTGCACCAACTCGATGTATCCTCCAATCCATCAGGTCTCTTATCTGATCCATTTTTCCTTTTCGGTTTGCTTCCAAAAATTACTTGATTTGGTGGTACTTTGTTTCTTTCCTTATACGTTCTGTCTATGCGATTTGTTGATGCCCATATTTACTTTCCTTTTCTCATTTGGTCCAATAAAAGAGGGTTTTTTTTTCTTTAATGGGTATGTCCAGTATGGAGGGTTTGGATTGTTTTTGTGATAGCATATTGAAGTCTTTCGATCAAGGCCATGTGCGATTGTTGTTGGGAGCTTTCCCCCCTTTTTAATGTGTAGATCTCATATTTTGCTGTAATTTCAGTTTGTATGATTCCGCAAATGAGGGTTGAGGATTTGGTTACTATGATGGGTTACTTTGATCAGAGATTATATCTAGCTAGTCTTTCTTTTCTGAGGTTCTGAGTCCCTTTTTACCTCTTTTTTCTTGTTTGCTTACGGTGATATTAGGATTGGTGATGGGGATTGCAGAATTTGAGAACGGATGTTCTTTTTTCGTTTTCATCTAGGCCTACTCAGGTCAATTTTTTAGACTTACAGAAGGTATGATGAGAAAATATATGGCTATAAAAAGGGCTTAATCATTATCGTCAGGTGTAAACTTTCTCTTGTGTACCTTCGTTTGTCAGCGATTCAAAAATAAGAGAAGAAACTTAGCTGAATCAGTTATTAGGCTACACAACTTCTTATTCTTGAGTAGGCAGGACTTTGATCATTGTCACTTGATCAATCCAGTGAACTTAGTTAATTGAGCAGATAAGGATGTTGGAAAGGCATGAATTGAAGAGAAAAACAACGTGTACAGGGTTTGTGGCTTACTGGGCTTGCTTGTTATGTCTGTTCTAAGTCACTATCCCAGAGAATCCTTTTTTGTTGGGATGTGTCGTAGTTTATTCCTTTTATGCACATTGCAGTAAGAAATATGCTACCAACACATTTTTTATTATTGGATATTGGTCTATTCTTTAGAAAGCCACTGCTTTCTTTAAGAGGTGACCTATTTTCAAGATAACTAATTTTGACATGTTAAAGAGAGGATTATTGTTAGCATTGCTCATCATAGTAATTGACTTAGAATTCTATCGTACTGTCCTTCCTGTTTGTAATTTATAATTGGAATCTGGGAGGTTAGTTATCTGTCTTGTCTCATATATTGACATGAATCACATGATTGTTCATAATTGGTTTTGCTACGATATCCTAAAATGAGTATTAATGTCATGAGTTATGAGTTAATGAATGATTAATATGTCCATGATTAAAGTTGTTGGATGCTGCTAATAGGCCAGGAAACCTGACCTTTAATAGGATGTATTGTCATATAGTTGAAGTGACAAGTTCTATAATTTTATTATGGAAGTTGTCACAAGTAATTAAATCCTTGTTTAAGCTTTTCCTTTGGGGTGGTACTGTTGTAGCCCAAAGGAAAATTAGATACGTATCTTGCAAGAAGGAAGGCAAATATTAAATCTTTCTTTTACTCTTTGGCATGCCATTGAAGTCTCTCACTTGAATTGATAAGCAACAACATTGCTGTGAGAACATTCCATTCCAGTTTATTGTTTTAGATGAACGTCTACGAACTTGACTTTTGGATTGTGTTAATTCTCTAAAATGATTTGGTTGAGTTTGAAGTGAAATTCATGATTGGTAACTTTTATACCAAAAGTAAGTTTGTAGTAAAATTTAAGAGCAAACCTCCCTTGAAAAAGCTTTTGGGTTGAGTTAAATTCAAGGAACTTTTGAAGAGCTTAGTTGGACTTATGTTGTGACAAATACCGTGTTAGTCTATTGTAGAGCTTATGTCAATAATATGTTCATAAGTTTTCGAGGGTAGCATATGAAAACCGCTTACCTTATGACTTGTATGAAAATAGTTTAACCGTGTTTTTTGTTCTACTATATCCACTTTAATGATATTTGTTAAATAAGTGCTTAAATTAAGTTGTTTACTTAAACACACCCTAATATAGTATTAGAGCAATCTTGATTTTGGTGAATAACATCCAGATCTAATTTTTATGCACAAACGCAGGTGTCGCCCGGGTGTTTGTTTGAGATATTACAGCACACATCCAAATATGCAGTTATTAATTTATAGTGAAAATTGACTGAATGGAAAAAATAAATAAAAGGAGCAGGTGGTACTTTCTGTTTTTGCAGAGTGAACTGGTGTTAGTAAATTCAGTATCTGAAGCAATGATTTCCCTTCATTCATCACGAGTCATGTGAGACATCTTGCATATTTACCAAAAATATTATCAATCAAATCTGGTGTTATCTTAAGTTCTGTCATTATAATGTGAGGAATAGAATGAGCATATTGTACATAACATTGTCTTCTGCGATTTGGTTATAGTATTGTTTCAGTATATTGAAACCTTCTGCCCAAGTCCTTTGTATAGATAACTAGATATAGTTGAATAATGATGCTAACAAAACAGTGATTGATTCTTGAAACAAATTTTACCATGCAGTGTCACAACGGGCACACACTTTGTTCAACTTGCAAGACAAGGGTACACAACCGATGCCCAACTTGCAGACAGGAGCTGGGAGATATAAGGTGTTTGGCATTAGAGAAGATAGCAGAATCACTTGAACTGCCATGTAGATATATCTCTCTTGGGTGTCCAGAGATATTTCCTTATTACAGCAAACTCAAACATGAGGCTATTTGTAACTTCAGACCATATAACTGCCCTTATGCCGGGTCAGACTGTTCTGTGGTTGGGGATATTCCATGCCTTGTTGCTCATTTAAGGGATGACCACAGGGTTGATATGCATTCTGGATGCACTTTCAACCATCGCTATGTAAAGTCTAATCCCATGGAAGTGGAAAATGCTACATGGATGCTAACGGTATCTTTAAAAAATTCTGCATGTGTTTCTCTAGAACTTGATGTCATATTCCTTCATTCCATGCACAACCACAACTGCATTTTGCACTTGTTGATATCAGAGACGGATTCAGTGACTTTTTCTTTTCTTGGGAAAAGTCTACTTCAGTTACTGAATCTGTTCCCGATGAAATCCCATCCATATTGTTTGGTTAACTCATTTTTGTTTGTGTTAGGTTTTCCATTGTTTTGGGCAATATTTTTGCCTCCATTTTGAGGCCTTCCAGCTAGGCATGGCGCCGGTGTACATGGCATTCCTCCGATTCATGGGTGACGAAAGAGAGGCCAGAAACTACAGCTACAGTTTGGAGGTGGGTGGAAATGGACGAAAACTAACCTTTGAGGGGAGTCCAAGAAGCATTAGAGATAGCCATAAGAAAGTGAGAGACAGTCACGATGGTCTCATCATTTACCGCAACATGGCGCTTTTCTTCTCAGGTGGAGACAGGAAAGAGTTGAAGCTACGAGTAACAGGAAGGATATGGAAAGAACAGCAAAACCCTGAAGGTGGAGTGTGCATACCCAACCTCTGTAGCTAGGTTGTTGCATCTTCTCTTTAATGCTTTTTCTTTCTGTAGATAATTTGACAAGTCTTAATCTTTGACTGGTGAATGTTTATGGCAATTTCAACTTCCAAACAAAATAATAAAAAAAAAAAAAAACTAAGTTCTAACCAATGTACTTGTCGGATATTTGGTCTCTGCAATGTATGTATCATATGCTAATAATCACTTGAGTTTTTATATGAGTATTGAATTTTCAGAATCAATGTGCTTTGGAGTTATGCTTCTCTTTCTATTTAAATCAGGAATGGATCAGAATCAATGGCGAGCAACTCCGAGATAGCAAATTTGAACCTTTTGAATCCACAAAAGAAAATTGTGCATGTGAAAAATAATTTAGATAATACTGCGAAAGGGTTACTACTACTTTTTTGACATTAAAATATCTTTATGCATAAGGGTTACAAAATTTGCAAAGAAATAATAATATTAATGCGCACGTCCGCAAGATAACACCCTTCGCAAGCTTTTATATTTTTGAAGCTGGTGTTAGATTGTATACGTATAGTATATTATATAGTGAAAATAAATAACTATTACAACTGAAAAAGTGCTGCTTGAAAATACAACTGAAAAACAATTGTTGTATTTCAAGCTAAAAGAAGTCATGGTAACGTCAATTGCATTACGCTGTTGGGAATCTTAATTCGAGGTATCCCTTTAATTTGAGCAATTATTGTGCAAATGTGATTCCAGCGATGCGTTCATAAATCCCTTAAAAACCTCTGGGATTTTTAGGTTGTCATTAGTACGGTATGGAAGAGAAGAGAGCTTAGAAGCCTTGCTCAAATTAAAGTAGAACTAAAAATGAAAGAGGAATAGTTGATACTAGACTTTGCATTAGATAACAACACCAAACAAAGTTATGTAAAATTAACTAATTTAATTGTTTATCTATGTAACATAATTAGGGTTAAATATGATTTTAATTCATAAATTTGAATGTAAAATTGAAATTAGTCATAAAAGTTCATATTTTGATTTTCAAACATTAAAAATAAATAGATATAAATAGTCTTTTTAAATTAATGACATTAATCTTTTAAAATTTGGTATATTTCAAGTGACATTTGAACTGAAAAATGTTAAAACAATCAAACACAATAAAAAATTACATTTAACACTTAAAAAAATCTAACACAATTGATTTAAAAAGATTATATCCCTCTTAACCAAAATATATTTAACTTTTTAAGTAAACATATCTAAAAGAGATATTCATGTGCCTATAAAACAACTACATAGTTATGTATAACTTTTTTAACCAGAACACTATACATCATAATATGATGCAGTGGAAAAAAAAATTAACTTTTGAAATATTTGAAATTTAGAAAATGTGAGATATTTCATGACAATTTTCAATTCGATGATTTGATTAATAAAATTTACATTTTTGTGAAAAGATATCGAGAATTCTAAATGTTTTTAAAGACAATAACCCATGTCCACACACACGGTTGGATAGAAAATAACAACACATACTTAGTTATACCGAATCCAAAATCTGTAAAAAAAAAACACTTCATTTTCCACATTCCCAATTTTCACACTCCTAACAAGCACAACCTTGCAGTTGAAACAAGACAACACGTTACAGTACAAAGAATGTCACACTGCAATTCAAATGAAGACGGGTAGTCTGCTATTCTTAGAATTCAAATTTAATAAAGGAATCAACAACAAACTTGAAAGAATTTGTTAACGGCAGGAAACTACCAAACAATAAAACCTAAGAAGTTAAGCTAAGAACGGTTTTACAATCGAACCAAAGAAAATAGACTTCCTTTGTCAAGAACTAAAAATCCAACTATTTGAGCTTTACATATGCACACAGTATGTACCTGCTGCTACTATTGCAGAAATGCATGCTATTATAAACGAGATCTGACAATCTCAGCGAGGCGCAGATCCATGATTTGGGAAACAGCATCCAGCAATGTAGCTTCACTTGTGCCAGGAAGAACAGAATCCAGTGCTTCTTGTATTATTTCTTCAATCACAGACTCCTTGTTCAAGGATTCCCTGCACATCATGCTTCCAATGGTGAAGGGGGTCAACCCTCTTTCTACCCCTTTCTTCAAAAGCATGGTTGAGATCCTGAGAGTGCGAGCACATTCAACCGGCAGATCCCATCCGTGAAATTTTAAAAGGGCAATATCTTCTTCAGCATCCAGTGACTTTATGTACTCAATAGTTTCTGGGGAGTATGGCTGGCAAGCTTGGGGCCAGTAAAGCCACTCAAAGGTACAATCTTCAAACTGTTGTAATGACAAATAGGTCAATTGATGCAATATAGATATATGGTGACAAGGCAAAGACAGGGAAAATATAAGAATATAGAAGTATAACTACATGCACTGAAACACAAAAAGATCATAAAATAAGATGCTTACGCTTGTAGGCAAGCAGTATCCATGATCAATTGGAATCAGAACAGACTGGTTGTTGCTTTCCTCTTTGCTGATCAAAATATTCCCAGCATGCCGATCTGCATTTGCCAGTCTTATGTCCAGAACAGAAATTTTATGTACTTCCTTTACTGGGAAAGCCCCAGGGCCCATATCTTCACAACTTCCACTATTTTCTGTGAACATTTGCAAGGAACCAATCTTAGGAGTCAATTCTCTAGGATAGTTAAATGCTTTATGCAAGCACTTGGTCATCAATGTTGGAGGGACACCTGCAAAGCCTGTCTCATCACCAAATAATTTGCGGCGCCCACTCAATGGATGATCTAGAACATAGGCTGCAACTTCCCTGAATGCACCTTGACCAACCCTTGTACCCTTTTTTAAGCCTTCACCATCTAATGACAATGGAAGACCTCGAGGGTTATTCACGGCCATTGGTTCTTCGTCAATAGGCTTAAAAACAGACACATACTTTTGCCCCGCTGAATCAAGCATAAAGTAAGCTCCTCCTGTACCCTCTGCAGATCTGATTGGATATTTTCCACTGTCAAGTCCATCATATGTAGAATTCACCATATTCCAAATAGATTGAGCTAATTCAATTTTAGGGTTAATAATAACCGGCTCCAAAATAAAATCTCTGTCGGGAGGCTTTCTCGGCACAGTTCTTTGAATGGCATCAGACTTTCTAATAATATCTTCTTTACCAACATCATAATTCCTCCTGCATGTCTCTCCATTGACATCGTTTTTCTTCTCATCAGTCAAATCTGTTGCTAAAATGGACAACTCAAGGGGTCTCCTCTGAATTTTAACATTCTTTTTTCTCACAAACAGGTGTACCACAGCATCATTATGCTTGCAGCAGATATCATCAATAAGCCTCTGGTCATCAAGCCTTTCCCCATTGCACACAAGCTCCTGTTCCTCAGGATCATCAAATTGTTTCTCTCTTTTGGCAATTCGCCGCTTTATGTACCTAACATCCCGACCTCTTTCAACCTGAAACGAGAACTCCTTCCCGCTAGAAGTTTTCACATTGATGACCTGAACATCTGACAGTTTGATTATCAAATGCAAAACATTTCCACCGGTTACTCCATAGTCCTTGAGCAGAGAATCACTCCGCGCGAGTTCTCGGCCAGCATAAACCAACTTCTGCTTGTTTGTTAAAAATGGAAGGCTTTCACACCTTTGGATTTTGAACTTCACAGACTCAATGGTATCCCATTCCATAACACGGATTGGAGTCAACGAACCAGAAAAGGAGAGATATATGAAAATAGATTTATCTTCCAAAGACAAGTGTGACGGGAAAGGGAATGCCTTTGGTGACAACAATGGCTCAGGGGGAACCACGCTAAGAGTACTGACACCGGCTGAAGACATTTTCACTATGGGTATTGAACAAGAGAATGAACACAGAACAGATCAAGCTAAAAACTAAGAACTGCACAACTAAAACCCTAAAAAATTAACAAAAATACTGTCATTTTTTTGTACAATAGGCTACCCAAAGTGATATTTAGAATTTACACCCCTACCCAGGCCAATAAGCAAGCAGAAACAACAATTTTTTACAACATGGTACAATCTTTCGAAAGGAAAGATGAATAGATCCAAACCCCAATGCACTAATTCCATTTCCTCATTTGGGAACCCTAATATTTCTTAAAGCAGAACAAATCCCAAATGGTGTAAATCTGAACCAGAGAAGAAAAAACTCAAAACAGAAAGAAAAAGATGGCGGATTCTTACCGCCCAGAAGATGATGAAAACGAGACCAGAGATCACAGGCTTTTCAGTAACAACATCAAAAGGAAGTTAACAAAAAGACGCAACGGGTTATTGAATTGAAGCTTGAATTGAAGGCAGGAAGAAGTGGTGATTATGAATTACGAACTCAATTATTCAGAAATGGGTTGCTGTTGACTCTGACAGAAGGAGAAAGAGAGAATGAGAGAGAGAAAGAGAGAGATAAAATATCGTATAAACGCGTGTAGCCGCCTGGTATAGGATACGGAGTAGAAAGGTTTGTTGACGAAAGAAAAAAGAGTGGGCATCAACTAAAAATGTGGTTTGATACGTACACGTACGCGTATGTATACAGGTAGGAAGAAGAAAATAGAATAAGGTTGGTGAGTGACTTTACAGTGACATGGCGTAACCAACCAACACGAGACGCGTTGATAGAGTAATCTGACGTGGATATGCGTAGGAGGGTTGAGATGAAAGCAAGTTCTTTTGTGTTTGTATTTGTTTTTACTTGTACGTATTTAAAAATAGATAATTGCATGTCTTATTTCAGTAATAAAATGAAGGTGCATGAATGTTGCAAGCAAGCCCTTATTCTATTGTACTTACTCACTACCACTCGCAATGTTTCTTTTAAGCATTTATTTTACTTTTTGGTCTGCTACCATCTCCTCCCACTCAATGAACCTTCCTTTGTTAGACACCACAAACTTTCATAACGGTCCTTTCTCAACATAATCAATTTATATTCATATATTTAAACAAGCTTCTCCAATCACTGTTTTTGCAAGAAAAAATAATTAACTTATATATTAACTCGTACCATTTTGCACTAGTCTACATTAAAAACACTTAAAAAGGATTTTATGAAAAAAGTTTATTTGATATTTTTTCATATTCTTTTACAAAGAAATAACAAAAATTGTGAAATTTCCTCTCCTTTTCTTTGTATCTTCACATCACTCACAAATGTCACAGCTTTATTGCATTTAATGCATTTGAGTTGTTAAACGTGTTCTAATTCAAACGTCATGTGATATGTTAGAAAAATTTAAATAATTAAAATAAAAAATATTAATTTACTTTTTAAAATTTGGATATAAAAATATATTAAAATTTGTGATAGACAAATTTGAGTTCCGCAAAAGACTAAAAGCTAAAATCATACTTAACACTTTTTTTTTTCATCCTCCAAAAAAAACACTTTTAAATGTGTTTATATGAAACAATATAAATTATGTTTTAAAACAGTAAAATCTTATAATTATGTTGTTCTTCTTTATTTACATATGAACAAACTACCCTTCTCTCTAAAAGAGTAACAAATAAATAAACTCCGAATATAAGTCAAGGAAGATCAAACAATTTACTGGTAATACATAATCGAACTCTCTAGAATCTAGGGGTGCATAATGCAGGGTTTCCTCTGCAACATGACATTAATTTTGTCTTCTTAATAATATCGAAATGATTTACTAAATGTTCGTAACAAAGAGTCAATATAAGTGATAATCCGAACCAATTGAATAGACTTTTGAGTCATTGATGGAGTAGGAGGAATTGGAGGGTAGTCAAAATTTATGTAATACAAAAAAGTATTTCAGTAATATTTTAAGGTATAATTTATTTCAATAATTCCATGCCAAACTTCAAACAATAGTAAGACTTGGATATAATTATTTTCAAACTTTTGAAACTAGAATGCATCTTAAAATTAGTTCAATTCTAAACTTGAATATATCGTAAGCTATATGAAATTGTTCTTCACGAGTTCATGTAAAATACGCTGTGTACTTGTGGTGCTTGCAAGTACTAACTATGTCGGAAATTAATAATTGCATGCTTGAAAATAAATAAAAAAATGAAAGAAATCACATCAAATACTTTAAAATTGTAAAAATTACAACTAATAACTTCTATCTGACGTGAAAAAATTAGGTCAAGTGGGCCTATTATAATGTGTCAGAATTCGCTGTAAATTGATTTGTTGATTTCCAACTTTCCGTCTTTGGATAGAGTTGTGCAAGAGGAACATGCAAATGGGCGTCCCCTCAATCCGCAATTCTACCATTTGCTGACTCATTTGATGATTTTATCAAATGAACTTGGACAGCAAGACATATGAACAAACAAGCACAAAACAAAGATAGTTCAACATATGATGTTAGTGTAAAGTTTAATGTAATAATAATATGACAAATTATTATTGTTATCATTTGCTTAAATATGTCAACTCTCAAAAGACTTTTTAACTGATATAAACTCCTCTTTTTAACTAAATAAGTAAGAATTTCTTGTCATAGCTCCACAAGGCTTGAAGTAGACTAGGTTATAAATTTGCTCGCAAGAGTTTTAACAACAGGGTTTTATGGATAAAGTAGGAAGGTAAACATTCAAAAAGGGGTGCAAGGTCGATGTCTCCAGGATTTTATTCCATTTGGAATGTAATGGTGAGCCTTCAAGTGTAAGAAACTGAAGGAAAAAAAATGTCATTTACATCTACTGAAGTTTATATTTTGTCCTTAGATACAGTGAAGTGATTAAGAAGGCCATGCATATACATCAGGGCAAACAATGATATCAATAAAGTTTGACCAAAAATGGCAATGGAATCACCTAAACTCCCACGACAGAAGCTTGACAGCAGAAACAAGCTACTAAAAAGCCAAGCAGAGCACCAGCAAAGACTTGAGATGGAGTGTGACCAAGAAGTTCCTTCAGCTTCCTTTCACTCATTGGATGCCCTTGAAACAGGTCAGCTACAATCAAATTAAGCACCTGTGTGGATCCACACAGTTTTCTGGTCAAACATTTTCTTCCAAAGCATAAGTTAAACACTATCAAATTACTACATAGATAATGAACAATGAGAACCGATTGAGTTAGATATCCTTCTAAATTGGTGAACGATAAAGATAAAGACACGTTGGAGCATGCAGACTAAAAAAATGACTTCTAGATTTTTGCCATTTTCAATAAACTTCAACAAGGAATGCTTAAAATCTGCACAGGCCCGACAACAATAGCTCAAAGTCGCGATTCTAATATTGATTGCTAGACTTCTACGAGCCATAAAATTTTAGAACACTGTTCTCACAGTTCTATCTTGCACCTCAGGTCAAGATTTTGTCACTTCTCTTTTGCCATTCTTGTCTATGTTGAAGGCTCCACCTCTTAATTCAAAGGCATCATTTTCTCACTTCTCTCACAAATCTGTTCTCTGCTCTCCTATTTGAGGACAAAAAGGGAGGCTCTCTGTCTTGATACACTGTGTGTGATATAAATTGTATTCTTGCATCTGATATAAATTGTTTTATTGTGTCTCATTAATTTCTACATGACGTGAAAAACTAAGGGCATCTCCATTGCAGGGCATACAGAGAGAGTCATAAGTTTAAGACTTGGGTCTTATAAGACTACAATTTGTAGTCATTTATAGGTATTTTAATATTTTTTTTATATAAACTAAACTCTTGCCAAAAGTCAAGTTTTTGGAGATTTGACGAGTTTACACAAGTCTTCATTTTACAATATCGCCAAGGTGTACAAGTGTAAATTTGCATATAAATATCAACATCATACTATACTTTCAGCACGTTTGCAATTCAGGTAAAAATAGTACGTAGCATTATAGTGACACACTCAAAATGTCAACGGCGTACAACTTTGCAGAGCAAGCATTAACGGAGAATCAGCTATTTTTAGTGGCGTAACAAAACCTAGCTAGATGGCAGTGATCTAAGCTTAGTTTTGGGCTTACAAAATCCTCTAAAACCTCATGTTAACATTCACCAAGAGTCCAAGATAGCAGCAAACCAAATATTTGTAAATCCATAAGTCAATTCTTTCAACCCTTAAAATTAAAGTTCCATTTCGACAGAAAACATAGGTACACTAAAGGATAATGTCTCTGATGTGAACATAATATATACATTTGCATCCACTAAGGTTGTGTTTGGACAGGTATTTGCTAATTTGGTCCTTCATGAATCACACATTTGAGAACCAAACATGCGCTGTGGAATGTGCCAAAGAGTTTGTCTGCACTACGCATAATCAAGCTCGGGAAAATCGAATGTGATTTTGGCCCCAACATCAATACAAGAAGCTTAAAATCTGTTTACAAGCAAGGGCCAAATACTGCCACATATTGGGTTGGGACGCTTAGTATCATCGAGTATGGCATCAATCTTCGTAGTATGAATTGGGACTCTAAGTATGTGTTCGGATAATGATTCAAATTTTATCTCAAGTTCACATCAATTTCCCAACAGCAACACAGTATTATCAGCAGACCAAAAGGCTAACTAAATAATTATCAAACAGGAATTGTCGGAGGCAGTTACCTGAGCTTGCATGCCGGCATGTCTCCTAACGCCGATTGCATCATACATGACAATAAGACTGAACCCCAAACACACCGGAAAGAGGGAATCGGCGACGCCGTGGCAGATAGCGACGGAGGTGGTGAGGGCGGTGCAGAGGGCGGAGTGCGAAGACGGCATTCCCCCGGACGCAAAGAGGAGCCTGAAATCCCATTTCCTGACGAAGAAGAAATTGAGTAACACCTTAAAGGACTGCGCTATGAGCCACGCTAGCAACCCCGAAACGAAGGTGGGGTTTGCCGCCAACGTGGTGACGAAGGGACTAATCCGAAGCTTGGCGTTGGCGGTGACGCTGCTGAGCAGAGCCACGCCCAACCCTCCGTTCTGCAAGCAACCGTGGCCGCTGCTACGGGGCTGCAAAGCACTCACCTTCTTTACGGTTTGAGCAAGTTTTCTGTGTGAAGGGGGTGCGAAAAGAGTGAGGGAGGTGAAGGGACGAGTGCAATGGAATGATGAGAGTGTGGGTGTTAGAGAGAGGAGAGAGTCCATGAGTTGGAGTTTGTGTGATTTGGAAGTTCAGTCAGCATTGCAGAGAGTTATAGAAGGAAAGAAGAAAACATATTGGTTCTTCTTCTTCATCATCTTCGCAGGAACAGCATCGGAGGGAACTTGAAACTGCGTTTTCAGGGGGATAAGAAAGCCTGCAGTGTAGGGTACCCTTTTGTCTCTCTTTTTATCTCCTGCTCCGAATGATTTAATGGACAAATTTGGTATATTCCTTTCCTGATAACAAATGCTATTAAGCTTTCTTTACCTGAGATATACACCTATGTTAAATTTTTAAAAGGATCATTTTTTTTTTATATCAACCTTAAAAAAGTATGGAACAATTTATGTCAGAGGAACCAGATACTGTAATTCTGGTTATAAGGATTTCAAAAAAACCAATTTCTAGCTACTTGGCCCCCATGAAACAATACTTGACTTTCCAAGAGGAACTAGAGATTACTTGTTGTTTCTTAATTCTTCAGGAATTGGTAACTTCCCAACAGCACAAACCACCCAATGAAATATCCACATGTGGACAACTTGTGCAATTATTCTTACACCAATCACATAGTTGCAACTCATAATAATTATGGAAAACATGTTCTTGTCCTATGTTAACCATTCAAGTATATGAATACTAACATAGTATGTCTCAATCAGAACATAAAACTTATTCCTCATGAAAATATAAGTTGAAAGTCAGAAAATTACATAAAATGGAGATGCAGGGAATCGAACCTGTGCCTCTCGCATGCAAAGCGAGCGCTCTACCATATGAGCTACATCTCCTACATTTTCTACACCAAGATATGTTTAATTTGATTATAAAACTAGATTTGTATGAAACATCAAACGTTGCAGCTGTCTTTCCATCATGTTCCATTTTGTAGAGTCCAGAACTGAAGATCCATCAAAATATTGCCATATTATGAAAATATTGATTTTTCTTTAGTTGTTTGCAAATATGAAAACTATGCAAGGTTGCTCAACTTGCTAAATCTCAATACTGAGATCTGTAGTGGTGGCAAGAAATTTGGATGGGAAAACAAAAGGGTTGGGGTCTATGTAAAAAGAAAGGATGAGAAAGTAACAGTTAGATCTCTAAAGCATTCTGTAGGTAAAGGCATGGAAGTGACTACGCTTTCCAAGAATGACGAAACTGATAAGAGAGCTGGGGTCAGAGACGGTAGTAGCAGAAAAATGGGTAAGAGTAAGTGGGTTGCCAAGTTTGATGAGGAAAGTGTTGAGGAGCATGCATATATTCAGGGTTCCCCAGATTGACATGTTGTGGAATCAACATTGCAGCTTTCAAATACTGCTAGAAAAGAGTTATGTCTTTGTTGTCAAAGTGCTTAAAATGCTGCGAATGAGAATAATACAGTGCGTGGTTTGTGTTGATTAGAGCTTTTAGGAAAACAAATTGTTCTTTATTAAAAGCTGTAACAGTATTTGTAAGTTGTTTTAGATACAGTTGATCCAAATACACACAGAGGATTTGATCGGTATGAATAGTATATGAAGTTGTCTATTGTTTTCCTTCTAGAGCAATCTTTTTGAGCTATTTGGTAACTGGCTTCAGCCTTTTTTACTTCCTATTTTGCTAAATAGTGTTAACTTTTTTCTGTTCTATCTTGTTTCTGAAGCAAAGCCTTGCCTCCATCTTCCCCAGATAAGATAGCTATACAAAAGTTAAGTTGCACAGAAATTTGAAATTTAGAATATATATTTGAGTATATTTACCACTGCTCATAGAAAGGCGAGTAAAAAGCTCCAATCCTATCAAAGAATGCAGTTGAATGTAGTGTTCTCAAGAATAGAAGGGGGTGATGATTACCTCTCGGTACCAACTACTATCCCCACCCACCAAGCCAACAACCAAATTCGAACCTTCAAACGCAAGAGACTAACACCTCTCAACTGTCTTGTTAGACCCTCATATTCATATTTCCTTCTTATTCTTGACCTTGGTAACCACAATTGTTGTAGCCTTGGATCCAGTCTATGAATGGCAAAGCTAAGATCTTGGACTCAGATATGGCGTTCTATTGTCGGAATGTGCATTCTGAATTTTGTTTTGAACTTCAAGATCGTAACGTTAGCTGATGACACTGGAAGTAACAGTATTGTATCAGAAGGTGACTGCAAGAACACAAATTATCAGATTTTCCTCCCTCCACCATATCAGAATATATCCTCCACCATTTGCAAACCTGTTTGGCATTCATACGAATTGAGGGTAAGTTCAAGCTGAACTACAATTCTAATGCTTGGTTGTAGGATCTATTCATTTGCTTGCTCTTTTTATCTTAAGAAACCGTACACTTGTTGAAAATAGTATACACTGTGATCTGTTCTTTGGTAATGCGTGGCCTCGTTTTTCATGAGTTTAATTTAATAGCCATGCACATTAATCAATAAAAAAAAAACAATCTTTGCTATAATTCTAAAGATAATCATTATGAAAACAATCAACAAACAAGTTTACCATTTGACAGATTGTTCAGTTTGTGATAATTTGTTTTAAATAATTTTAGAACTGCCGGATTCTATGAAGTAAAACCTATGTTCCTGCAAATTATTGATTTCTCATAATTGAATGTCATGATTGCTCATTTGCCTTTAATTTGCGTTGCAGTACACCAAAACAGGTGATACAACAACTATCATATTATCTGCTCCCTACACAGTTGGATGGGTGGGAATTGGATTTTCCAGGGATGGCATGATGGCTGGTTCCAGTGCGATGGTAGGATGGGTTAACAAACATGGTCATGCAAAAGTGAAGCAATTTTATCTAAGGGGTAGAAGGCAATCAGAAGTAATTGTAGACAAAGGTGAACTGCCTCTGAATACTGTACCAGCTGCAGTGGCAACAAACGGAGCTGAAATTTATATAGCTTTTCAGCTACAAGCGACAACTCCATTTGGGAAGCAACCGATTTTATTGGCTTTCAGTACTAAACGTCCACTGAACCATCATCTATCAAAACATGAAGACAAAACAGCGGTTATATTTGATTTTTCTTCGGGTGTGTGCAAAACCAGACGTGCCACTTTACTTCATAATTAATTATGCTTTGTTGCATAAGCATTTGAATAAAGCCTGGTTCATAAATCACTTTAATTGATGTTTTAGCAAGTTAGTTTGAACAAGTCCATTTTTTTTTTTCTACTTTTAGGATCCAAAGTGGACAACATTCATAAACTGGAATTAGGGTTTATTCAAATGTCTTTTTCATATGACGTGATTTAACTTGCGTAGCGTGTACTGTATGATAGAAAATTTCCAGAAAAGAAATTTGACATTGATACTTGTTGTGGCAGGTTCTACGGGCCCGGTATCGAATGGGTTGATTCAGATAAGAAAGAGCCATGGAATAGTGGGTGTAATAGGGTGGGGCTTAATCCTCCCTGTGGGGGCAATTATTGCTAGGTACTTCAGGCACAAGGATCCCCTATGGTTCTACCTCCACTCAGTCATTCAATTCGTGGGATTTGCGTTTGGTCTTGCCACAGTCCTTCTTGGATTACAACTCTATAGAAGTGTGCATGTTCACATACCAGCTCACAGAGGCATAGGCATCTTTGTCCTTGTCCTAAGTATTCTTCAGGTAACAATATTTTTGAAGTTCTATTAATTAGTAAAGAAAGTCTTTGACTTGCATAAAATTTAGCTTGATGCTTAAGATATATGCTTTCCATCTAATGTAGAAATTGAACTGACATTTTAAGCTGTGGTTTGGGTTCAGATATTGGCATTTTTCTTGAGGCCAGACAAGGATTCCAAGTTTAGAAACATTTGGAATTTGTATCACAGTTGGTTTGGAAGAATGGCGCTTTTCTTTGCAGCCTTGAATATAGTGTTGGGGATGCGAGCTGCTGGTGCAGGGAATGATTGGAAGATAGGCTATGGATTCCTTGTTAGCATTATACTTGTGGCAGTTATCGTTCTCGAAGTAATGGCGTATTTGAAAAGGTCACAAAAACGTTCTCTTCCTCACACTTTCCAAATGGACTCAGTTGGAGAAGCAACCTTTCCAACCAATCTTGCTAAAGGTACGTGCGATTTTCCCTTGTTTCATACTACTTCATCTGTTTACTGAAATTTATGCTGAAGAGCCAGCTTATTATGTGTGATACTTTCTTGAAGCAGGGTGAATGTGTTTGCTCCCAGTTTTGTTTGCACTTCTACAAGTTGTGTCAATTGTCGCAGTCAGCCAATTCAGACTAAACCTCATTCACCCTGCTACATGTGAACTGAGATGGAGCTTTCTTGGTGTAGATAGATATTTTAGCCACCTAGAAGTTTGCCAAGATGGACATTCCTAACGTTTGTCTTCTTCCTCAAGTGAACCTGTTACTTGAGATTGAACCTTTTTGCTTTCTTCATTGGGTCTTCATGATCAGGAACATGATGCCCACGTTTACATTTATATTGTTACTCTTCTGTGAAAATGTGTTGAAATTTACGGATCGGAGTTTGGTGAGTGATCATCTCTTGATTAAATGGGGACATAGTTCCGTAACACAGGTATCGCTTTTGTTAGAAATATGAAACCTTCAAGCCGTCGATTTTCCAAGAGCACGACTTTGCAATCTGTTCTTCAAACTGGCAGGAATGGGTTTTGCTGTAGTCCCAGCTGTACGCCTAAAAAAATCAACAATGGATTGGCAGGAAAATTAGAAATTGACACCTTGGCAATAAATAACTCGCTATAAAATGACCTTAAAATTGATAGATTAATATTTTTGAACACTTGATTAATACCTCGTTTATTATAACTCATTATATCATATCGCTCATCTACCAATCTGTTTCTATTCTATTCTTTTTCTCTCCAGGTGTAGACACTTGTTTGGATGTCCATGGAACATAATAGTATATAATAGCACTACTTGTTCCCTATACAAAACTCAATTCCAACTAAGTATTATTCATCAACCCTTTGTTTTTGTAAAATTGAAAGAAAATGCATATATTGATTCCTTGACCAGTGTGTATTTACACCAGTTAGCAGGATTCAAATAATTGAATGTTTTCTTCCCCTTTTTAAGTAAGCAAAAAATTAACAGATGTTAATCAAAATAAATGTTGCTGCCGCTATTCAGTTATTCCATTAAATACATTTTAGTGTACCTTATTTTCTTGTTATACTTAAACTGAATTACAAATGACGTAGCTAATTGTTTCTAACTGTACATGATAAGTGCAAGTAGATCAAAAGAAATCTGCTCACGCGCGCACAAAAATTGTACTCAGATATAGTTCATACTTCTACTCAATTGTACCGAACAATGATCTTCATTAATAGAACTTTCACAAGATTCTAAATGTAACCAAAAAAGATATCAAGTCAAACAGAAAAAGAGAACCACCAATACACGAGAAATTACTCAAAGGAAGTAGATACAAAAGAACCAAATTAATTAACAAAGCTATTGTCAATGATGTAACAAAAGGAAAATTAAACACGATCTTTAATCCTGTAATTCAACATGTCAAAATTGCCTAACTAGATATTGAAAAATGTTTTTCACCGTCAAGGTCCCTCAGAGACCCCAAAACTGATAGCGATGACCCTGCATGCTGAACAAAGATAACTATTGGCTGCTGTTTGCAGCAACTTCAATAAGATTTTGATTCACAAGAACATTTCCAAGTCCCAACTAATCATCAAATAATGCACCCTAGTCATTCCGGATGATAAACTGCGACTAACTCGGACAACGGAATCAATAAAATAGCTCCAACTTTTGTTAGAAAAATAACCCTCCTGATCTTTCAGTCAAGGTCAAATCTTAGTTCCATGACGTAAGAGGCTTCACTGGTGCAACTATATTTTCTTCAAAAAATAAATGATGCATTGTTTTTAGCGCACGTGTTGTTTGGGGCAATGGACAGAATGAATAAATTATACAACATTGTATTAACTTTTCCAGAAGTTAAATTTCTGCAGGAAAGTAGAATACTCACAGAAACTTCCCAAATGGCAAGGCAGATACATAGTTAGCTGCACGGAAATTGTGATCGAGTTCCGTAAATGATCGAAAACCACATCTCCTTTTGCATGTGAAATTGTGAGATATCTCTCCATTTATTGGCAGTAATTCTGCTATAGTTTATTAGTAACAACAAAGAGACTTTGGGTTAAGCAGTAGCTGTACAATCTCTTCCAGAAGACAAGTTGATGGACTTGGGTACATCACTTCCTCTGACAACGCGGTTATAAGTAACCTTGAATGACTGTGAGCTACTGGGTCTAGTTAGCAAACTAATTGGCATTCTTAGTGTCTGCTTCCGGTTTCTTCTTCCCCTAATCAAAATACTGAAGGTTTTCTCACCATCTATGTTCTTTTCATTTCTGATGATCTTATTCAAGCCAATGTTATTGTTGGGTTTGTCCTTAGCACTTTCAAACCCATGAAAATTAGGATTCCCATTTTCTTTCACACTCTCTGCGGGAACTCTACCCACTTCATCCTCGCTAGTCTCTGATTCTAAAGGTTGCCCCTCTTTCTTGTATCCACCATCATTAGTAATGCCCTCCGGCAGAACAAAAGCTGAGTTTGAACATTTTGAAACATGACACTGTCTTTGGGGCTCCAAAATGGGATCAGGGATTGGTTTGATGCTGGGTGCCAGAGGAGGAAATTCCACTGGATGACAACCAGGCCATACCGCATTTGGACCAAAATTAGATGCAGTTGAGTTCATATTACATTGCCATGCGAACTGATTGACATGAAATGCGCTGCTAGTAACTGGAAAATTGTTGGATGGTATTGATTGAGGCTGAGTATAAGGAGGATACATAAATGGCAATGGTTGTATCATGTTTGGTGTATGTGGAGGTGATGGGTATGCATGGTGAGGAGAGGAACACATTTGTGTAACTGCTGGTAACATGGTAGCAGGTCCATGGTGAACATTCATATTTACTGGCCAGGGGCCAATCGGCGGAACAGCACCAGAAGCAGAAGGAACTGGTGCAGCTCGTGCAATGCCTGGTGCCGGATTGAATGGAGCTGCAGATGCAGATAACTTCTTATATGGGATGCCCAGGGAATCACCCTGACTTGATGGAGAAACACTGACTCTTAAATCTTCACCTTCTTGTGAGATGGAAGTAGTATGATTAGAGAGTTCAAAACAGTCAGAGTTACTAGTGTCAATTTCAAGTTTATGAGAATCCACAGGATCCTCCACTGCATCAATCATTATGATATTATCAACTGCTTCATGAACCTCAACATCCACAGAATCAACCCCTTCAGCACTCTCGAATTTTTCTTGAACAGAATCAGTAAATTGTGTTTGTTTCCTCTCAGGATCATTAGTATGATTTGAATCATCCAAAGAATCTGACACAGAACTTTTGTCCTTCTCTTTTAATGTATTTTTTACCTCTTCCAGGGTTGGTTCAGAATTTGCATGAATTTTAAAATCTTCCTCTTCATGTTTGCCCACGCCAAAAACAGGAATATTACTTTGAGGATTATAGACTTGCAACTTGGAAATTGTCCCAGGAGGAGCCACTGCCACTTCTTTGTATGAAGGAGATTTCCCAATACTAACTATAGAAGTCTTAAGAGTACTATTACCATTTGGTGATGAAAGTGAACCCATTTGTGAGCAAGAACTGATTAGTTTATCACCAATTTCTGATGAATCCTTTACAGTAGTCTTATCAGATGCAGACATGGACTTCACCCTGTATGTAACAGCTTTCACCACTTTCCTTCCAAATTTAGTTCCTTGGGATATGTTTACAGTATGATCATCAGCATAAACCCCATGGGATATTGTTCTCTTCTTCAGAATATAATATCCACTATTCTGTTCACTACTCTTCCCATAAGTATAGTCTATGCCAGATTCCATCTTCTTTTTCTGATAATAAACTTTACCAATTGTTGCTCGTCTTTGCTTCAGCCGCTGGCCATATGAACCAGATGATCTTGGCCGTTGAACTGGTTGCCATCCATCCTCACCATCAGCATGTGCTTCAGACAAGATTTCAACAGAAACTTGTTTTTCATCCGAGGTCTTTTCTAAAAGGGCCTGTTCTGAATCAGGTGCAGAGTTGGTCTCCAGATCAGTATCTACATCAACACCTGCTCCAGGTATGAGTATTACTTCATCCGAAGTCTCTCTTGGAGTTTCTTTCCAAGACTCATCAGAACTTGCTGAGCCAATGTTTGGGCAGGATTCCATCCTCATCTGCTAAATATTTCTTTGTGAAATTAATATTATGAAAATACGTACAAGAAACACCAAATGTATGCAGTTAGTGAAACAATTCAAAATATTTTTCATGAAGTAAAAACTGTACTTCATGGCTCATGCAGTAACAGTTCAACATTAAAGGGAAAAATAAAAAAGAGGCTCTATTAGGTATCTGATTCCTCCAATGCAGTTTTCTTCTAACTATTGACTGAATTAGTCATGAAGTTTATTCCATGTTTTTTCAGTTAACACATTGTACAATGGTGTTAAACCTATGCAAACATTTTAGCAATATCAGAAAATGTATATAAGTAACAATCAGAAATCAGAAAACTATTCTGTATACTTCTAAATCAAACTAAAAAGTTGAAAATATCAAGATCGGTAAATCTGCATCATACCTTAGCTATCTGGCTTCTTTTCCTTAGTGCAATATCTCTCCCTTTGGGATCATGACTTGGATTAATGTAGTCAAGCAAGTCTGACACACTGAAAAATTCCATGGAAATATTATGAGTCGGGGTAAAAACTGTTTGAATGTATGATAGATATATAACATATGTCAGATTCCAAATTTGAAGAGGTTAATGGGAAGTTTTGACACACTACAAATAGAAGATGTTAAACATTTAAAAGAAAAAAGGAATCATGTTTGTGCTAGACATATACTGGAATCTGACACCCCAAACTTCAATGAACACCTGAAACCCTTCAAAATTTTGCTCTGTTGCAGTGTTCATGCCCATATCATGTTCTATATCAATCTAGTTATCTATACATTTCAGAATTGGAATTTCATCCAATTAAAATGAACATGTTGCTCATGATTCAAAGCATTATAAAATGAAGACAGTCAAGACCAAGAGAACAACAAAAGGTTGTATCAATAGTCATTAGAAATATCAAATAATTTCCAATAAAATTACATATTATAATCTCCCAACCAAAACTTGACAGAAATTCTCCCATAAGTACGAGTGGAAATGGGTTGCCTTTAATAGGCCCGACCACTCCCAGATCAAAGGTCCAAGCTTGGCCTATTACTTGACACAGGCCTTTCATGGAGGATTCAAGCTTAATCTGACCTACAAGTCTATCAAAAAGGCCTTTTTCTTCCTGAAAGCATCTCATATGTTCTGAAAAGCTTGTTCTGGAATGCATTTCATATGGTCTGGAAATCCTGCTCTGAAAATTCTAGAAAACTTGTTCCGGAAGATTTCTAACAAGTAATCCCGAAGTCACATTTATGAAGGGTAAAATGGTCATTTTAAATTTATGGGGATGCAGTTAGAATTATGGGGGTGCAGGAAGAAAAAACCTTAAAAAGTCTTCATAGAAAATCTATTATACAGACCCACAAACCTACTTTTAAATAGATGAACCCATGTTTGGTGGGTCAACTGGTCTGAGTCTGTTAATTGAATAAAACGTATATAATGTAGAAAGATTAGAATAAAAGTTAAATACTATAATAATAACAATAATATTATTATTATAATATTTATATTTATATTTACTTAATAAGATCATTATTCTATTTGGCACAAACAGCTTTAGAAATGGTCAAAACCCTGACATTTTAACTAAATAGAAATTTTAAAAAATGTTGGCCTAACTTCTTTAGTAAGTAGTTCTGGACTTGGCTGGCATAATGGGGGCTGGGCCACTGACCCTCGTTTGCCACCTTACCTATTTTCGTCGTTACCTGTGAGGTCTATTAAAAGACACCTATGCACAAGTAACAGCTACTAGTACTTGATTAAATTACAACTGTGCTTGAGCAATGGCTATAAAAGTACCCGATCCATACATCCCAGGCAGTTTTATTATACCTTAGATGGCCCTTGCTAGCAATAGATGTATCTGGCTTTTGAGTACCATTCCGTGCAGCTTCTTGTTGTTCTATAGCCTTGGACTCAAAATACTCAAGCCAAGCAGCAGCATCCTGTGACATTTTATAAAAAAACTTTAGATTATGGAAAACTGTACTAATTTTTTGTGAGACCAGTAAAGGGGAACTTACTAAATGAACTATTAGTCTAATGAGAATGATAAATAGGTATATTTTAATTGTGATACAAACCACTCAAACTCGTAAAATATGGACTTAGGGTTAACCCAGGTCTACAAAGCATACTTGTAAATGAGAACTGCCCAAACCTAGTTCTGTTTAAGGTGGTTTTCCAATACATATACAAAGTTTTGTTATTTATACCTGGGTCCGCAAGTCATCTGGACCAAGTTTTGCCCGCAGAATTTGCAATGTTGTTTGCTCATGCTGTACACTCAAAGGATATGCTTCCATCAATGAGAGTGCTATTGCTATTGCATGATAACTTGCAGCAGTCTGCACAGAATTAAAATTCCAAGAATATACACATTAAAACAAAGAGATGAGAACTCATTATTTTGGAATTTCTGATGAATTTAAATAAGTATTGGAACTAATTGCTGTACAGATTTTGTTTTATAATTCCTAAGTTTTATCCTCATTAATAGAGTCCACCTTTTAGAATGCACGTTTTATCAATTCATCCAAGAACTCAAATATTACATTTTACATCAAGGATCTCAAAAAATATTAACAAACTTGGCAAAGGCAGGAAATAAAATGAACATAAAACCTGAATATGATCTGGACCAAGTAATCTTTGGTTGCACTTTAGAGCTTTGTGAAGATACCGAAGAGCAACATTTACATTACCAAGCCCTTCCTCCATCATAGCCACATTAATGTATGTTGCAGCAGTGTTTGGATGAGATGGACCACAGGTTAGATGCAGAAGATATAATGCCCGCTTTACATACCTGGTTGATAACAGTTCCAGATCCAATCAGTAAACAAATTATTAAATCTTCATAAAAATTGAACAATCTAAATCCACACCAACTATTTTAAACTGGTTATCATTAATCTTATTTTGTGAAGAACATCAGACTAGACGACCCAAGTAGGCAGTGATGAGAACCCAAAGCCAAAGCCAAAGATGACTATATGTCTGTATTTACATTCAAAATCAATAAACAAATAAAAGAAATCATCATAAGTATTGAGCGAACACTCAATTTTCTAAATCCATAACCACTATTTTAAATTGGTTATCATTAATCTTATTCTGTTAAGAATATCAGACTAGACAGCCAAATTAGGTAGTGATGAGAACCCGAAGCCAAGTTGACTAAGGTGTGTAATATGTAAGGAGAGGGAGTTGTGGTACACCTGCCAACTGCCAATCTGGCAGTAGAGAAGGAATGTGAGTTGGTTGTGTGGAGAAAGAATCTAAGAGTAGGAAATCATGGAGAGGGGTAAGGGCTAGAATTTCAGAACTGGGGCCTTGGAAGACACAAGGCCTCTTGAACACTTAGACTTTTCTTGTTAGTCTTTTCCCTATTTTCCTATTGCAAAGAATAATTTCATCTGTTTACAAGTAATACATTCCTCTCTATTTTCCCTCATAATTTTCCAGTACACCACAAGATGGATATGACATCCTCTCCTGTCTATGTAATGTCTTTTCTGTTACCTAATAAATTATTATTTTGAATTAATACGTTAATATTTAGTCATATAAGGTAAGAAAAACCAAGGGAATTTTTAATTATGAGAAGTCCGTGTACAATTATGCATCACCACTGCAAGAACAAAACATACTTCAGAGCAAGCTCTGTATGTTGAAGTCTGTAGTAGAAAACTGCAAGATCCCCATAACTCTTCATAGTATCTGGATGATCAAGACCCAGCTCTCTCTCATTAATATCCAGAGCTTTTTGTTGATAAATTGTAGCCTGTAGTTGGAATAAACAGTTCAATGAATTGGAGTTGTATTCAAAGACTAAAAAACTTAGATTACATATTTGACATTGAACAATAGTCAACACAAATGAAAAACTGCAAACTAATGATTGAATGTTAATTGTTTTGACTGTATATCTAGGCTATATATGCTTCTTTGGTTTGTAATGCAACATGCCTCGAAACCAAAACAAAATGACAACAAACAACACCTGATTGAAGTCTCCAGTGTGATATAAGACTACAGCAAGTAAGCTGTATGCTCCTGCTGTCATCCGATGATAGGGGCCACAAACAGCTACAAGTCTGGCAAGAGCCTGTCCAACAAATTATAGCGGTCATATGAAAAGGCATTTACTGTTGAAGTAAATTGTCACAAGTTCATAGAATTTCCTGACAAAGGGCACTGAAGATAGAGATACCTTTGTTCCATAGGTAACAGCATCTTCAAGCTTTCCCTTGTCTAAAGCTGTTTTTGATGACTCTAATAACTGCCTGCCATCTGCCGATGAGCATGCTGCTTGCTGAAAAAGATGTATAGTTTACAAAGTTTGGATCAATGAGTAAATTTCCAAACCATTAGACAAGAGAACGTACAATGGTCTTGTTTATGTTATTACCTTATGAACTGGGACCAAACTGACAATGTCAGATTTCTGGAAGGGAATTGAAGAATTCATATCAAGATCCCTTGGAACAAGCTCAATGCCAACCTAACATGAAAGGTAGCAGCAAAAAACAACTGTCAATTAAGAAACAACTTAAATGTCATTTTTAATTGATAACCATAAGAACTACAATCTATAGATTAGTATAAGTCAGAACATATGTACATACTGTACCTAATTACCAATATATACACATGCATATGGGGAAACCATTATGATTCATGGACATCCTTATAAACAATATCAAAGATATGCACTGCCTGGCTTTTTGCCTTTTTCTTTGGAAAAAAAAAAAGATTATTTTGATTTTTTTAAATCATCCTTTAACAGTTTAATATACTTAATTTGACGTGGGAATCTGAAAGAGAGTAGTGGATGGTTTGGAGAGAAATCTAAGGGTAAAAGTCTAAAACAATGTGGACACCAACACATTATGATTGTGCAAACCTGCCTTACAGGCAAATAATTATTAGAGGACATTTTACCTTCAAAGTGATGAGCACCAGTAGAAAATCCAGCCACCTATACACTCTATTTCATGATCACAAATTAAATCTGTAATCTGATAGTGACTACGGTATTATAAGAAGCCGAAGTAAGTCCCACATCAAGTGGAATGATCAGCGGACTACTTAAGTAGCTTGGGTACTCAGCATGCAATTATCATAGTGAATCATAAAATTTAGCCCAAAGAATCTTAATAAATGAAAATATGAAAAGAACATAAATGTATGACTCCATTGCTATGCAAACTAAAATGCAACAGATACTGCATATTTCATAGCCTACTTCCATTACCTTATGACATAAGCCACGCAAAATCGCAAACTTCCTCACATTACTGTAATTCAAGCTGCTAAGATCCCAATCAAATCGCTTCTTCAGAAACACCTCTAGCCATTTCCATACAAGAGGGTGGATTTTGCATGATTTATCTGACTGTCTATCTTCAGGAACACCAAGCAGCAAATTCAATGCAGCAGTAATGGATGCAGCCATCTTTTCCTTGTCAACAACTGCAATCACTGCCCGCAGGATATGCTTGAAAGCTCGAACTATCATCTCATGAATACAAAGTGATTGTACATGTGATAGTTTTTCGGAAAGCTTGACCTATGAAAATAAAAATAAGAGGCAAACGTCATGAAACATGAAAAAGCCAATATAAATTTACACGTAAGAAATAAAATCCTTCCTCTTTTCTTTTGAAAATAAAAGCCTCTAAAAGAATAGAGGTAGACAGTATAACAAGGGTGGAAAACAAAGCAGTACATAATTGGGAGAAGAAATCTGGATGTCAAAAGAATGAGCAAATAGGGGTGAGTAAGTGGACTGGTCCGGCACACTCAGTCCACAAAACATCCTCTTTAAATGGCCCGGACAAGTCCTTCAATCTTTTCTTCTAGGTCCGTATCTAACTTACAAATGCCCAAATATAAAATGGACCAGTCAGCGGGCCTAAATAGTGATCCAGAAGAATGAAAAATCTACTAATAAAAAAAAAAAACTATTTAATAGTTTTTCATTTTCTAAAGTATCATCTATCAGACTATCAAACTATTATCTGTAAAACTAAATTGAAATTTAATAAACTCAACTTTTTTGTCTAAAACGCTAAGTTTGAAATCATGGATTAAAGCCAACATGTTTAACAGACCAGGCTGGTAGGTTGAATATAATCATATGGATGAAGAAAGAAAGAGTCCATTATACATGAAGGTTGGTGGGCCTGGGTCTATATATGCACCCCTATATAATAGTGAAGAAATCTGATCACCAAGTGTTGTAACGTGAATATAATTATGCAGTTTAAGAAAAAAAGAGTCCGTTATCCATGAAGGTCTGCGGACTTGGGTCTGCATAATTTTTGAAGAAATCTGATGGCCAAGTGTGTTTATAGTCATATATTCAGAGAATTAGAGTGGTAATTAAATCATGAAAGATTTTAACCAAATACTTACAAATAAGTTCTTTTGAAAAAAGCAGAAAGTATTCAACCATAAAGAGGGCCACATGATACCTGCTTTTGGTCGATATCATTATTTATTATTACAACTACACAAAGTAAGAAAACAAGTTTAGAGTACTAACAACATGTCCAAGAGAATGCATACGTAGACCCCTAGTATGCATAAAATCAGTTAAGGTGCGACCATCAACTGGAGAGAGTTCCAACGAGCCAAAATCTGCAACCTGTATTGCATATAATAATTATTATTGTTACTACTACTAGAAAGGATGATCATAATCTTATCAATTAGAATGCCTTTTAAGAGAACTAGGCAAACAAAAATCATATCTTTACCAGCTTCGGGAGAGCAACATCGATGTAGTATTTTTTAGACAAGTCAATCAGGTCTTGCATGGACTGATGATAAAACAAAATCAGTTAAGGTCAGATTTTTAATGTAACAGTTAAGTTCAAATACTGGAAATTTTAGAGATACTTTGTTAGACCTTGAAGAAAATACCTTGCTGTGAAGTCCAGTTCCTGATTCTTTTAACCGAGTAAAAGCTGCTTCAGATAGAAATCCCTTTAGTACAAGCTCATTTTTTGCTGCTGCTGTTTCATGTTTGGATTCTACTGAGGGCACCAAAGCACTTTCAGGCTCTCCATTGACACATGCCACATGAGATTTGGAGTTTTCAGATGCCAGCTTCACACTACTTCGATCAGATTTACTTTTATTACTCTTGAGGGCTTTGAAGGGTTTCCCTAGCCCCTCAACCTTCATTTCATTCTCAGCCTTACCCAACAATGGTTTTTTATCTTTGTCGCTATTGTGGTCTTGCAAATGTTGTATCCAGCATGCTCCAAGTTCCCATCTTATGAAATTGTCCACACCAGGTTCCTCTTCCTCAAGCTTAGAAAGGCTTTCTTTAATAAGCCTCTCCACAAAAGCTTGAGAAACTCCAAGCTCTTCAGTCTCAGGCATTTGCATTTGATTGGGTCTATTCTTCTCGGACTGTGCTGAGTTGAGAATTAGTCTTAAACTGCAAAAAAGGAAAAATAATTACAGGCCCAAAGATCTTGTTTTTTCTTTATTGGCACAGGCGCAAAGATCTTGTTTTGGTTGATGAATAAGAATTAGATCAATGGATCAACCAAAGCAAGTTATAAATGTAACAAAAGCCAAAAAATAAAAACAGACAAGCTAGAGAACTGGAGTAGCTCCAAAAATGAAAATTATCAACAATAAAAAATCCTCCAAATACAGAAGAAAAAGAAATAGCAGAATAAATAACCAAATCAAGCTTACGAATTTCATCAAAAGAAACCCCCAATGGAACTTTTTTAATCACACATCATACACTATGAAGCACAGACTCTACCACAAACAACATCACACAACAAATGTCCAAAATACAAGATATACACACACACACACTCAATAAGACAAAAGTCTAAATTGATTAGAATCAATATTTATACATATTACCTTCTGAAAACAAAGTTGTTAAGATTTACAATTTTCATACAACAATAATTGAGAAGGTTTGTTACACAATGCAATCTTTACAAAAAAGATCCCACAATAAGAAGATAAACCATATCTCTTAAAACAATCAGTAAAGTCTATGATATTGTTTCTCAAAAAATATGGAGTCTCACAACATTAATACTATAAGAAGACTCTTTTTAAATAATGATCATTTTTTACGACAATGTTTAGCCAAAAGCAAAGCCAGCTCGCTCTCTTAGCCTGTGTTTTGGAGGTGCTCGAGCTGAAAAAAGATAAATAAGTTGTGACACAGTAGATGGGTGTCCAACATGTATCCAAGGTGGGACAAGTGTCCTGGTTTGTGTTTGAAAAATGTTAGGCCCATTTGTGTCAGTGCTTTATAGACACGGTAACAACATTGAATTAGATTCAAATGCTACAATCTTAGATATAACAAAAAACATCAAAACCATGGTTAGATCTTATTCATAAATACAATTCTCACTCGTTTTGTAGGTCCAGCTAATAACATTACAAACCATAATACACAGACAGGAGAGAGAGCACATAGTTTACGAGCACAAGAGTGTAATGTAAAGTAGTAAAACTTTCAATGGTTAGAAAATACTGCCCTAAGCTCATAGCCAGTAGTAAAAAACTAATTCACGCTAAATCAGGAAATTAACATCACTAAATTTTACTAAATTCATTTTAAAAACGATTTTTCCCAATCTGTGAAAATACAACCCCACTTAAATAAACAGTGTTTTGGGGATGATATCATTAAATAGGGTTAAATTAGTTAAGATTTGTTTATATTTTTGGTTCACTATAGATGTATTTTTTTCACATATATTTGAGTTTAGAGGGAGTACCTGTTAATGTTGAGTGCATTGGCACCACCATCTGGCTGATCAAACAATTCAATACTTTGATAAGATGAAGAGTTGACATTTTCATTTTCTCCCCCTTCAACTTTCACAGAAACCAAATAACCACAGTATCTTACAACAACAACACCTAAAGTGGTAATGTCCTGCATGCAGAATGTGGAGAGTTTATCAGTTATATGATGGCAAAGAAACAACTCTAAGGAACTACAACCACTCTTTCTATGTAAAAGTTATCATACATGTGCTGCAGTATTCTCGTCAGCAGTGATTCCTTTCAGTAGATTTCTCCCTATTAGATCCTTTTGATTTATTCCAGTAGTTTCAACTCCATCAATTTTCGAATCAACCTTGCAGTTAGCGACAGAAGCATCCTTCATGACTCTGATACTCAAGTCACCTACTCTGTCGGTGAAATGAATACCATTTTCTGTAATAGAACTGTGGACATCTGACTCTCCCATTACTTGTTTAACAGCCTTAATAGCTCTCAAAATGGCAACATCAACAAATAAGGTGTGGAGAAGGAATGCTTTTCTATCACGAATTTGCCTTTCTTCTGCTGTATTGCAAGGCATAAATGCAATAAATGAAAACTCCTTGGCCCAAGGAATCAAATCAAATTTCCCATCCCTTCCTAGACCGCCACCATTTCCTCCCCAGTTTTTATCCTCCACAGGAAGGGGAGAGAAAACTGACGGTGATTGCACCACTCCAGGAGGAACAAGCCATGTGTTGGCTCTGAAGCCGTAAGGGAGATTCCCAAACTGATGGGACAAAAGGAAATGGGAAATGGCAGAGCACAAGTAAGCACATGAAAATAGATATTAAACTGTTATACGGTACTTCCATGCACTAGTTATAAAAAGTTAAGTAATAAACATAGTGAACAAGGAAAACAAAATAAAAAAGGTGACCGGTACCTTGTTACGTTCTGAAAATGCTTTTAATAGATCATCATAAGCCTGAAATTGAGAAAAGAAATTCGTAAAACTAACCGAAGTTAGAACTAGCTTAAACCCTATCCAAAGTAAACATTTACGTAGAGGCATGAAAACTAACAGTATCAAAAGCTCTACTAAGCCGTGTTAACAAATCAACAAGGTTATGACTAAATATCTGCTGCTTTCCAACACTGAAAAATCCATTTCTGCAAGCTTCAACGTGCACTACTTTCCCGTTACATAGCTTCACCTAATAAGCATAAACGAAGAGATTTCATTGTTTCTCAATTCTCACTCAAAAAAAAGTAACAAAAATTACAAATGCGTAAATATATTTACATCAAAGGAGAAGAGATGATCCGCCTCCAATATCTCCGGAACTCGTCGTCTCACTGTTTTCTTTATATCTGTCGCGAACTCAGGAGTTTTAGACACGGAAACGAATAAAATAAACTCAAAGGAAGAGAAAGGATTGTACATTGGAAAGGAGGAGTGAGATGTGAAAGAGAGAAAAACTCGTAGAAGCTCCCGAGCCTAGGGCACGAGTGGCTTATCTCGCCATCTCCGTCAAACGCAGCCGCCGCTGGAGGCGGCGCGTGTGAGTTCACATTCTTCGCCGCCGACGAGTGGCCGAAGTTCGTCGTGCAGGCCACGATGTCCAGTAGCCGTCTGACGTGAGCCACTGCCCTGTCTTCGTCATAATCCTCTGCAAACGAGATCACGACGTCGTACAGTTTTAATTCATTTATTTCTTATTAATTAAAAATAATCTATCGGTAAATGTAAAAAGAATTTAAAAAATACCTTCGATTAAAGTGAGGACGCATGGCTTCAGTACGAACAGGTCCACAGTGTCCTTCAATTGCGATCCTCTCACCTTTATTTATACATAACCTTCGTTAAGAAATATTTAAATTATAACAAAAAGCATTTACTATAATCCTTTTTTATTTTTGTTTATACTAAAACTAAATTAAAGAGCCGTAATCTTCAGTATTTTCTTTTATAAAAAGTTGTTTGTAGAATGTGTATGCACAAAGAATAAAATATTATACTTACAACTCAATGAAATAAAAATACAAACTATAATTCGTCTAAAATACTTACAAAAGAGGACAATTTTTCTTCGCTATATAAGCAAATAATAGTTGTAACTCACAAAAACTAATTAGGAGGTTCTTTTTACTTTCTTTATGAAAGTTCGCACTTAAAAACAAAAGAAACTCCTTATTATAGGTTTAATTTATGTGTATCATAAATTTAAAATTTTGCGCATGTTTGTAAAACTTTTTTACACAAATACTTAAGAGGAATTCATTTCATGGCCACACCATTCATCTAAAGAACCGAATGACGATATAAATTCACCAAAAATTATATTGGACAGTATTAAAAAAGTTTTACAACAAAATGCGCGTATATTAAATTAATAATAATAAGTTAATTTTAATACATTATTAATGTAATGATTTATGTATAAGCATAATTTTTAAAGCAGTAATTACAGGATCTAATAACTTTTAATATGACAATTTGTGTAATTAATCATAATGTCAAGGTGTTTTAATTAATTTTAAAAAATATGAGCAAAACATACTGTAAAACTTCAACTAGCTCAAAACTCCCAGGCAACAATAATTCAAGCTTAATTTTGGTTTACCTAACTCCTTCGTAGCTTTATTATTTTTTAATTTATCACTGTAATACTGAGGTGTTTCGTAATTTTATGTACTATCTAATTTATATTTTTGGCTTATAATGTAAGGTAAAAAATAACAAAATAAAGGAAATAAAAAAATTTGTTGAAAATAAGATTATGAAATAAAAATGTTTAAGACAAGATTATCATGTACTATATATTCTCTTTCTTGTATACCATTAATATTTTTTAATAATTCACAAATAAACTCTCTCATTAACAATTATTTATTTTTGCAAAGAAAAAAAATTAAAATCCCCAGAGTCCAGATTGCTACTATAAAATGCTTAAAATAAATAATTAATATTGTGCAAAATTTACCTCATGGGATAGGGAAAAATTAGTGATATAACAAGTCTCTGTATTCACTGATAAAAGCCTACGAACATCAATTATTTTGTCCGTCGATATCCCCTGTTTCACAAGAAAACACTCAGTCACTTCCAACAAGTATTTTGCAGAAATTTACAAGAAACATAAGAATAGCATGAACAAAGTGGTGAAAGCTACCTCATACATCTTATATTCAAATCATTTACCTGTACGCTACAGAGAAAAAGACTTGTCCAGATGTTATTTTGGTTTCAGTTAGAACTTTTTTTTTCTTCCATGTAAATCTTGTCATCTCTAAATAACAGCTTAGTACCTAATGCTTCTATCCCTTTCGGCACAAATTAACATGTTCACGAAAAATGAAATACATCTAATAAACCCAAAAGATGAAGGTATACAGAAATAATGGATTTAGCCTTGTCAGAGAGTTCATCAAGTTTTTGGATTTATAATAATAAATTGTTCAACACTAATAAGATTAATGTTACATAATATATGTTAAATCAGGATCAGTTTTATTTTAAAATATGTTAGAATCAGTTTTGTTTTAAAATTAGTTTATTATACAGTGTTTTTTCTGTTCCGCTTGTTCCTTAAACATAGTACATTTGTTGAACTATGATAATACGATTAAGAATCAGTTTTCTCCTCTTAACTCTCCTAAAACTCTCCTCTTAACTCTCCTATAACTCTCCTCTTAACTCTCCTATAACTCTCTAAGATTTAAGATTACTTTCTAACATTATAAAACATGACATGACAAATATCAGGAAGCAAACTTTGTATTTGTTAATCATCTAATATTACTAATTAGCTATAATATGTTCACAGATTATATATACAAACCTTGAGAACAACATGTGTTTCACCAGGCAGATTAACAGTGATATCCATCACACCAGGAAGAACTGCAGAATTGCAAGAAAAAACAGCCCATCAATCTGGCATTATCATGATAAATGCAACTTTTAATTTCATAACTTTTACACTTTGGCATTATCTTGATACTGATTAAATGAAGAAACTATTATCGCTATTGAAACGCCTCTAAATAGGATAAGAATCGAGAAGCATTGAGCTAAGGAATTTGTTACCCTTCTCTTCTTTCTTTTTCTTCTCTCCTTTCCCCTTTGCGCGACTGTATCTGGGTGCCATTGAAGCTGTAACGAGGAAAAAGATAAATGATGGAGAAAGAAAGAAAAGGAAAAGAATAACAGAAAATGAAAAACTAGAAAACACACCGATAGAAGTGGATGAGTAATTGAAATTTAGTGTGGAGGTTGGAAGAGTGAAAGAGGTCGGTAGAAGGTGGAAATGAGTGTAAATTGGTGATTGAGTTGAGAGGCAAGAAAAGATAAATAGAGGGAAAGATAAGAGTAGTGTGATAAGGCATGAAGGGCTGAGATTTAGTTGTCAGAAATCAGATTTGATAATTGGCAGCTTCTGATATTGTGGTCATCTAATCAAGATGATTTTTGTTAATGTAAACCATATCACGTGATCAACACAACTAATTCTTAAGAAAAAATTTCAGCAACCACAACCTCAACATTTTAATAAAAACAAAATTCTAAATTTTGACTACATAATTTATATTTGTAATTATTTTTAACCATACATTAACAAATTAAATATATATGTATCTAATCAATTAAAAAATGTATGTAATCAATTAATTACTTGATCAATTACAAAATTTATGTAATTAATTAATGATCTCTTATGGTAATTTAGGAGTGCACAAGAAATAAGTTGGGGTGGGTTTACCCTTAAAATTTTGATTAAATCATCTTTAAGATTCAAATTTATCCCTATTAAGACGGCACGGAGCCGATTCCATCTAGTTTTTTCAAGATGATAAGTTAATTTTAACATAGTTAAATCATAAATAAAATTTTATCTATTAATTTTAGCACAATTAAATCATAAAATAAAATTTAAATTTAAATTAGGGTGTATTTTAAAACATTATTTAAAAGGATATATAATTTTATTGCAAATATTCTAGAACATTATGTATTACATAAAAAAAATTGTTATTAATGCACATTTCTTAAAAAATTAGATTGGTAGGAGGTAAAATAAGTGCTAGTTATTTATTTGTTATTACACGGCATTTTTTTTTTTTTCAACTTTTGTTTACTTGTAAGTTAATGTTAGATTTAATATAACTTGATAGCTTGTGTGAATTAAATAGACATTTGTAAAGTTTACCTTAAATTAATCTAATTATCTTATAAGACAAAATTATGTTGTACACCCAATAAAAGACTTAAATGTAAAAATCATTTTGTTGGGTCGCATTCCAAGTATGCATTCATTTTATATCTTCTTTCTATATTCAACTAAAAAAAGTCTGATAGTACAATAATATAACTTGATAGCTTGTGTGAATTAAATAGACATTTGTAAAGTTTACCTTAAATTAATCTAATTATCTTATAAGACAAAATTATGTTGTACACCCAATAAAAGACTTAAATGTAAAAATCATTTTGTTGGGTCGCATTCCAAGTATGCATTCATTTTATATCTTCTTTCTATATTCAACTAAAAAAAGTCTGATAGTACAATAAAAAAATTTAACTATAAGTTTTTTTATTTTAAATTAAAGGAAATATTTTTTTACTCAACAAACTCTCTTAAATATCTTTTGCTTTGACTTTAACTCTATTTTTAGTTTGGTTAGTGGTAAAAAGTGATTAAAATTTCTCTTATTTCTTTTTCTATATTCTTATAGTTGGAGCTGTTTTTAGGTTAGTGAAGTTATTTGTGTTTAGTTAACTATTATAATTGAATTAGAATTGGATGTTCATATTCGTGCACGTAGGTATTCTTTTAATGTTGAGCAACTATTTTTACATTGTTGGATTGATAGAAAAAGAAAAAGAAAAAAATGCATGTGGTTTCTTTTGTGGTAGTGAATGATATTACTGTTTTCAATGGTTATATGTGATTTTTAAATGAATTTGAAGTTGAGGAAGTCTTCTTGTATAGATACATGTATTTTATATTATGAACCGTAAAATATGTATACAAAGATGTTTGTTTTTTTTTTTAAATGATATAACTAGTGTAGAAAAAAAAATATGATTATGGATTTTGTTTATAGTTTAATGAACCATAGTATATGGAGGTGCATTATGGAGGGTTACATGTTATGTTTAATAACAGTAACCTATAATACGTAATAGGTTATGGTTTCTCGTAATATAGACTACATTTGTATGTAAAAATCATAATAACATTGAAAGTTATGGTTTCTCGTAGGCTTAAAATATATATACTTTAAAAAATATCATAATATAGACTACATTTGGATGTAAAAATCGTAACCTATATTTCACAATACCAAATAACATTGTTTAAAGAGATAACATAAAAATTTAGTTAATTTAGTTTTCACTACCAGTAATAATTTTGTAAAATTTACTTAAAAATGATTAGAGATTGATTTTTTAGTCATTTTTTTTTGTGATAATTTATATTTGTTTGTAGGGTATGGACATTGCATATTTTTGTTATTTGGTGGAGAAAAACCTTAAAATGATAATATTTTTTGTTGTCAGATGAGCTGAATTGAAAGTTTTTGAAAATTATATTTTACTTTCGGTGGCCAACATTTGAAGGAGGTTGGAAATTTAAACAATTTCTAAATTTCATCGATTATTATCTTTTTTCTATTTTTGAATATTTCAAAAATGTATTTCACTTATCTTTACTATTCACATTTTTTTCTTGTCTAACATTAATTAAATACATATTTTTTATGCTTTTACATATAAATTTTATAGCTATAGGAGCAAGGTGCGAGATAGATTTGAAAGAAAATAAGATGGAAAACATATATACGAGTGTGTTTTGAAACCAGGAGCAAGAAGCACTAGTTTGCAAGCAAGATGCAAGAGAAAACCTTCAATGGTGGGAGACAAACCTATAAAAGTGAGCTTCAATGGCTGGTGACGAACGAACCTATGAAAGTGAGAGACAAAATGAGAGAAAGATGAAGAAGAAAAAATTGAACACACCTTGGAGAAAAAAAAAATGAAAGACAAAAAAACCATAGAAAAAATCTTATTTAGGGATTCATAAACGACGAGAGAGAATGGTGGTATGTACGAGCAAGTAAAAATGTTAAATTTTAAATCTATTCAGAAGGATATATGTTATGATTTTCTATAAAATCGTAATTTATACTTTAGTAGTCAAAATATTTTTTTTATAATTCAAATTATCTTATTATTTTTTCATAATTAAAAAAAATATAAATCACATTTAACAAATAGGTTCAACACCAAGGTGCCAAATGCAAAAAAATTGAGATTTGAGGATTCTTCTTCAAGCATCAATAGAAGCTGTCAAAATAGTTATACAAATACATTAATATATAAGCGAAGAAATTTAGATGTGTATTCTTCACCTTATATTTTATATAATTTTTATGTCTCTGATTTATTCTTGTAGAACTTTTGTACATGGACCTTAATACTTATTTTATAGTATGTTCTTAATAATATTGCTTCTCAAAAAACCAAAGTTGGTTCCCATCTTAAGTTGCATTTAATGACACTACCTTGAACTGTGTGATCTTCCCAACTAATCAACACAATTGTTTGCAGAAAAGGAAAACAACAAAAGGAACACAGAAGAATTTAATTAAAAAAATTTAAATATATATTTGGTCTTTATTTTTTTCTTTTTATTTAATTTGATTTTTATTTTTATTCTGTGTTTAATTAGATCTCCATTCTTATTAAATTAGAGTCAATTTGGTCTTTTTTTTATTTAAATAGTTAACATTTTTGAACTGTACATGTCACATGTCATTTTTTGTTCTTTTAATTTTTTTTAATTTTTTTAATTTTTTTAATTTTTTTTATTTTTTTTATTTTAAAAAAATTGTCCACGTGTCAAGTCACAATTGTACCACGTGTCAATGTTAGTGCCACATGTCAGTTTGTGGTTGTATTATTTCTTTTTGTTCAATTTATTCCAGATAATCCTTATTTTTGTTCAATTCAGTCCTTATATTCGTTATTTTTGTTTAATTTAGTGCCAAATTTTGTTAGAATGAGAATGATTTAATTTTTAAAATTGACATTATTATTAGTTATTTTTTAAATTCAATTATAAATTATAATATTTAATTATAAATTGAATATAATTCTTAAATTCAAGTGTTAAATAAAATATAATTAATTAAATATTATTAAAATATAATTATTAAAATTTTAAAAATATATATTAACATTTATAAAATTCACATTTAAATTTAAAATATTTTTATTGTATTTTAGATATTAAAATCTAAAATATTTTATATTTAAATGTTAATTTTACAAAAATTAGTTTAGTTTTCTAAAATATTTTGAATATTTAAAATATTTTTATATATCAATTTTAAAAGTATTTTAGAATATAAATATTAGAAAAACAAATTTAATAACTATATTCTTATAATATTTTATATAATTATATTCTAGTTAGGGTTTTGTCGTGAGCTTATGTTAAAACTCGCTTCGCTATTCTCTTCTAGCTCGTTAATATGTCCCTAGAACTATTGTGTTCTACTGTTGGAGTCGAACTCTTCTTCTAGCCCTTTCCAGGTAAGGGGGAAGTTAGGGTTTACCGTTTTATTTCATTTTCCCACCTACTTTGGTTTTGTTTCGTGAGTTTGATGTTTGGTTGCCATTAAATTTGTTTGGGAGTTGTTAAAAACATGGTTTGGTCCGATTGAATGCATGTGCCTACGTGAACAGTGGCAGGTTCTGGTTTTCCAAGCGAGTGTGTCTCGCCTAGGCGAGATTAGCAGCAACTCGTCCAGGCTGCTTGCGCGAGCTGTCGCTCAGGCGATGAGCTCCTGTTTTGAGCGAGAGCCCATCTTGCTCAGACGAGGAGGTCTCGCCTAAGCGAGAAGGTGCGACAATGCCATTTTCCTGATTCGAGCCCTCGCTTAGGCGAAGGGAGCTCGCCTGAGCGAGGCCCTTCTAGCTGAGCGAGGGGTATGTTTGCTCTTTGGTTTCTTTATTTTAGGATATTGATCATATGTTTGGACTGATTATGCCTTTTTAAGTATGAATTGAGTGACTTTGTGTGAATATGATGAATTATGGTTTGTGGCTTATGAGTTTAACATGATTTGAGTATGATGTGTGTATGGAATGATTCATGGGCTAAAGATGGTGAATTGTGACATGGTTTTGGAATGGAAATTTATTAGAGGTTGGTTATCAATGTTGGCATGAGATTCATATGCATGGCTAGTACATATTGGATGGTTAAACATGAATTGTATGTGGTTAGGACGTAATTCCTTGAAAGCTCTAGGTGAGATTTCAGGGTGGTGCCTCAGTTGGTCGGGACGTAATTCCATGACCCCTGTTAGTGGGAGCTCATGGTGGTGTCTCATCTATATAATTTAGTAAGGATTCAAAGTAAGGTTGCATCCTGACGCTCTAAGGAGTCAGTTAGTCTCACATATAGCAGACCGACTCTTGTGGTGAGAGTAGCAGGAGGCCTGAAACTCATTAAGGGCTAACCTTGTGTGGGGGGATTGAGACATCGTAACACTTAGGTTAGGGGTGAGCAGAGAAATCCACCACAAGTGCAAGCATTTGCTGAATCCAACTAAATTATACGTATCCGGATGAGTCGTGTCTGAGTCGTAATGTATTGTCTGAAGGGTCATAACATGTTTGGTTGACATAGACTGCCTTGAATGTGAAATAGCATGTAATTGTATGATAAACTGTTTTATACTCTAGCTTGCCCTTTTGCTTTTGGTTGTTTTGTATGTGGTTCTTCTTCTTTTGCAATGATCATCAATTTATTGATGTGAGCAGATGCGAGAGGTACTCGAGGTCAACAGGAAGGGATGATTCTGCTGCATAGTCTACCTGGACTGGACTTCTTTTTTTATTTGGACTTTTCCGTAGGACTATGGTCCATGTACTATTTTGTCCTTTAGCACATTATGATCTGTTGTTAAATTCTTGAACTTATTTCTGTATTGGCATCTTGGTGTGCCTTTTCCTTTCCGAGTATTTTGGATAATTATGTGGAGTGACATTATACTTCGGATCTTCATCTCTTATATTATTTGTGTGACATGTCAATTAATTAAAGTATTTATTTAAATGTGGTGTTATATATATATATATATATATATATATATATATATATATATATATATATATTCTTTAATTGACATTTACTTAGAATTTTTTATTATTAATTTATATAAATATTTTAAAAAGTATTATATAAATTTTTATTACTTTTAATCTTAAAAAAGTATTTTTTATAATTTTGTTAACCGGATTTCCGGTTAACATATTTTAAAAGTTATATTATTCTTTTAATTTATATTAATTTAAATATATAATATTTTTTATTAAATAAAAATTAAACAAATAAAATATAATATACTTTATATTATTATTTTATATAAATTTTAATTTATATAAAATATAATTTCACACATCCTCACCTCATCGTGTTTTGATTATGGACCGAGTATTTACTTCCTGCACCTTTGCATTATAAAGATGTTTTTTGTCTGGGACTATCTTTTTCCTTTTTAAGGACATCTATTACTTTATTTAACAGATTTTCTTTTTTATTTTTACAAAATATGAAAATTTTGACTCTAGTTATAATGAAATAATTTTAAATTTTAACTTTTCAAGAATTACAAATAGTTATTTTTACTTTTAAAATTAAATTTAAAAATAAGTAAACAGCATTTATTTTATAAATGATAAACTTTTTTTCAGATGTTCCATGTTGATGTTATATTACATGTTGTTAGGTAACACCAAGGTATTGGTTAATTAGTATTTTATCTGACGCATAGATAGTTAACCAGTATCATATTACATCATAAATAAAAATCATAATTTTTAATTTTAAGCAATAAAATATAATAATTGAAAGATCAAAATCAAAACTTTTTTTTATAAGGAGTGAAAAACATATTTAAGTAGAAAAAGTAAAGTTAAACGGAGAAACACAATTAACTGATATATTATGGTTCATAATTATTTTAACAAAATACGATTCATCTTATATTTCCTTTGTGAAATTACTTTTAAAATGATTAAAAACACTATATAATTACACAAACCACCACCAACTACAAACCCAATTAAATGATATATATCATCTTATGATTCATAATTTTTTTTATCAAAAATGGGGCACACATTAGTGTATAAAAAAAAACCACACATTAGAGTTATAACTTCTAATTAACCATAACAAAAAAAGGTATACTCACCTTCCTATAAAGAGAGAAAACAAAAAGTATAGACATGATACTGAAATGAAGACCAAATCTCATAATCAGTTTGATTTAGAAGTGAAGAAGCTAAATGATATTTATATGAATTGAGATCATAACAAGACAAAAGAGTTTTTGATGCACATCAACTTTAATGTTCATTGTATAACTTAATTAATCACATTCATTTTAAATCTCTATTCATTCAATCCTTATTAAATATAGTTTTACAATTGCTGAAAAAAAATTCAAAATAATAATTATAACAAAAAGTTTTTCCATATCTTTTATCTACCCTTTAATTCTCCATTTTTTTTTATAAACAATATTGGCTATTTTTTTTTTAATTTTTTAAGATAACATGCTTCTTTTAATTATATTTTTAATTTTATCTAGGTAGACAAAGAAAAACGAACAAGAAGTATAATGATACATATGTTGAAATAAGAAAACTAAAATATTTATATTATATAATTCACTTTATTTTAAAACAAAATATAAAATAATTTCATTCATTTTCGAAAGAGGAATGAGAAAATGTAAAACTTATGGCTTTAATTTTTCACACCCACATATATTAAAATTTGTGATAAATAGTGTTTGTATTATATAAAATATCATGTTTACCGGTATTATCAAAGCATTAATTAAGAATAATCAATGTGCTTTGAATTTTACAAAATGCATAATTAATTATAATATTAAATAAATTTTAACATAATTTTTTTCAAAATTAATTTTACTTTATTTAAAATATAAAAATACTCGTAAATGATATACGATTATAATTAATAATTTATCTGATATACATATAAGAAGTTAAAAATTAATTAAATAATAAAATAAAAATATTTTAAGATTGTTAAAATTTAAAATATAACTAAGCGTAATAAAATTAATTTAAACGAGTGGCAATAGATGTTATGAAGAAAGAGAGAATTTTTTTCACATAAAATTGCAATATTTTTATCACAGGAGAATTTAAAAGAAATTATAAATTTTAAATGGATATACCTTTTTTTTTTAAGTTAAAGAAGGTATCTTTCAAACTTTTCAAACTTTTACTTGAATGCCTTTCAAATATCAAAAATATTTTTTTTTCTGGCATTTTAATAGAGACCCGAAAGATTTCAAAATATTTGTTTTGTAACCAAGATATTATTAAAAAAATTTAACAGACATTTTTATTTTTATAAAATTTATTATATAAATTTATATTATTTTAATTAATAAAATTAATTATTTTAATTTATAATATAAATAAAATAAAAAATTATTAATTACACTTTAGCAACGAATACATCTTATAATTATTGAATATACGACAATATTGATGACACTTAATTTGTGAACCACTAAATGTCATATCACTAATAAATGTGGCAGATAAATTCACAAAATACTTTTTTTTTCATAAACATATGCAAAAATAAGTAATTTAAGATAACGTACTTCTTTTAATTATATTTACAAAATGAAGTCATTAATAAATTAGAGAGAGAAAGCAATTAATAGAATGTAAATGTGTGGCTTTTCAAGAATAATAGTACATCCCATGTTTATTAAATTGAAGCATATGTAAATTTGAAGAGAATAAAATTAATCTAAAACTTATTTGTTTTTCTTAATCTTTTCCTTTTGTTCGCGGTTGTTGTTTAATGTTCTTAGCATTTAGGTAGGGCAAAATTTGTTGTATATACATATATTTGTAGATAAAATTTGCGATAAATAATTAATATTTACGTGTATTTATTACTCGCAACACACTTATAATTGAATTGATGCGGAACACATTTATAATTGAATTGATGCGGATATCAGGCTGTTAATACTCACAGTTATTCTTTACTTGTGAAAAATTTAAATTTTATTAAAATTAAATTTATATTTTATTAAAATTTAGTTTAATTTATGTTATATTTTTTTAAAATTTATATTTTTTTTAAATATTCGCGGGTATCTAAGGATTTTAAAAAATTTGCAAATATTTATCACATATCAAGTGAACATCGTGTCACATGGCAGTAACAGTGTGATGTGGTAGTGATAGTGTCACATGTTACTATTATGTCATGTGTCATTTTTTTCATTCTCAATTTGGTCATGTATTTTAATTTTTGTCTCAATTTAGTTTCAATTTTTGTAAAAATTGAATAATTTTGTTTTTTTTCAAATTGAAATGAAATTTAATTTCTATATAAATGTACACGTGGCAAATTTTTTAACTTTTTAAAATTAACAAAAATAAAAAAATTTAGGAACTGACACAATGCACCTCTTTAACGTTATTATTACACCATTAACGAAAATAACTTTATTGGATCAAATTTCCCAAAACAAGACTTAAATTGAGATAAAAAAATAAAGAGACTAAATTAATATTTTATTACGAAAATAGAAACCAAAAACATAATTTAACCTTTTTATAATTAGAAAAACGGAAGAATGTTAAAATAAGAAGTCAACACTTCCAAACAAACATCAAAGCATAAGAAAAAATTCAATCAATCGTTCATTTATTTTTATTATTATTAAAAAATATTATTATGGATTCAAAATACATCTCTAAATGCACAATGACATTACACGACGGAAATTGCAAGGAAGAGGAACACTTGTATTTTATTTATTAAATATTATTGGTGGATAAACTTATTTTAGGAAGGATAATGATATTTTTTTGACAACTAAATTTTGACAATTTTCTTCATCAAAGATGACATCTTCTAAATGATTTTGAAACGTAGAAGTAAGATAATTGAAAATGAAAAATCACTCAAAAGATGTCATCTCATATTATAACAGAAAATTGTCAAAATTTAATTATTAAAAAAATATTTTTCTTTTTTTTCTTTTGGAAATAATAAACTCTCGTCACCACAAGTAACATCAATTTTCGGACAGTTTATGAGTGAGGTTCCATTGGATGTCAAACAAATCCTAATTTGATAGAGAGCAGTAACATTGAGTTTTGGATCATGATAACAAGAAAGCTCAGGATCATGGCTAGTGTGGTTGTGAACTGCAGCAACAACGGAACTAACATTATAAAGTTTTTTGTCATCTGGGACTATCTGCTCCTTTTCAAGTATATTCAATAAGTTATTTTGCTCATAAAGATGCAAAGTCAGGTTGAAATATTCCGCTTTTGGGATGGCTGCCTCCGAACATCCTCCATGCTTTGTCCACTGCGTTTTCCAAAAGTTAAAATCTTCGCCAACTAAATTTGGCCAATCCGAATGAAGTGCTTGTACCAACGGATTTATATCCTAAATAAACATAATTTATTTTTTATCAAAACAGGAAACACGTTAGTGTATAAAATATAAAATAAAACACACATTAGAGTTCTAACTTCTAATTAACCATAACAAAAAGAGATATACTCACCTTCCTATAAAGGTGAGTCTTAGTTTTGCATTTAGGAAGTTTACCATCCTCTCTGTGAGGCCACAGTCCATGAATAACAAATTTATCTGGTATTGAATAACATTTTCGTTTTCCAGAAATAATTTGGTAATCGCAAAAGCCTTCCGGCCATTGTTGAACAAGCATGAAATGATCCCACTTATCTTTTTTTTCTTCAGCAATGCACGACTTTGGTACTTCTAAGAGAAGAAGAAGCGAGAAAACAAAAAGTGTAGACATGATATTCAAATGAAGACCAAATCTCATAATCAGTTTGATTTAGAAGTGCAGAAGCTAAATGATATTTATAGGAATTGAGATCATAACAAGACAAAAGAGTTTTTGATGCACATCAACTTTAATGTTCAACGTATAACTTAATTAATCACATTCATTTTAAATCTTTATTCATCCAAGCCTTGTTAAATCTATTTTTACCCGTGCTGAAACAATTCAAAATAATAATTATGACAGTTTTTCCATATTTTTTATCTACCCTTTAATTCTCCTTTTTTTTGTAAACAATATTGGCTATTTTATAATTTTTAAGATAACATACTTCTTCTAATTATATCTTTTAAACGAAGACGTATAATGATACTTACACATACGCTGAAATAAGAAAACTAAAAGATTTATATTATATAATTCACTTACATTTATTTAAAAAGATATATAAAATAATTTCATTCATTTTTGTAAAATACAAAATTAAACGAGTATCGAAAGAGAATGAGAGAATGTATGGCTTTAATTCTTCGACACTCACATATTTAAAAATTTGTGACAGATAGTGTTTGTTTTGTATAAATTTTATATAAAAGGTCATGTTAACTCGTATTCTAAATATGCTGATTAAGGATAATATGTCATGAATTTTAAATTTTACAAAAAAAAAGAATCATTAAGTGTAATATTTAATTTTGACCTAATCATCAACTACGATTATACTTTATTTAAGGGAAAAAAATGTCCATAAATAATATATAACTCTAATTAATAATTATAAATTTAAAAATGATATATTTTTCTTTTGCAAAAATTAAAAACGGTACTTTCTAAACTTTTATCGGGACTATTCAAGTATATTTTTTCTTACATTCTAGTAAGATCATATAAATTTCAAAGTATTTATTTCTTATAAGAGATATTGTTAGAAATTCTAAAAGATATTTTTATCTTTATAAAATATATTATATAAATTTAAATTATTGAAATTAATAATTTCAGTTTTTAATATAAATATATAAAAATAAAAAATTATTAATTATACTGACATTAGCTACAATTATTTAGTGTTCTTAAAGAATTAGTTAAGTTATAATTAATAGTCTTTAATTTTACTATTTTTATATTAAAAACTGAAATAATTAATTTCATTAATTAAAATAATATAAATTTATATAACAAATCTTATAAAGATAAAAATGTCCTTTAGAATTTTTAAACAATATCTCTGCTATAAAATAAACACTTTGAAATTTCTAAAACCTTTACTAGAAAGCAAAGAAAAATCTCTTTAACATTTGAATGGTCTTTTACTACAAGCTTGAAATATTTGGAAGGTATCATCTTTAAATTTTGCAAAAAAAAAAAAAAAAAATTTTTTTTAAATTTTTTTTTTTTTTTAAATTTTTTTTATTTTTAAAATTTTTTATTGTTTTGTAAAAATTTTTTTTTTTATTTTTTTTTTTATTCTTTAATTTAATTATCTTTTTTTACATATAATTATATTTTAATTTTTAGCAATATTAAAATAGTTATTTTATTATTTAATAATTTTTTTAACTTTTTATAGATGTGCATCAAATAAATTATTAATTAGAGTTATATATTATTTATGGACACTTTAATCCTTTAAATAAAATTAAATTACATTTATAATAATTAGATAAAAAATTATTTAATATCACAATTAATTATATATCTTTACAAAATTAAAACCATATTAATTATTCTTGATCGGCAGTTCACCAAACCCTATAAGTAATGGTGCTAGAATTTACCTATTTAATATAAGGAGAATGCTAACCAATAGGGATGTCAAAAAAATCAGTATCTGCAGGTATTTGCGGATAAAACCCGCAACGGAAAAAAAATAGATATTAAAAATGGATACCTGTTATCCGTGAGTACGGGTATTTTTGATACCTGCATGTTAACGGAGGCGAGTATGAGTATCATAGTATCCGTATCTGTGGATACCCGTACCCGCTAAACTTACCTCTTGACATTTTTCTCTCTCCTTTCTTTGAAATTGGACATATACATCAAACTTTATATAGACAATGACGTTTATGGTATGCCTGTTGTTAAATGATGGAATCAAAATAAGAATACTTGACACGTGACAATTGAGGTTTATTATTTGTTTATTTTGTTTATTTTTCAGTATTCAGTCAGAGAAGGTGAGTGAGTTTGTTGATCAAAGCACTAATTCAAGAGTTTTTATTGTGTTGAATGTCATTTTATATTTACTTTTACAATTATTTGGACTTGTATCAACTTGAGTTTATTTAAAATTTATTTAAAATTTATGACAGTGATGTATTTTATTTTATTTCATTTGAATTTATGATTAAATATTTATTTTTTAAATAATTTTGCAAATACCCGTGGGTACCCGTGGATACTCGCGGGTATGAAAAAAATAGGCGGGTACCCGTATAACAGATACCCGACGGATATGGGTACGGGTACGGGGCAGATATTTATCCAGCGGGTAGGGTACGGGAGAGCTATTACCCGTACCCTACCCGCCCTGTTGACATCCCTACTAACCAATGCCTTAAGGGATTCGTACCATCATTTTTACATTGAAAGCTAAAATAATTAAATACATTAATTAAAATAGTCTAAATGCACATAACAAATTTTATAAAAACAAAAATAACCTTTTAGATTTGTAGACAATAACTTTCTGATACAAAAGAAGGACTTTGAAGTTTTTAAGGTCTTTACTAAAAAGCAAAAAAAAAAAATTCAATTAAGTTTAAAATTAGCACTTTAATTTTTTTTTTAATTTTAAGATGTTTAACACTACTTTTTTTGTTTGTTGGTTTTTCTATTAATTTAAACTTTCTTATGTTATTTTTTTTTTGTGTAAATTTCTAAGATGTTTAACATTATTTTTTTTTGTTGGTTTTTCTGTTAGTTTAAATTTTTTATGTTTAATTATATTTAATTTTTAGCAACATTAAAATATAATTATTTTATTATTTAATTATTTTTTAAATTTTATTTGTGAACATTGAATAAAATATTAAACACACCTGTATAATATTTATGATTATTTTTGTCCTTTAAATAAAATAAAATTACATATATAATTATTAAGTCAAATTTTATTTAATATCACACTTATTTATATATTTTTATAAAATTTAATGTGTATTAACGACACTGATTGGGAGACCTTACAATGAAAACATCTTATAATTATTCGATATACAACAATATTGATGACACTTAATTTGTGAACCACTAAATGTCATATCAGTAATAAATGTGGCAGTTAAAATTCACAAAATACTTTCTTTGTTTCAAAAACATGCAAAAGTAAGTGATTAAGATAATGTACTTCTTTTAATTATAGGAAAATGCTGATCAGGGCCTAGAGTAGTGGTTAAGAAAAATTAATTTGCATTGATTTTTTTATTTTTATATTGAAAGTTTAAATAATTAAATATATTAATTAAGATATTATAAATGTATATAACAAATTTTATAAAGACAAAAATATTTTTTTAAATTTGTAGACAATAACATATAGAAGAATGATTTTGGAATTTTTAAGTCTCTACTAAAAAGAAAAAAAAAAATCTCTGGTGGCACTTCAAGAGTCTCTCAAAGTTGTTAAAAACAGATCTGTCTAATCACCTTAACCACAAGGGGATCTGAATTGATTAATGTGCTTTTACTGGTTTAAGATGAATCTTGGAAAGATCTTTAGGTTTTAAGGCTCAATTAATCAATTACACAGTTCTGTTTTTAACAATTGGTATCAGAGCTGGCTATTCGCACGATAATCGATTAGAAAGATCCTGTTATGTCTAATACATCTCAAACCTTTGCTGAAGGGGCATCAATTAACAGGCCCCTCTCTGTTTGCTGGGGAAAACTATCCCTTCTGGAAAATTCGAATGAAAATATTTCTTGAATCAGTAGACAAAGGGGTATGGGATGCAGTGGTGAATGGACCTTTTAAACCAATTAAAATAGTGGATGGAGAGACTTTTCCTAAAGAATTCTCACAATGGACCCCTGATGAGAATAAGA
>Ga0214545_1000507_pt1 | contig 62301 bp, 25 predicted proteins | sample CNSS4metaG_FD_160064 | JGI IMG/M metagenome (GOLD analysis project Ga0214545, IMG submission 160064) | Root nodule microbial communities from cowpea collected in UCLA plant growth center, Los Angeles, California, USA - CNSS4 | ecosystem: Host-associated > Plants > Roots > Nodule | place: USA... | reverse complement strand
ATAAATATATAATTAAAATATTTATATATATATATATATATATATATATATATATATATATATATATATATATATATATATATATATATATATATATATATATATATATATACACGAGAATAATATTTGTCACTTTTCAGTGAGAATAATAATTTCGAATCACTTAAAAGCCTATTCCACACCTAGCAATGGAATAAAATAAACTAAAAATGATATAATAAAAAAAGAAATATAAAACACTAATGCATGTTAATTTGATGTTTAAAAGATAAGGTATATAAAAAAACCTCATTTCTTTATCAATCATGAATATCATGGCGTGATTTTTTTCTAATAAAAAATGGTGTGATATTTATAGGTGCATGTATGACATGCAAAAGTCAATGAAGAACACGCATAAAGACGACAACATATATGTCTACACCGTGTGAGATCCAATCCTGTCCATTCAACATGCACGTGTGTTAAGATTAATAATTACGTAGAAAAGACACCACATGGATCACTATAATGAAGTTCAATGCAAAGACAAAAATCAGAAAACAGGTTTCAGTTTCCTTCAAAACTCGTACACATAGTTTATTCTAATCGAATGCCACCCATATAGAGCCATAGCAAAACTACAACCCTTAACTTTGCGCTAATCACATTCAACAAAGTTATAATTGTTTGGAATAATTCAATTCTGAATTTAAATTTTACATAAAAATAACGAAATCAAATACTATATAAAATAATTTACAAATTTAATATTTTAAGATTTTAAATAAAGTAGTGTGAAGAAAAAATGTTTATCTAAATTTTTTATTTCTTACAATAGAAACAGTAAAGCAGGTTTTGGAAGTAAAGATAATATAATTCTATAGTTTATGAATGAGGTACAAATCTTATCTTACAAACTTTTTTTATAAGTGGAATTAGATTTAAAATTTACTTCTTAACATAGTATCATAGTTGTTGTTTAAAATTCTTAATGGCTAGTCTGTATAAATCAAAGTCCTAGCATAAAATAGCAGAATAAAATGTCAAAGAAAACTTACTTAGATGAAAAACTTAGCATGAAGAAACAGTGAGAAACTAACTCTGGTTGTTGTTGTATTGAGAAGGTGTATGATATTGGTACCCTTGAATCTAATAGCTGCCCAGCCATTTTTAGGCACTGGTACTGTATTTAAAAGTGGAGGGTCAATGGAATTGTAGGTACACAAATGTAGTCACTTATCAATGACTTAGTGCACATTTACTATTCACAGAGAAAAAGTAAACTTGCCTTAAAGAGTACTTTATAGTGTTAGTTTGATAATGATTGTGACATGTAAAAACCAAACCAAATAGATTAAAGCCACAACAACAAAGTTTGTGAAATGAAATTTTGATTCATACCTGATTTTGAGCAAAGAGGAGACAGACCACCAGTTTTTGACCATTTAAATTGATAGCATCAGCACTCATTGGTGACCCTCCAATTTTATGAAATTCTGTGTACACCTTGTTGACATTCTTCTTCCACCATAATGCTTCACACAAATTAATAAAAACTCTTGTTAATTTTTTAAAATGTTATGTAAGTAATTGATTATTTAAGGAGACAGCACAACTGTAAAGGCTTGCCCAATATGATTGAAACTTCTGCATCAAGTTAGGGAAAAGGGTAGGCACTATGCTACCTTGAGTACACAATTATTGCCCCATGTATACAGTGACTCTTGACCAGTCACTATGAACATGAAAAATAAGGTCCTGCTTGAATTTTTCTCTAGCTTTGACTAAGCATTGAGTGATTTGTTCAATGCCATTTGGCCATGGACTCATTATCTGCGTCACACATCATAAAAAGAAACGTGCATCTGCCGCATTAGTGTCACTGGTTGAGGATTCAGTGATTTTTTCTCGAAAAAAATCATGTGTACAAAAGCTTTGTGGAAGCATTTATGGAGGATTTGCATTTGAAAATTAGAAGAAGATATTTAGTTGGTACAAGTTAAGGCGTATTAAGTTTTGTAATTAAACATGGTGCTTGCAATCTGTTTAAACATATAAGATGAGAACGTTGTGCTTGTTTTTTCCCTTGCCTTTCAGAACTATGTTGTTATGCAGCCTATAACACTTTACACCTTCAAATATACTACTTACTGAATATCAGTAAATAGCAATTAATGGTCCCTTATATTAGTAAATATGCTGTAAACTTAACACAGAAATAAACTATCTAATACTTCATAATAGTATAATCTGTATCAAGGTTACAATAATCGCATTCGATAATTTAGACCACCTTTATTATGCAAGGGAAAGCACAAATGTGCTGCTTTTTTTGTGAAACGTGAAATTGAATACTTCTACTTTCAATATCTACATTCATTGCAAGAACAGCCACACGGGCACCACAGATTATTTCACCATGAACGAGATGCTCCTGGTAAAGCAATGAAATACGGCAAAGACAGAAATAATATGTATTTAATTCGACCAATAATCCAAATAACTTATGCAGCTGTATATTACTCACTCCCGAGCAACATGAAAGTCATAAGGAAAAATGTGTAGTAGTATTAGAATTTTTTGTCACAATCATGACTAGAATACCTATTATCTGAACTATGAAATCCAAAATTTGAGTTTTGTGAGGTGAATAAGTTGGGATATGAGAAATCCGAGCAAGCATCCACTGAAGGCAATCTGTTATGCTGATGAGGGGATTTGTCATGTAGGGAAGAACCAGAGTCTTCCTTGGGCGTATCAAATGATGAAAAACTTGATGAATGAGAGCATGAGAAGGCATGCTCATGTTCCACATCATTTATGACATCACCATCATGGTCAATTGCTGTATTTTGATCAGTGAAATGTCCCTTTTCTGTTTCAGATTTATTAGCAACACTTGTACAGAATGGATTCTCAAAGCTGCTATCTGACACATTTGCTCTATTTTTTTTGGTATGCTTAGTACTACGGATTTCAGCAGTTTCAGCAGCAGCCAACACATCCTGTGACTCTAGATTGGCTTCAGTTTTTGTCCTAGACGTACACTGTTTACTTTCCTTTTTACCAAATGAAGTAATGGGTTTATCTTTGTCAAATGATTCAAATTGGCTTGATGAGTGAAGATCAACTTCACTGTGTTTTTCTGCGGGAAGAGGCAGTTTTGACTCACATTGACTTTTAACGGGGCCATTCTGACAAGGAGATAACATGTTAACACAATGAAGTGAGAAAAAGAAGTAATAAACTAAGAATACCATAGTCATCTTATTTTTTCATCTGGCTAGTAAATCCTAAATAGCAATACTATGTTATACTTACCAGTAAATCCTCGTGTTTTTTAAGGATCTTGGTTTCTGAAGCAGTTGGATCCCAATCTAAATTATGCTCAACGGCAATTTCTTTCAGAAAGTTCAGTTTCTTTTCCTCTGAAGGTGCTTGAACCGACAACAGCTCTATTAACTGCCATTGTAATTCACATTGTTATTATTTGACTGTGCAAATTGATGAAAAGGATACAAGTAACTGATTACAAGTTTTTTCTAATATAAAAGTTCATGGAACCTGGCGATTAACACTGCAATCAGGGGTGACATGTGCTGCTGAAGATACAAAACCCTTTCCATATTTGGAAGCAAATAGCGATTGAACCTGTAACAACTCTGGCAGATCAGCGCATCTCGGTGCAGCAAAACATACACTAGATATTGCTTCCTTCAAATCAAGGGGACATTCCCTGAACAACATTGAAAAATCAGATTTCTAACTCCAAAACAATTACACTGGTTCATTCAAATTATTAACTTATTATGCAACAATGTGTGTCCTCTGCAGTGTTAGCTCCAAGAGACCTTTGCATGTATGAAACTAAATGCAAAATATCACATTTTAACAGCTGCTCTGTTTAGAACAAACAAATCGAAAAACAAGTTGGTCATTCATATATGTCGTTCTTCCTCCCTCTTACCAATATCAAACACTTTCAAACACAGGCTTTTATATTGGAATGTTGACTCTTATCAATGCATGTGCATGTTTTGTGATTGTTGCTTTGTTCTTTTGCAAACCTTTGTGATTGGATCATCGGAAGGCGTGCAACAATAAGTTCACAAAAGATTTGAATGATATCTTGAGCAGCCATCATGTTCTCCTCTCTCATAACATGCTCCACCTAATATCATCATTAGCAACAACACCAGGTGGAAAAGTGTTCAAAATCCTGAAACAGAAACATTAAACAGTATACATCCCGTGGAAGCGAAGGGTATTATTATTGATACCTTAACAATGGCCTTGGTTTCTTGACCAGCCTCAAGTAAAATAGCAACGTCATTTCGCATCTGCTTTAGCTGAACCTCTCTTCTGTTTCTAAGCAACTTTATACGAGGAATTGTGAGCTTCAGCAAGGTTGCACTGAAAATGGAAAACAACAAATAACTTCAGCAGAAAAAAATAAAACTGAGGAGCAGATAAAGGAGACAAAAGTAAGTACCATTTGGAGGCTTTAAAGGCTTTGTTGAAGAAGCAATGAAGCTTTGGCATGGTGAGGATGAATCTGTGTAGGTAAAAAATAGCAGAGGGCTTAGAATACTGAAAGTAGAATGGGAATTCATTAAAGTTGATACCTTTGCGTAGCAAGCAAGAAACCAGAATGTGGGTGAGGCGTAGTATTCAGATTCATTAAACACATCCACATCTTCACCTTCTTCTGTTCCTACTTCGTATTCTCAGATTCATTATATAGAAAATGGGTAGTGAACTTGTCCATTCTAAAAACATACAAATGGTGATCACAAATGAATATAACATGTCATCAGGTAAAGAGACTAGTTGAAATTAAAACCAAATTAAAGTGAATTTGAGTTTTATATTTAATTTTTAATGAAAGTCCCAGCAAAACCCATTCACGAGTACTCAAATACTGACAGAAACCTCTCTGGGGTTAAGGACATTGTTTATGGTCTCAGTCAGAGTGGTTCAGTTTTTACATTTTTGTAGTTTATTTATGTTCTGGTTCAGAAAAATACGACATAATTCTTCACCAAAACAAAAAAAAAGTTTTTATGACTTGCTTAGGCCAAAAAACTCTGTCCCTTGACCATGGGAGTAACTTTCTTATTTATATCATAATCAGTTACAAAATATTGATCCCCAAGATTCACCAAATAATAACTAAAAGAGCACCCATTATCTAATTCTAAAATATTTCCTAAAAATAACCACTTCTCTCATAAACGAAATTATCTTCCATCTTCTACACCCAAAATAAAATATTTAAAATATAATAACCACCCTACTAACCCAAAAACATCGCCAGATATAAAACTGATCAATGCATTCTCCCTCGCCATCATACCGAGACTAAATACCCTCGGTTTGACTCCAACTCCCCCTAATACAGTATCCACACTCGGCACCCTGCCGAGACAACACCCCCTCCTCCTCTCAACCTTAAACCGACTTCCTCTGGTCCAGGACATAGCACTCCAAATTGTGCACGATCTCGGCTTTAAGACGAAAAGAGCAGAATTTGTCTTGTCACCCCTGTCCTTCACTACTTCCCGTAAAATCATCATTACTCCCTACAGTTACGCATCCACATGTAACTTATCTGCCGTTACTCCCTGCATTTGCGCCCCCACGTGTAAACCATCCAACGGTCACTCTTTCAACTTCCCCTTTTTGAATATTAAACGACGCTTATTTCCCCCTTTTCAACTCCCTCCATTAACCATTTCCTCACTCCCTTGCATTCGCCTCACTCTTCACTCAAGCTTTTCACCTCCCAACATCTTGCTCAACCGCCATTTTCTTCCTCCAGGTACTTCTTCTTTTCTCCTTTCAAATTCTACACCTGCATTTTCTGGTTCTTTGTACTGGTCCCTTATACATTGTCTCTGTCTCTGCACTGTGTTTTAGCTTGTACCTTCTTTTTCAATCACCCTAACTTATTTCGAGAAAAAACCCCTCCTTTGGTATAGTTTAATCGCCCTTCATGAACGACCATTATAACGCCCTCTATTCTTGGGCCCCTCTGGCCTTGCGGCGAGAAACCTCCACCATGACCACCCTGACTAGGGTTAGGGCTTTTAGGTGCCACCAAACACTGTGTAAGAGTAATGAGTCTGACGTAACTGTAATTGCTTGTGAAAACGATGAACCCATCTGCAGGGATGGCAACTTATTCCCTATTTCCCCTCACAAATTTACCTTCATGTATATTACCTTATTTGAGAAATTAGGTTTACGCCTTCCCTTTAACACCTTTGAAAAGGAACTCCTTACTGTTTTGAACGTTTCTCCTTGTCAGCTTCACCCCAACAGCTGGGCCTTTATTCGTGCATTTCAAATTTTATGTACCCACTTCGGTATTACCCCCTCAAGCAACATGTTTCTCTATTTTTTCGAATTGAGATCCCCTCATAAGCAACTACTAGCCTCTCTTAGCGGAGTTAGCGGCCGAGCCCTTCTAACCTTATATAACTCCTCCTACAAAGGTTTCAAAGGCATCTTTATAAAAATAGTCGCCTCCGACCAGAGTCCTTCCCTTTTAGAAGGCTTCCCTTTGTATTGGTGTCAATCACCTAATCTTCAATCACCTCGGCAATTAGACGACCTGGACCCCTCCGAGAAAAAAGACTGCTTGATGCTGGAACAACTGGATGTTGTTTTTGACACTCGAAAACTTTTAGAGCTGGAATTCCGAGTGGTAGATCTAAAATTCCACATCGGTACTTACTTTACAACTGTTCCTTTACTATAACAAGTTTGACATTGATCCTCTCCTTTTAACCGATCTTATTTCTTTTTACAGAGAACCTGATGGCGATGTCCCACGAAGATATGTTGAAACGAGCCCGCCAACTTAAGAGACAAAAAACCTCCACCCCTGGTGCAAGCCCTTCAGCGCCTCCTCCCCGAATTGAGCTTCATGAAGAAGCCTCGGAACCCGACCTCGAAGCCTTAACCCGAAGATCTAGAGCCCGAGGTAAGAAAGTTGTTGAGAGCACCTCCTAACACTCGACCTCCCAGACTCCAATAGCTCCGCTTCACACCGCGGACGATACTGAATTAAGCTTCTGGCATCCCCAATTCCTTCACTCCCAACATAGCCGGAAACACAATTACCTTCGCCACGACGTCAATCTGCTAAGAGCCCAAGACCCCCAAACTCTCCATGAAAATCTCCTGGCTGATCTTCATAGGGCAGAGGCATCTAGCATCATGCTGATGGACCAGTTCAATCTTCAATCCACCCAGAAATCTCTTGACCTAGAACAAAAAGATCGAGCCTTGGCTCTTTCCAAAACCGAAACCTCTCGCCTGACCACCGAAGTAGCTAAACTAACTACCCAAATCAAAAAATCGGATGAATTACTCGCCGATCTGCAGAACCAACTGAAAGTCCTTGAAGCCGAGAAAGAAAAATGGGTTCTCAAAGAGAAAGACTTTCTCCATAATTCAGAACTCCTTAAAGATCAGATCGGTTCCTCGCTGAACATGGGATTCCAACTAGCCCTAGAGCAAGTCCGAGTTCTTTACCCCGATGCAGATTTATCACCAGCGGACATCTCCAAGACGGTGGTTGATGGACAACTTGTTGATATTGATGACTAGGCATTCCTTTTTCCTGCTCTCCCTTTGTTCTTCGAACTTTTAACTTGTTTATTTCTACATTTCTACTTCCCAACTCTTACTTGACACATTATGTTTTGAATTTCCTTTTTACTTTCCCTATTCTCTTCTTTCGCAATTTATATCAATTAATCCGACTAGATAATAATTCGTTTATAAACTGATCTCTTAATCTCTCAAACGCTCAAATAATAATTCGTTTATAAATCAAACCCTTAACCCTACAAACACCAAACTAAAGTAAACAATAACTCGTTTATAAACCGAACTTCTCAATCCTGCAAACACCAAACTAAAGAAAATAATAACTCATTTATAGTCCGAGCTTCTCAATCCTACCAAGCTAAACAAACACTAACTCGTTTATAAACCAAGTTTGTTAAACACCAAACTAAAATAAATAAGAACCTGCTTATAAACCAAGCTCTCAATCCTGGAAACACCCCGCTAAAGAAAATAATAACTCGTTTACAAACCGAGCTCTCAATCCTGTAAACACCAAAATGAAACAAACACTAACTCGTTCATAAACCGAGTTTGTTAAACACCAAACTAAAACAAATAAGAACCTGTTTATAAACCAAGCTCTCAATCCTGGAAACACCCAACTAAAGAGAATAATAACTCGTTTACAAACCGAGCTCTCAATCCTGCAAACACCAAAATGAAACAAATACTAACTCGTTCATAAACCGAGTTTATTAAACACCAAACTAAAACAAATAAAAACTTGTTCATAAACCAAGCTCTCAATCCTGCAAACACCAAAATGAAACTAATACCAACTCGTTTATAAACCGAGCTCTCAGTCTCGTTCATAAACCGAGCTCTCAGTCCTGTTCATAAACCAAGCTCCTAATCCTGTAAACACCAAAATGAAACAAATACTAACTCGTTTATAAACCGAGTTTATTAAACACCAAACTAAAACAAATAAAAACCTGTTCATAAACCAAGCTCTCAATCCTGCAAACACCAAAATGAAACTAATACCAACTCGTTTATAAACCGAGCTCTCAGTCCTGCAGAAATGAAACTAATACCAACTCGTTTATAAACCGAGCTCTCAGTCCTGTTCATAAACCAAGCTCCTAATCCTGCAAAACACCAAATTAAAGAAAATAGAACTCCTTTTAACCTCGAGTGTACAAACTCAGAATTTTAACCTCGAGTGTACAAACTCGGAATTTTAACCTCGAGTGTACAAACTCGGAATTTTAACCTCGAGTGTACAAACTCGGAATTTTAACATCGAGTGTACAAACTCGGAATTTTAACATCGAGTGTACAAACTCAGAATTTTAACATCGAGTGTACAAACTCGAAATTTTACATGTGAAACGAAAATATTGTAGTATTAAAAATCAAAGCATAAATGTTTTCACAAAAAGCAAAACAACTTAACCAAATTTTAACTAAAATAAAAACGTAAATTTGCTGCATTCCATGTTCGCGGGATTTCCCTCCCCTCTAATGTTTCCAACTTATAAGCTCCTTCTCCCAACACTTGCTTAACACGATAGGGTCCAGTCCACTTCGGCGCCAATTTGCTATCCATCTGAATTAACTGTGCTTTCCTTAATACTAGATCTTGTTCTTGGAACTTCCGAGGTACTACCTTAGTCTTGTAACTTCTCTCTAATCTTCTCTTCATTGCCTCATTAGAAATCTGAGCCAAATCCCGAACCTCATCTATAACGTCAAGGTTTGCCTTCAAACCAACCTCAGAAATCTCTTCGTCAAACAACCTTACTTTCCCGGTGTTCTCCATGACCTCAATAGGGATCATAGCATCAGTTCCATACACCAAAGAAAAAGGAGTCTCTCGAGTAGTCGTCTGAGGAGTGGTATGATAAGCCCACAGCACTCGAGGTATCTCATTTGGCCATTCTCCTTTGGCCGCCGCCAATCTTCGCTTCAATCCCCTCAATATCACCCTATTAGCTGCTTCCGCCTGCCCATTCGTCTGAGGATGCTCCACCGACGAGAAGACCTGTTTAGTTCCGACTTCAGTGCACAACTGCTTCACCTGTGAACATGCAAACTGAGTTCCATTGTCTGAAATAATTCGACGTGGCACACCAAATCGGCATATTATATTCTTCCAAATAAACTCTCGGACTCGCCCACCCGAGATGACAGCAACCGGTTCGGCTTCAATCCATTTTGTAAAATATTCTACAGTCACGATCAAAAACTTGAATTGCCTCATCGCCTTGGGAAACGGACCTAAAATATCTATTCCCCAAGTGTGAAAAGGCCACGGTGCATTAATAGAGTGCAGTACCTCTGGCGGGGCATGACTCCAATCGGCATGTTTCTGACATGATTCACATTTCCTGACATACTCCATACAGTCACCTTTCATAGTGGGCCAAAAGAACCCTCCTCGGATTATTCGCAGCATCAATGCTCTTCCCCCTACATGGCTTCCACAGATTCCCTCATGAAGCTCGGCCATGAGCCGATCTACCTCCCTCCTTCCTACGCAAATCATCAAAGGTCTGGAATATTCATACCTAAATAAGTGACCATCTATCAGCGTATACCTGCTTGAGTTTTTTTTTACTTTTTGTGATTCATTGGAATCCTCAGGTAATTTACCATCCGCAAGATAACTCTTTAAAGGTGCCATCCAAGATTCTTCGGTTGCCACAATCTCCATCACTTGGTGCTTTTCCTGCGTGTCGACCCGAGGAGCTATTAATGTCTCCCTTATCACTGACTTATGCTGCCCCGGTTTCGAACAACTAGCCAACTTGGATAACAAATCAGCTCGGGAATTCTGCTCCCTCGGAACATGCACGAACTCAAGAAGAACAAAGTTCTTCGCAATAGTTTGGACAACTTCCAAATACTTGGACAACTGCGGGTCGCGGGCTTGAAATTCCCCATTCACCTGACCTGCCACCAGTACGGAATCACTTTTAACCAACAACCTAGTAATCCCCATCTCTTTAGCCAAAAGCATACCAGCTATCAAAGCCTCATATTCTGCTTGATTATTACTGGCTTTGAAAGCAAACCTCAATGATTGTTCGATTAATACCCCTTCCGGGCCTTCCAAAACTATACCAGCAACGCTACCCCTTAAATTGGAAGCCCCGTCCACCGATAATATCCACGTTATCTCTCCTACACCCTGATTCTTAACAGGCGGTTCGGATAATTCTACCACAAAATCAGCCAAAAACTGGGCCTTGATCGGTCCTCGCGATTCATACTGTATCCCATATTCCGACAGCTCTATTGCCCATTTAACCAACCTGCCCGATATATCAGGTTTTTGTAATATGTATCTAATGGGAAGATCCGTCATCACTTTGATACTATGATTCTGAAAATAATGTCTCAGACGCCGAGCCGACACAACCACGGCCAATGCGGCTTTCTCTATAGTGGGATACCTCACCTCTGCACCATGGAGCACTTTGCTTACGAAATATACCGGTTTCTGCTCCCCACCATTTTCTCTGACTAAGACCGAACTGACAGCATGTTCGGTCACCGATATGTACAATGACAACTCAGCCCCTTTTTCTGGTTTACATAACACCGGCGGCTTGCTCAAATATTCCTTCAATTTTTGGAATGCTTCCTCACACCGATCAGTCCATTGGAACCGTTCATTCTTCTTCAAACATTGAAAGTAAGGAAGACCCCGATCCCCACTTTTGGCAAGAAAACGAGACAAGGCCGCCATCCTTCCTGTCAGTCTCTGCACTTCTTTTACATTACTAGGACTCCTCATATTTATAATGGCTGCACATTTATCGGGATTAGCTTCTATCCCCCTCTCGGTGAGTAGAAAACCCAGAAACTTTCCAGCTTTAACCCCAAAAACACACTTCTCGGGATTAAGCTTAAGCCTGTATTTGCTGATTGTAACAAACAATTCCTCCAGATCTTCCTCATGCTTCTTCTCTTCCACCGAAGTGACCACCATGTCGTCCACATACGCATGAACATTTCTTCCCAACATGGGTGCTAAGATTCGATCCATCAGCCTTTGATAAGTAGCTCCCGCATTTTTTAACCCAAACGGCATTACTCGATAACAATAATTTGCTGCACCTCCCATAAACGCCGTCTTATCTTCATCCGACGAATGCATCTTGATTTGATTATAGCCCGAATAAGCATCTAAGAAGCTTAGCAAAGCACAGCCCGATGCACTATCAACTAGGGCATCTATATTAGGCAAAGGATACGAATCCTTTGGACAGGCATTGTTCAAGTCCGTGAAATCTACACACATCCTCCACTTTCCGTTAGACTTCTTCACCATCACCACATTTGCTAACCAGGTTGGATACTGTATCTCTCGAATATGGGCCGCCTCTAACAATTTATGTATCTCCTCGGTTGCCGCCTGAGCACGGTCTCCACTCAACCGCCTACGCTTCTGAACTTTAGGTTTAGCCAACGGGTTAATATTAAGCTTGTGGCATAGAAAATTGGGATCAATCCCCGACATATCAGTCACACTCCAAGCGAATGAAGAAAGATTCTTCCTCAGCACTTGGATAAGCTGTTGTTCTTGCTCCAGACTCAGATCGCCCCCAATTCTCAACTTCTTCCCTTCTATAAGCACCTCCTTCACCTCTCCCACAGGCTGAGGCCTTCTTTCAGGGTGCACCAACCTTGGATCCAACTCGGGATCCGGTACTACTTCAGTTGTGCTTACTGAGTATGCTACTTTCCTCCTTAACCTCAGACTGTCTTCGTAACATTTACGAGCGGTCTCCTGGTTTACAGCTAAAGTGAGTACTTTCCCCTCCTCAGAAGGAAACTTCATCTTCAAATGTATTGTTGACACTACAGCCTTTAACTTATTGAGAGAAGGCCTTCCCAACAACAAATTATATGATGAAGGAGCATTGACTACTATGTAACGTATAAATATGGTTTTGGCATCTTCTTTGTCTCTAAAGGTTGTTCTAAGATCAACATACCCTTTAACCTCAACTTGATCTCCAGAGAAACCGACAAGCACTCCGTCAAATGGCTTTAATTGATCCATCGGTATTTGTAACCCTATGAAAGTACTCCAAAACATCACGTCGGCAGAACTTCCTTGATCAATTAGTACCCTGTGGACATTCCTTCCCATCATAATCACCGACACGACTATGGGGTCATCTTCATGTGGGATTACCCCTTTTAAATCATCATTTGAAAATGTTATGTCCGGAGCTTGCCTCGGCTTGTCCACCATGGCCGCAGTCATGACACTCCTTATATATCGTTTCCTAGCCGAGCTGGTTTGGCCTCCTCCCGCAAAACCCCCTGCTATCGTATTGAAATCCCCCAAAATGGGTGTTTCATGCACATCGGGAACCGTGCGAATCTCAGATGATTTCTCATCGGCACCCGACTTCAAGAATTTTTCCAGAAGTCCCCTGTTTGCTAAAACGGAAAGTTGATAATGCAAACCATAACACGAGTTGGTGTCATGACCTCTGGTTTGATGAAACTCACACCAAGCATCCAATCTACTGCCGAGTGCTCTCCCCGCGACGTCAGGATAGCGCAAATGTTTTGCTATCTCTACATCCTCCAAGATTTGGGCCAGTGGCACCTTGAGATTAGGTATTTTCCGCACTTGCGGATACTCGGTTCTTCGTTGTGCCACATAAGGGATTAAACGTCGATCTGACTTCATTTTAGGAGGAGTTCTTTCTCTCCGATAAGCTCTCATATCTCTTTCACTCTTGGAATGAGCCACTGGTCTTTTGTCTCCTGCCTTTTTGTGGCGCATGGCCTCCTCAGTCTCTATTTCCACAGCTGCCCTTTGTCTAATCTCTGTAAGGCTCTTCGGTGGATATCTGTACAAGGACTCACCGAACGAGCTGGCTCGAAGTCCTTTCACAAAGGCTTTTACGAGCAAACCCTCGTTAGGGTCTATCAGCCTCATACTGATATTGGTGAATCGATTAAGGAATTGTTTTAACGTCTCTTCGGCGGTTTGCCTTATATCAAACATGTCTGCCATCTCCACTGGTTTGGCTCTATTTGCTGAGAATCTCTCCAGGAAAAGACGTTTGAAATCATTGAATGAACTGATAGACAAATTCGGTATAGTGTTAAACCATTCAAGGGCAATTTCGGTCAGCGTACCCACAAACATTTTGCAACGTATAGCATCATTACCACCTGATATCATCATCCGAGCCTGGAACGCTTTTAAATGTAATTCAGGATCAGAATTCCCTGTGAAAGGTGTGATTTTGGGAATCACGAAATTCTGCGGGATCGGCTCGTTCATAATCGCATCTACCAGAGGACTGGCATCACTCACATCGGGATTCAACCGACATGGATAGCTGAAACCAGCCCTAGTAGTCTCCAATCGGCTTTGCATATCTTCGTTCGCCTTCCGTAACTGTTCTTGCTGTCGAAGTGCTTCCTCCAATCGTTGATGCGTTTCTTCTGCATTTTTTCGCAACCTCTCTCTTTCTCCCAAAGCTTCTTCCCTTAACACCTGTAAATCTTCTTCTGCCTTCTTGCGAGCTTCCTCTCTCTCTTTTTCAAGCTGAGCCTGATCAGCCTCCGCCTTCATTCTGATCTCCTCATTCTGCCGTTGTAGCTCCAGTATGCTCTGCATTATCTGTTGCCTAGTAGGCCCTTCACGCGGCCCTTCACGCGTCGCTCCTCTGCCTCGATTCATCCTCCAATTCGTCTCTCCCTCTTCTTTTTCTTTCACTGTTTCTTATCTTGATGGGGTAAGGATCGAGTTTTACCGAGCCCCACGGTGGGCGCCAATGTTCTGGTTCAGAAAAATACGAGATAATTCTTCACCAAAACAAAAAGAAAGTTTTTATGACTTGCTTAGGCCAAAAAACTCTGTCCCTTGACCATGGGAGTAACTTTCTTATTTATATCATAATCAGTTACAAAATATTGATCCCCAAGATTCACCAAATAATAACTAAAAGAGCACCCATTATCTAATTCTAAAATATTTCCTAAAAATAACCACTTCTCTCATAAACGAAATTATCTTCCATCTTCTACACCCAAAATAAAATATTTAAAATATAATAACCACCCTACTAACCCAAAAACATCGCCAGATATAAAACTGATCAATGCATTCTCCCTCACCATCATACCGAGACTAAATACCCTCGGTTTGACTCCAACTCCCCCTAATACAGTATCCACACTCGGCACCCTGCCGAGACAACACCCCCTCCTCCTCTCAACCTTAAACCGACTTCCTCTGGTCAGGACAATTTACTTAATGCTTACCAAAGTATCACGTTCACCCTCTCTCAGGGTGAGACCTATTTACTTGCGCCTATTTGTTTACTGCTCTCGTTTGACCGTTGATTTATAGACGTTCTACGAAGAGTTTTGAATAAATAATGTTTCTATATAATATTCTTCTAAAATAGTTTTTGTACTTTTTCTGCACAGTTACTTGATACAGGTTATATCTTTATTCAATTACTAAAATAATCCATCACCACTATTATCAAATTAATTTAATTATTTGTTACTCAGTCTTTCCATATTATTAACATTTTTTTATAGTAGATTGGGATAAAGAAAATATTTGGTTTAGACTTTTGGAATGTTCCTGTTTTTTTTTTCTTTTCCAAATTTCAATTGTAAAATCTGAATTCAGAACAAAATTGATAACATGTCGAGGGTTTAATTCAAGATGCTTTATGAAATAAAGACGCAGTGGATTTATCAAATCAAGATTTTAATCTTTTAGTTAAAATCAACGCTTTAATCTTATATTTAGATAAGTGATCAGAATGATTTTAATGATTTCATGTTAAATAATAATTTTATATTTAGTCTTAAAATTTATTTAGATCTTAATTTTAATTACAATTACCAATATATATATATATATATATATATATATATATATATTAATTAAGTGAGTTAGTAAATTAATTAATTAATTAACTCATCTGTTATGGGTTGAATTGTGTTCAAATGTATTTTTCTTATTAATAAATGCGTCAAGTTAGTTTAGTTGACTAGATAGTCAACCCATAATGAAGAAGATCAGATAGTCCATTATAATCATTCTAAATATAATATTAATATTTGAGTATTTTTCTATTAACTGGCTTAAGACTCGAATCCATAGAATGTCTCTTTATTTTGTTTTCTGAAATTTAATTAAAAAATTAATATTAATAATATATTAGAATGAATAATTTACTTTTATAATTGTATTTAAATATTATAATTACTAATAGTGATTGATATAATATTTAAATACATATTTTATAATAGAAATAAATAATTAATAAATTTTATTGAAATATATATTAGAATATTAGTTATAAATAAGTTTATAATTATATCAAATATTTTATTGTAATACATAATAAAATAATATTAATTATAAATAGATTTGTAGTTATACCGAATTTTACAATTATAAAATAAATATTATTTAATGATGTAAATGTGAAATTTATATTTAATAATTAATATGTCAGTTTAAAACGGTGATTATAATATGAATTTATGATTTTTCATTGCACTGTATTATTTAACATATACTTACCTCAAATTATTATAATTAGAAATATATATATATATATATATATATATATATATATTAATTATGGGTTTTGTACATAAAGTTTACGTAAGTAAATATTTGGTGGTTGAAAAAAATACTTAAAATATAAGACTTTGTCTATCTCTCACCGATATTTTTTTAGACTTGGTTATTTTTTTATCCTATTAATTTTGTATGATTTATTAAGTTAACAAAATATTTGAATTACCGGTATTTGTATATATAATCAGTATTTTTTAATTAAAAATTATATATATATATATATATATATATATATATATATATATGAATAAGTATTTTTAATTTAAAAAGTCGTTAAGTACTTAGTTCGTAAACAGCAATAAAAAAAATAACAACAGTACGTAGTTGATTTTGTGAATAAAAGTTATTAGATTTGAATATGTTACGTGTTATTTACTTTGAATTACAGATTATTTATTTATTTATTGAATACATAACTAAATTCAAGTAGGTTAGACTTGTGAAGAATAATTAAATACATGAGAAAAAAAGTTCTCTTAACAATTATGTTGAGTTGTCTAACAATCTTAAAGAGACAGTGAAATCTTACTATGACTCATAAATTTTAGTTTTCAAATGATAAAATTTTAACTGAATTTTAACATCATATCACTACTTTTTAAGAAATATAAAATATTCAAAAATATTTTTCAAAACTCAGTAATAATGAAAATATATCATAATCCTTTGGAGTATAACTTGCTGAGAGGAGGAACAAAAGAGTACAGACAGAAAAATTGGATCCATTTAATAACAAAAGAGTGCAGAAAAAAAAAAGTTATACTCGACCTGGATTAGTCCATTTACTAACACAACAAGATAGAAAAAAAAAAACCAAAATGGGTCAGTATCTATCAATTAAGTAAAAAATCAGTGCAAAAAGAAAAAAACGTTACGCCAGCTTGCCGTGTTGCCGGATGGGTTCTATTTTCCAACTTTGCGGACCGGCTGGGTTGGACTGATCCATTCTATCATCCAGTTATATGTTCCTTCCTTATATATTTGTTCTCATCCCTATTTAACTGTGATAGAGTTATAATGTTAATATTTTAGTCTTTTTTCATTAATATTAAGGTGTAGTTAATAATAATGGGGGTTCAGGTAGAACAACCTTGTGGTCGGCTTTTTCTTAAGCGGTCCGAATTAGATTGGTACGTTTGTAAATAGGCCGGGTCGGTCCAGTCCGTTAATAAAGTGTGACGAAGTGAGCGGTCAAACGGGCGCGGGTCGGGTCGTTTTGACAGTCCTACTCCTAGCCTCAGAACCCGTTTTCGTGTCTTCCACTTTGCACCCTCCATTGTCGCTGTAGAAGAGAGGAACATAAGTGAGAGAAGCAAGTAACTGTACGGAAACCACAAGTGAAGTCCTCATCAAAGATTCACTTCTCTTTATCCCTTTTCTTCCGGTAATTTCACTTAGCTTTCTCTTTTAAATTCCATTATTCTTTATCAGTTGCATATCGTTGCATATCATTTACATTAGCCTAAGTTCTAAAATTCACCTTTACTTTTGACTTCTATGATGTATACATATTAATCGTCCGTACTTATTGATTATTCACAAGTTTAAACCTTAAAGGTACTTTTTGCATTTGGTTTTGATTGGATAAAGAAAGAAGGTATATGATAATGATTAATTTTTCTCAGCTTTTGAGTATTGAAAATATTTCATTGACAATTGAGCAAACACAATGAGTTCTCCACCTCTTTATGATGATGAAGACGATAACGGACCATCTTTCATTGACGAGACTGACATTATCCATGAAGTTGAAATGGATAATGAAGATCTTCCTGACGCTGATGATGATTCTGAACTTGGTAGGGAATTTCTGTAAAACCTTCTGATCCTTAATTTCAATATTAGTAGGGTTTTATGTGGCATGTCTTGTGTATTATTTCTCTATTATGTGAAAATTTTCAACTGTTATTAATTTGTTATACCTTCATTGTGTCAGAATTTAGAAGTATTGTTTTTCTATGCGATGATATATTTGATAATGATATTCTTTTGAACCATTTCAGAGGACGAGGATGGTGATTTTGTGCACAAATTCACCGCTCATACTGGTAAGTTTTGTACCTTTTTGTTTGTGTTTATGCATAGGTATCCTGATTCTGCTGAGACTTAATTAGATTGAGATCAAATTCTGGATTCTAAGTAGACGTTCTGCTAATGTTTTATTGACAATATATTATCATTGTTATCATTACTATTTTCCCTTTTTCAAATTCTGAAGTGGTGTATTTTATGTATGCAATGTATTACCAGGGAATTTATGGTATTTTCTTTGTTTTGTTGAATTCTTATATAGGGGAGTTGTACTCAGTTGCCTCCAGCCCAACTGATGCAGCCCTAGTGGCTACTGGGGGTGGAGATGACAGAGGATTTCTCTGGAAGATTGGCCAAGGAGATTGGGCTTTTGAGCTTCAAGGTATTTGCATGACTCCAGGTTTACTCATGGATTGATATGTTTCCATTTAGGACTAGTGCTGTTGCACAATAATTGGTAAAGTCAAGATATGTTACTTGCAATTTATTGAACATCCAAATGACTTTTGTTATTATTAAATTTGTGCAGGTCATGAAGAATCTGTATCTAGTTTAGCTTTTAGCTATGATGGACAGCGTTTGGCATCAGGAAGCTTAGATGGAATCATTAAAGTCTGGGATGTATCAGGAAATTTGGAAGGTAAAAAACTTGAAGGTCCTGGAGGGGGCATTGAGGTGAGATTGATAGTCAAAACAAGGTGTTATTTTGTAGTTATTAGTAAAAGAACATATCAACTGGAAATGTCATTATTTTTCTTGTTTTTCCTTGTTTTAAATAGTTGCTAAGTTAGATGTCATGAAACTTTTCAGTGGCTTAGTTGGCATCCAAGAGGACATATACTCTTAGCTGGTTCTGAGGATTTTACCATTTGGATGTGGAATACTGATAATGCTGCCTTACTTAATACATTTATTGGTCATGGTGATAGTGTAAGCTGTGGTGATTTTACTCCTGATGGTAAGTATTTCTCTTCATCTTAGTGCATTTTTTGTTAATTGTTGTTATTTGTGCCATATAATTTTACACGCTTCTGTTTATTTTTACTTGATACCTTAGGGAAAATAATATGTACTGGATCTAACGATGCAACCTTGAGAATATGGAATCCAAAAAGTGCAGAAAGCACTCATGTTGTGCGGGGTATGTAAATTGCTCTTTATTTGTGTTTATTGTGTTTTCTTTCTATGTCCCGGTAGTACATATTGCCGATTATTCATGCCTCCCGTCTAAATAGTTTGTGGTATTACAACTCTTTGTAGTTATTTTATTTTGAAAACATATCCTTGAATTTTCCACTAGAAAAAAAAGGATAGTATGTAGTTTGAGCAATTTTTAAAATCAATTAAAAGCAGCTTGCTTCACATGCATATTTTATCTATTTTTCTTATATGAAGTAGGGACACCATTCAAGATATGAAACTTGATAGATATCATGTCATGATAGTTTCACAAAAATCTAATAATTTTTCTTTCATCTGCAAACTTTCTTTTTTCCTTTTTTTTCTTCTATTTTCTTTTTATAACCTGCTAGAGTTTGCTTTCTAGGCCATCCATATCATACCGAGGGGTTAACATGCTTGACAATAAATTCAACTTCAACTCTCGCACTTTCTGGTTCTAAGGATGGATCTGTTCATATTGTGAATATTACCACAGGAAGAGTATGTCTTTTCGTTGCATTTGATATTCACTGCACTGTTTTCTTTAGTCTATTTGTCTTGTCTCGTGTCTTTGCCTCGGGTATGTCTCATTATTCTAAGAAGCCTTTGGCTGTGTCTTCACTATTGATAATGTTTCTAAAATTTGTCTTATGACTTCAAGTTATATATCTTACTGAAAATGTCAGAGACAATAGTTGCTTAAAAGAAATTTGAGGTAAAATCATCTAATGAACTGATTGATGCTAAATATCTTGGTAGTTATTCAAAGAATAATAGCCTCCAATGTCAGTTATAAAGATTTGACTGAAGAACAATTTTTGTTGGACTACTGTTGTCTTGTAATTTCCTCTTTCCTGTCAAGGGCTAAAGGGAACAAGCATGTGAACATGTATGGGAATCAGATCATGGAGCGATTAGCAAGACTACTTTCGGACTATATTGTACCTATGTTTAATTTAAAGTTCACAATGGCAAGAGTGGTCTGATGCTTAATTCGACGTTAACTTCAAAGCAGCTGCCATCCTTTCTTCAATATACATTGGTCAAATTGGTATATCTTTGTCATGCCCAAATGTACACGGATAATAGTTACTTGGTGGACTTGTGTTTGGAAATTGAGTAATTAGTTAATTCAGGTTGGCAGTCTGTATGTAACCTAGCTAGACTCTTAAGGAGGTCTTCAATTTTACTATTTTTGTGTTTCATGGATGAACCAAAGTTTTCTAAGAATTTTGTCCTTAATACTGTAGCCTATCTTGTCCTGTTTTATGACAGCAAATTCCTTCACTTTCACCACTTTATGCCGTGCAATTGTCTGTTTGTATCTGCATTCTACAGATTTTATTACCTTCCCATTTTGTCTCTAAGAAACATGTTTATGTTTGACAGGTTGTTGATAATAATGCCCTTGCTCCTCATTCAGATTCCATCGAATGTGTAGGGTTTTCACCAAGGTATGTATTACGATTAAGAGACTGCTCATATTCTATCTATATGTGCAATCTTGCATGTGTACAATAGAAATTTTAATGGACGGAGAGGTTTTCTGAAAGGGATGAAAACAATGATGATGATGATGATATAGGTCCACAAATGCAATGTTACAGCCAAAAGTCTTTAGTCTTGTGGAGTGTTTGTTTAACGTCATCGTTTTCGTTCCTGGGAACGTGAAGACGAGAATAAATATTCCTGCTTTTGTGAGATGATTAAGAAAATGTATTCTCTGATAACATTATATCCAAGAAAATGACCCCTTCACATTTTAGACTGCGTATGCCCCGTGGGAAGGGAGTGGGTATGCCATGGGATGGAAGTTATCGCCACAATAACTACCTATTATCACTACATCGTTCTCTCTTTTCTATCTTCGTTTTATGTTTATATGTTTCAATTTAATTTTACTTCTTTTTTAAATTATTAAATATCAACCAGACATGATTATAGGAATATCATTCCTGGGTATAATATTCCAAGGAATATGATTATTGGGAACACTATGATACTGTAAAACAAACGTGCCCTTGTTGATAACAGAATGACAGGCATAGTATAATAGGGTTTGTTTATTAAAATGAGTGAAAACTGAGTGTCATGGCCTCATGAATTGTTATTAAACTTATTATAGCTGAACTAGAAGTTACTCGGTGACAAACACCGATTCAAGAAATAATTGTAGTTATTCACGAGGAATAATAGAGAGCAAAATGATCCAAACCTTGCTCAAATATGAATAGTTTATACATATGGAATTTTGAATAGTTTGTTCTCTTAAATTTGCTACAAGTCATCAATAACTTTGTTCCTTGAAATTGTATGATAGTGATTCCTGGGCCGCAGTTGGAGGCATGGATAAAAAATTGATCATCTGGGATATAGAGCATTTAATACCCCGAGCCACCTGTGAACACGAGGTTTGTTGTAATCTTGCTTTATTTATGCATTCAGAGACTAGATTGGTCTGTCTGCACCATACACTGGCTTATATCTCGTGCTTTAAAGTTAACTTTGCCTTGTGGGACAGGATGGAGTGACATGTTTGGCATGGCTCGGTGCATCATATGTAGCTACTGGTTGTGTGGATGGTAAGGTGAGATTGTGGGATAGCCGGTCTGGTGAATGTGTAAAAACATTAAAGGGACATTCTGATGCCATTCAGTCTCTTTCTGTGTCTGCTAATCGGGATTACCTTGTTTCGGCCTCACTTGATGGAACTGCTTGTGCTTTCGAGGTTGAAAATTTTCGGTAACCAATCCCTGTTGTAGCATTGCGTAGGATTGAAGTTGTCAATCATCAAAGCAAAATCTTTATGTTATGTCCATGGCTTGGAGGTGTGGTGTTACTATACAGAAGCCAGATTGTTATTTTTATGCCGAAAGTGAAAACTGTAGTAACATAAAATTTTCCTGGACCCGGACAATTTTATAACAAAAGATTGGATTGTTTTACATCGTTTTCATATTTATTGGCTTTGATGTTCATTCATAAATTGTGTGTTATTTACTATATGTTCATGTTTTTTTAGGGATTTTCACATTTACAAGCTAACATGGACTGAAAAACAAAAAATGAATCTTGTAAAAGATGCTTCGGCATCTTATCAAATCACATTGCCAATAATTTATACGCGGTTCAGAAATTAAAGAAGGGCCAAATTTGAAAGGATATTTTTCTATTAGTAGTCCTAATTCTGCTAAAGCCCAATGAATGTTGTTAGATGCCCATTATTAATAGCAGCCCTACTTGATGGTGTAAAAGCTTTTTGCATTAGCTGTGCGTAATCAGTAAGCTTTATTTTTCAAAATAATGTCGTAAAATAAATGTATAGATTTTGTAAGAAAAATAAAGAAATAAAATAACGTTTGATGACATGATTATAAGGACGTATTTTCAAAGAAAAGAGAGCCAAATTCCCACTATTTCTCCACTATCATCAGGAAAAGTTTTCTCTCTTCCCACTATTTCATCCATTTTTCCAGGTCTGACGTGTGTCGAAGCGAAATGAGTTATCTTGAAGTTACTTTTGCTAGCAAGTTATTCCCATTTTACCTTGTCATGAGAAAAAAAAAACGAAAATTCCACTAATCACCGTCTTAATAAAGTAATAGTTGATGTTTCAATGAATAAATTCCATGTATTATTCCTTGCCTATAGCGGTTGGGAATATCCTGATAACATCAAATATCTTTACAACACCTCCAATGCAAAAACATTCTAATTTTTTTAGTAGTGAGTTTATTCTAATCATATCATTTTTAAAAGTCTCTTACAAATTTTACAGTTTTAAGAGAATCGTGAATTTGTACTTTAATCTTTAACAGATTAAAAAATTAATTAATAGTAGAATTAACTTTTATTTATCTTTAAGATACAAGTCTTATTAAGACTCTCAGTGTATCATATCAGCGTACATTTAATAGAATTTTTTTAATAACTTAAAATTCTGCTTAAGACTCATATATTACAAATACTAGAGTATTGTCATGGTTTCTTTTTTTTCAGGATATGTTTGGTATAAATTATAATCAATGATTAATAGTCTCTTTTATTAAAAAATGATGTTTATAACTCTCTTCTCATTTGTTTGATAGTATTCATGAAAATAATATCATAATTTTTTTTTTCTATTGCCAAAGAATTTGCTTAAAGAATTAAAGAGTCTGATTAACAGTTATAACTATTTAAACTTCAATTACCTTTTTTTTTCATTTCAAGTGATTGTTTATTTCAAATTTAAAACCATTCACTATAAATACTTATAAATTTATTTTTAAATTTTAATATAAAAAGTTGTCGTTTTCAGAAAATTCAGACAAAATAGATTATCTTAAATTATTTTCGACACACAAATATGAAATTTTAAATATATCTGGAGTTACTTATTTAAAAATCTATTTATATATAAATATACACTGAGAATGAAAGAACAGAATAGATTATTTATCAGTTCATTACAAAAACTTACGTTGTTCTCGTTTAACGGCTTTTAAAAAACATGTTTGAAAATTGTTTTAAAGTTTGGAAACAAAAAAGAAAAAGAAAAAACATCAAACAGGTGCTTTTTTGTTTTTCTTTTTTTTAAATGATTTTTTTAAAATGAACAGTAATCAATTTGGCCCTGATAATTTCATATACTGTTCTGTAATTTATTTATATTTTGTTTGAAAATGACAACAATTTAAACATTAAGCTTTATGGATAGAATCTCATATCTTGTGTCCAAAGAAAATGACTTCTTTCCATCTTGTAAATCAAGTTTGTTGCCTTATCTAACTTCTTTCTTAGGCCCTGTGTGAAAATTTAACGCGTTAATACACCACTTAATTCAGATTATTTTAGTTTATATTTTTTTTCTAAGAGAAAAATAACGTGTCAAACTCAATTTCATTTAGAGATTTTTTTAACCACTGTTTAGAGTTTGACTTCAATTTTTGGATAGAATCTCATGGTATCGTTGAAGCTTCATATTTTAAAATATTTCTGAGACTAATTTGGATTCAGATCTAACCACACTTAAAGTTTATAATCTCTATCTGATAATGCTTTCTGAAAAGAATTTCAAGTTTGAAATCACAGTTAATTTTAACTTCAAAATTCTGGTTTTCAACTCTTCAAAAGTTTTTAACCTCTAAAAAAAGTTAGGTTAGACATTTTGATTCTCTGCATTCCTTTTTTTTTTTTTCATTTTAGGGTCAAATAAGAAACATTCATAAAAATTTAAACCTAATTTGTTTGTGGGTTGTCACAAACGAAATGATAGTGACAATGCAGAGGACGATGAACGCAGATAGAGCAATAGAGAGTTTGAAAACATCCTTAATTTCCCAAATGGAGGGCAATGTGCCATGAAATTAGCATTTTGTGTCTTAATTTATTGACAACTTGCATATATTATGTTATTTGTGTCCAACTCAATACAACAAAAGAAAATTTCCAACTTGCAACTTTCACTTTCCTATACAAGATAACAATGTTGACATTTAACTAACCAACATTTATGTCTGGAAAGTTTCGTCAAATGCCCAATGATGCTTGTAGTAACAATTAAATTCTCCGCTCATTCTTCACCTCCACAAACAGTGCAGTTTATTTGGAGACATTTTTGTTTATTTAGATAGATCATAATTTTTTTAGAGTCTATTTTTGCTGGATTTGAGAGTAAAATAAAAATCAAATCAAATTACAACATATTAACATATTAATGAATAATAATTATTGTTTTAATATTAATTTTAGTCGCTAACGATTAACAAATAAATTTTAAATTTAATATAACTTCACAAAATTTGTTTAAAATGAGAGATTTATATTTATTTATATATTATTAATTATAGTCGAAATAAGATTTTTACGGATAATCAAAGTGACTTGGTTACTAACTCATTCTTATTGTTATTATTGTAATATATGTTCATACTAAATATTAAGAATTAAAGACGATGTTTTATATTAGGTAAAAATAAATAAAATAATTAACATATATGTTCAAGAATTTATTGTTTAAGTTTTTTTTGTTGTAAATGATATTTTGATCTCTTATATGAATTTGCACATATTATTTGTGTTGAATCTTTCGTGTGTCTTTTCTCAAAGAAAGTATAACAATAAAGCAGTGAAAATCCCTCAACTTTAAAAAGATTGAATACTACTCAAATACTTGTGCTTAAAAGGAGGTATTCCAATGTAAATAAACTTATTTAAAAAGTGAGTTGGAAGTTTAGATAAAAATGTAAGATGATTAATATATAACTTGAAAAATCTAGTAATCTATTACTTAAAAGTTTTGAGTTGAAGATGATATTTTAATATCTTAAATGAATTTGTTTACATAATTTTTTAACATTTCTTTCTCATAAAAGCACCACACATAGTATCTTTAAAAATTTGACGTTATTAATATTTTTTAATTTAATGACTAGTTAGATTTTGGTTAAATTATGTTTTTAATTTTCATTTTCGTAGCAAAATATCCATTTGGTCATTCTATTTTTTTATCTCAATCTGGTTTTTATTTTGAAAAATTCGATGCAATCAAGTCTTTTTCGTTAGTGGTGCACTAACAACGTTAGAGTCATATCAATTCTGGATTTTTTTTATTTTTTAATTTATTTTTTTTTATTTTTTTAAATTAAAAATTTTACCACTTGTCAAGATGACGTGGTAGGATAGTGTGATGTGACAGTGATAGTGTGACATATCACTATTATCTCAGGTGTCATCTCATCATTCTCAAATTGGTCTCTGGTTTTTTATTTTTATCTCAATGTAGTCCCAATTTTTTGTAAAAATTAAGTAATTTTGTCTCTTTCTAAATTAATACCAAATTTAATTTTCATATAAATTATACACAATTATTTCTATCAAAATTTATATTTTCAGTAAATATTTTTAACAAAATTAAGTTTATTTGAATTGATATTCTATATTGAACTTTATTTAAATTTGTTTTAAAGTTGTTAATAAAAAATCATGCTAATAGAAAAAAATCAAAAAATTATATTGATATTTTATTATATCATACTTTAATATGATTTTTTTATTTGAATTTATATTTCAAATAATTATATATTTTTAAAATGTGTAAAGTTCGATAATTCATATACAAATGTTTGAGTTGGTATAAAAATAATAATTATATAAATTTTAAAATAATTTTTACCGATTTATATAAATCGAAAATAAATAAATTTAAAATTTGAAAATAATTTTAAATAAAGTTGAATGTAAAACACAAATTTAAATAAACTTAATTTTGTTACAAATTTATAATAAAAACATTAATTTAAATACAAATTTGTATAATATTTATATAAAAATTAATTTTTGTTTTAATTTGGAGAGAGCGAAATTGTATAATTTTTACAAGAATTGTGACTAAATTAAGACAAAATAAAAATACATTAACTAAAATGAGAACAAGGAAATGACACCTGATATAATAGTGACACGTGACACTATTACTATACATCACACTCTCATTGCCACGTGGTACGACGTTAGCTTGACACGTGACACTATTCGTTAACAATGTTATTGCATCACTAACGAGAATGACTTAATTGTATCGAATTTCTCAAAATAAGAACCAAATTGAGATAAAAATAAATAAATGAATCAAATCGATATTTTGTTAGAAAAATGAAGAATAAAAATATAATTTAACTTTATATTTGTATGTGACTGTGAATAGGTGAAAAAAATAACTATTTTGAACTTGAAGTTATTTCGTATGGTATCAAATCAGATGAGCCATACTCCGTAGCTATTTAGTGATTTATTTTATCAGATTAATATTGAGTTTAAAAAATATTTATGTTTTATTAAAAAAAGAAAACCTCTTGAACTTTAAAGTAAAAGGTTTTTTCTATTTTTTTTTTCCATGTATAGTATTTTTCTCATGGAATGTTCTACCCATTGCTATCTACTTAACTTTCTAATCCTTTAATAACAATGCATAATAGCAAAAAGTGAAATTAGATTAATAAAGGTTAACCAGCATATAACGGAATTGACACTTGCTTTAATCTTTAAACGATGGTATAAGTGTGTGACAGCGATGTAAGATATTTAATCTTAAATCAAGTTTCCAATCTAATTACACAAAAAACAACTTTAATAATGACACAATAATGAAATGTATAAAGCCATATAAGTATTTTTTATTTCTTTTTGCTATTTATTACGTTAAGATAAAATAACATCAACAGATTCTAACTGTAACTATCAAGAGCAAAAAAATAGGGAAAGCAGTATTTAATCAAGGCTGAGCCAGAGTTACCCTTTTGGAAAGTAAAAAGTGGTATTATTTAACATTATTATTTTAATTAATTCTAGATACAATGGTAAGATAGATAATATATAATTACTTATCTTTTAGAAAATGTGTTTGACACATTATTTATTTAATTTTAAAAATAAACTGTACAAATTATAAAAGTTTAGAAATAATAAGAAAAGATGTGGTGGAGATGGGGAAAGAAAAAGAAGAAGAAGAAAAAATACATGGAACATGGGAATGCAGAAGTTAGGAGGACAAAAACTGTCTGAGATCTTATCTTAGCAAAATCATGCGACACGGGTGACGCTTTCAAGATACCATTGTCACCAAATAATTTAATTCAATATTCTTTAAATTTCTATAACTTCCTAGCTACCTAGCTTCTAACCAATCACCAAAACAAAATCAAACTAGTAAACATAATTCAAACCGTAAAAAAAAATGTAATATCTCATAGTTTATACTTATTATTTTAAAAAATAAATAAATGGATCAATATAAAAATATTAATGTATTTCTTTTGTTATAATAAAAAAACTTTAATACAAAAAATTTATTTTATTAAATTTTCTTTTAATTTTATTATTGATTATGTTTAGTCTTTAATAGTCGTATTTATTATTTATTATATATATACTTAATGCAGATATATTTTTGTAGATTTAAACTCTTTATTTAAGGTTGATTGTATAATAGTATTCATTTCTTCTGTTTTGTGAACAACAAATACATATAATAATATTTTGTAAACAATAAATAAATATTTAATTATTTCAATTATTACTAGAGCTAAAAAAATAATTTAATTATTTTTCTTACTAAGATTTTTTTTTTATTCTGAAGTGAAATGTGTTAATACTTACATTAAATCAATATATATATATATATATATATATATTGACAAAATTTTAAAAATATATATTATTTTTATGTAAAAATTATATAAAACTCATGCAAGCTAAATACAATAAAACTTCAAAAGAATGTCTAAAGAAATGTAAATTTTTATATTTAAATGAACTCAAACAATTAAAGATAAACATTACTGTTAATTGTTAGGATGTGGTGTCTTTAGTTTTGAGGGTTAGATATTAGAGTATGTTGTGATTTGGGTAACTAGGTGGTTTGTTGAATGGACGGTTTGTTTGGTATTGAGTGGAAAAGATGGTTGGCTTATTTATCTACTTATCCACAATACCACCCTACGACCCATCATATATGCATTCTTCTTTCGTATTCTATTCAAATTATATATCTTCAAAAAATTGTTCACCAATTCCAAGGATAAAGAATATATATCTAACCAAAATAATTCTCATTTTAACAAATAAAAAAATAATATATATTAATTGTATTATATCAATTCTAGGAGTGGTCCACAAAATTTGTTCAATTATTAAACTCGATTAATATTAACTCCATCGTCGCGATTCATGGTATTTGAAGAAAACGCAAAAAAATCACTAAAGCAATAATATTTATCCCGCGAAGAAAATATGAAATTCTAAAAAATTTATGTATTTTTATTTTCATGATATTTATAATAATAATGGATTTTATTTTTTCTTTTTAATTAGGATGAGTTGAAAGTTCCATATTAAATAAAAATAAATAATAAATTAATGATCTTAAAATTTTGAGTGTTTAATAATTTCTTGTTTCTTATATAAATTTATTCATAATGTATTGATATTAAATCTCATGTCTTTTCTAAAAAATATTCAAATTTTTAATCTCATCGAATTAGTTTTGTTTAAATTAGAAAGTTGAAAGAGTATAAAAAAAATAATTTTTTTTAGATTAAAGAGAGAAAGTAAACAAACAGATTTACAGAAGTGGTAAAATTGCTCTTCTATTTAAAATAATATTTAATTACGGCGTTTGATTATTTTTTTTATAAAAATATATATTAAATTTGAAAAAACTTGAAAATAAAATGTAAATAAATTATAAAATCTTCATAATATATTTTGGATCTCTACTTTGAACCTCACTTAAAAAAATACTAAACCATTTTTAAATTTTTAATTTATATTTCAAAATAATAATAATAATAATAAATAATAACAATAGTTTAAAAGATAATTTCAAATCAAACTTTAAAAAACGGTTATTTAAATAATAAATTGGAAATATAATTATTTTAATTTAATAAAAGTTACGTATGGATAAAATTAGAAAACAAATATCTAATGATATCGATAATAAAGTTATTTTATTTAATTTTATGATTGATTAATTATTCCTCAAAAATCTAATAGATATTTTCATCAATATTTATGGATATATTTTAATCCAGTACACTTTTCATAATTAAATTTTTATTATAGTTTTAAAAAAGAAGGCTTATAATTGTTTTACAAATTGTAATTTTAATATTTGTCAAAATACGTATTTAATTTTTTTTTAAGAAGTATTGTTCCTGGATAATTGAAATATCGTTAACGAATGAGTCTGATTAATCGGATTCAATCAAATTCTTAATTATACGTTTAAGAGATAAAAATATAATAACAGGGTTTTTATTTGATTCACCGTAATCTAAAGAAATAAATATCTAATCATCTAGTTTGTTACATTAAAAATAATTGACTAAACCACAGACATCTTGATCAATTGCGATAATTTTCTTTGTTAGCTTATTTTAAGAATCGAATGTATAACATGCAACAGAGAAAAAGAAAACATCATTGAAACAGAAACTTAATGCTTCATTTGAGGTACTTGGAATTATAGGAAACACCTTAGTTAGAACAGTTGTTACACTTAATATATTTTAAAAAATTAAATATATTTTTTATTCATTAACTTTTAATAAAAATTATAACTAATTTGTTTTTAAGTTTTGGACAAATTTTAACTTTTATATTTAAAAATATATGGATTTAATTATTGTACTAAATTTTGCAAAATTTATTTAAAACAAAAATATGTCAAAGCAATATAAATAATTTAAATAATCTCATCAAATGTATTTATTAATAATATTAAGTATATCTAATAAAATTTGGTTAAATGAAATAAATTAACATATTTATAAAATTAGGAGATTAAAATAGTCAAAAATTAAAAAAATGATTAATTTTAATTTTTATTAAAAGTTAAAAAATAAAAATCATATCTAATGTTTTTGTCCGATAAACATTACAAAATTCAAATTAAATTGAAATGGGGAGATTTTAAATTTTTTAAGAGGAACGTGTTTTATTTGGATTTTAATTTTTGTTATATTATGAGGGAGAGAATGCAAAATTATTAGGTGACAAATTTGTAGTGGCGGGAAGAGAGGAAGAAATAGCAATTATGGATGCAATTATATGCTTCCATTCAATACACGAAACGCATCACACCCAATTACCTTCTTCCGTCTCATAACCTATTTTCATCATCTTCACAAACTCTCTTCCAATAATTCATCCTATATTAATGCCTTTAATGCCACGTGGCCACCCACCTGTCATCCCAATCATTGAACCAAGATAACAAATCAGCACCATTCACCTTCTAATCAAACCACAACAAGTGGACCAATCATATCGCTCCACGTACACCACCCACACATCTTATTTCAAACCATCTTCTCAACTTCTAATTATCGACTTACCACGTTACCGTAAATAAAAAGTTTTCATCGTACGAATATTTATTATTTTAAAACATACAAATACTTTCAATTTTCATTTATATTTTATTATTACACAAACTAATATTATTCGATATTTATGTACTTCTCAGCCATTTGTGTAAGTGAATTAACTACATTCATTACAAAAAGTTCTTTATATACGAGTCATAACTGAGGAGTCATCACAAGATTGAATTTTATTCAAACTTTGTTTTTTGTTAGTGTCTAAAAATGTCATCATCTCAGTTTAAATTAATATATTATTTAATTAATATGCGACAAATTAACTAGGATAAATTGAATTGACACATCTTCGTATACGTGTGTTTTTGTTAATTGTTTCTTTTACAAAACTTGTTACACCATCAATCACATAGTAACTCAAGCACAAGCCTTGATTATGATAAATAACATAATAAAGGTTTTTAGGTGTTTATATCTATATTTATTATTGTAGTTATAATATTTTTCGAGGTATTATGAGAATAAAAAAACTTGGTTATATTTGAGAGGATAAACGTTAATTTTCATTGTACATTTTTATTATTTCATAGAAAAATAAAATGAAAAATACAAATTTAGAGATAAATCTTTATTTGTATAAATATTATATTGTTATATTTGCATTACAAACAAAAGATTACCATTTGTTTATTTTTCTTGAAAAAATTAATCCCATATATAATATTTTATTTATTTACTAGTATGCGTTACAAAATGATGATTTATTATGATAACTTGTTATGTGTTTATTGCTGAAATGATTATTTGTTGTTTAACTGATGGTATTCTCATTTGAGCAAGAATAAGGCATGACTCTTTTTTTTTTTTTCTCTCTAATTAAATCTTACTCAAGCAAAATAGTATATGATATCTATATGATGTTTTATGTATTTTTAGGTTGATAACTCCTGTGTATAAGTGTGTATAAATACGTAAAAAAGGTTTAAATATACTAATTCATTAAAGATGTGATATATCATGTGTTTTACTAATGATGATCTGTGAACCAATGAGTATGATTGATTGTAAAGTATGAAATATTGGACATTACTGAGATATTTTTAGTGTGTAGATATGTATTAATATGATATTTTGTACGTGTTAATAATTACCAAAACTATGATGCCACTTAGATAAACAAAATTATCACACAACGAAGAACCAATGAAAATTACATTAACTTAAAAATTAACTTTATTAGTACTCGATTATAAACATAGAAATCATGAAATTATTAAAAATTTGAGAAGAATCTATATAATAAAAGGATAGATGATTAGACATATTAAGTTGTTAATATGTGTTAGTCTTTATAAATTAATACTAATTTTTTAAAATTAAGTTTGATGTGATTTATGGTAAGTAATTAATATAGAGTTGTACACTAAGTCATTTTCTTTTCCTAAAAGAAAACAAAAATAAAAAATCGCATTATATTATAAATAGGTTGACAAATATATAAATAAATATAATCTAAATGTTGAGGTTTTTCTCCAGTAAAATGCCTGCTATTAAAATCATGTACTGAGAAAAAGTTGTGCATGTTCCTTGAAAGTTGGCCCAAAAAGATGGCCGATTTGTCTTAATTTTGAGTGACTAATTCTACCCAACAAACGATTTATGGTGAAATGAATAAGGTGTTGGTTGCAAAAGAAAAGGGTGTGAAAGAGAATTAAAATATTCAAAAAGGTTGAAAAAGAAAGAGACATGGAACCTCATTAATGAATGCACGCAAAAGACAACGCCGTCTTTCCACAATCAAATACATTTCTGTTCAGGCCGCCAATAATTTTTAATTCCAGTTCAACCCCTCTACCTCAACATATTTGCCTAAATTATCCATCAATGTGCACGTGAGACTACGAATTTAAATTAGTAGGGTTTGGGTATAGTAGTATAGTACGCGCATTTCAAAAGAATACATTATGCTTATTCGTAATTATTTTATTTATTGCTGTATCACTTTTCAAAGGTTGAATTATATAATAATTACGAATATTTACTTATATTTCTGTATTTAGACATAGCATATCATTAAAAGTAAACCACAATTTAATAAATTGAAATTTATTTTTTAAATAAAACATAATGTAAAAAATATTTAAACATAAAACTTAAAACAACTCAAAGCATTTAAACATAAATCATAACTAAGTAATGTAATAAACATTACTATTCTTAAGTTTAAATTATAAAATATAATTATTTATGGCCCAAGCCATAGACGAACATGTTATCATATTTTGAAATTCTGAAATTGACACTTTAACTTACATTTATTAGTCATAAAAATTAAAATTATGTAAATATCTATCGGAGATCATAATTTATTTATTTATGTTTAAATTATAACTCTGAATAACTTTTACCTAGAAATTTCAGATATGAAATATATATAAATCATTAATCTTTGACCATATTTCCCACGAAAATTATTGCTACTTTTTTTCTTTTCATTCTACCACATATGATATAACATACTTTATAAGAAAAATAAAATTGTTTATTACATTTTATAAACCATCCTTTTTAAAATTTAAAAAAACTAAATAATAAAAATATATTACAATTTAAAATATAATAGTCCAATATGACGTTAAAAGTTTCAAATGTAATATTAAAAATAAAATCCTAAATAATTCAAATATAAGTAGCAACCAAAAAAATATTACAAACACGATATTATAACATAATAAGTTAAAATCACACACATTTGCAGCGAATGTTTAACTTGTTATTTAAATTGCATATGTTTGTTATTTTAAAAATATTTTCTAATATACAGATCCATATATACATATTATATTAATTATAATTTAAGAGTTTGCATAATAATGAACTATCTCTTACCTAAGTTTGATGTAGGATGGATAAAAAAGGGTAAATAAAATAAGTTGTTGCATTAAATTGTATCCAGCATGCTTTAAGGGAAAGTGCAACAAGTAGTACATTTTCATTTATATTCATAAAATGTCCATGGATGAAGAAAGAAACCTAAGAAGAAGAAGAAGAGAGAGTTTCTCAACACCCTTGGTAGCCTCTAATACTTTATTCCAAACATTTAAGGAGTTTCTACACCTGCAAAATGAAGAATCCTTAAAAATTCTCGTAGAAATATAATTAAATAATCATATTCGTGTATCAGGTTGATACTCTCGCGCCAGCGGCTTCATTCTCACACAATGAGATCTAAAATCGACGCTTTTTGACTTGTAACTCACTGGACAAGTCAGTCATTTTCGCTTAGCAAGTCAGCCTGGCGCCCAATGGTGGTTTTTTTACCTTTTGGGGTGGTCTAAGGCAGTATATATGAGTCATTTCTTTATGTTTGCAGTGCTTGACGCAATTCCGGTTGCCCCCGACATGGGTATTTGTCTAAAGAAAAATTATACTTTGACTTCCCTTTTTTTCTTTTACTTTCATCCTTACTTCTTGACGTGGTTTAGTGTGGGTCATTGATTCTTTCAAAGGAAAAAATAGTAGTACATTAATTAATGACCCATACTAAGCCACGTCACGGAGTAAATGATGGGGGTCAAAAAATGTGAGTCATAATATCATTGTCCTTATCTAAAAGTCAATATTTCTTGTCTAATCATGATTCCTTGAGTTCCAACTTGTTTTCCTCCATCAAAATTGTTTTCTATTGATTTATTTCACACACTTACAATAGAGATTATAAGTAAAAAAATATAAAACAACTAAAATACAAAACAATACAAAAATAACATAAAACTTGAAAATTAAAAAAGATAAAATTTGTGAAGAAATTAAATTTATTCACAAAATTTAGCACCAATAATAAATAAAAAACAACATTATCAATTCTCCTGTCCCAAGGGAATATTTTCTCCTTGTTTTAAAATCATTGCAGTAGTTACAAATACATTGTGCTATATCATAATTGTCATGATTCATGGACATTTGTTATTGTACATATGAAACATAATGAGTTCATGTTAAACTTTTTTATGTGATAAAATCATTGATGTTATCATGTCAGATGTGTTTGTTAGGAAATCAATTTGATTTAGGTTGAACATAATATAAATATTAATCTGCGAAGAACATATGAAATAGATATAAGTTATATCGATAATTTGAATCGCATAGAATAAAATTTTAAGTAGAAAAAAGATGATGAAAGATAGTTTTCATTAAGAGATCAAGAATCATCAAAATGTTATGAGCGTGAACTCTATCATAACCTTGTTAATATATAAACTGAATTATAATATATGATTTTGTTAAACTTTAAGTAGACATTAATTTTACACCAGTGCGTACTTTCATTTAAATAAAGTGTGTATTTTCAATATTGATTTTATGTATTATTGTATTTTTCTAGTATATTATTTATATTGTGTTATCAAGTTTGTTCGTTACTATTTACAATAAAAAATATATATTCAAAATGTGAGTTTAAATCACACATAAATTTTATATGGGATAAAAATGACAAAACTAAATAATAGAAAAAAAATCATAAACTTTTTATTTTAAGATTGAATTAAAAATAGTGTCAATTTTTTATATACTTTGATTCCATGATGAATTGATAGAACAAATAATATTAATTAATCATGTGACTTGAATTCAGGTTAAATAAAAAATAAAAAAATATTTATATATATATATATATATATATATATATATATATATATATATGTGTGTGTGTTTTACCTTCTATTATGTACATAATGTTATTTAATTTATTTTGACAATGATAACATAATTCTTCCATTTTAAACTCTCTCAATATTTACCAATCACTTATTATTATTAGGGTTGACTCAAGGATAAAGCGAGTAAAACACTCGTTTTAGGCCTTAAGGATAAAAAGACTTCAAATTTTTTTATTATTAATATTTTTTTATTAAATTTTGTTTAAGAAAAAAAAAATGTCTCAATTTTTTTAATACTAATTAATATGCATCGATTAAACTAATTATAGAATTATGTTTAAGATAAAAAACCTCAAAAAAATATTTGATTACAAATACAATTCTATTAAATTAATTATAAGTTTATGTTTAAAAATAAAATAAAATAATTATTAGTGAATGTTAATTTTTATTAATAGTAAAAATTATAATTAATGAGTTAAAATATATTTTTAGTAAATTATAATTTTGTTCACAAGGAAGAGAATGATTAGTTATCTTTATTCTCTTATAATAAATTTGGATTCTATTTTCTTCTTTTGTATCTGTATGACTTCTCTTACTTTTCCTTACTTTATTTTCTTCTAATAGTCTTTTTCGTAGGGTACTGATATATTACATCCCTTAAATCTATTGAATCTCATGTTGTTTGTGTATACCAATCTTTTCATCCTCATTTATGATTAGTATATTTTTTCTTTCTATTTGTGTTGTTGTTATTTTTATTCTGTTTTGGATTTGTATTAAAATTAGAAATATGTTTCTTTTGACTAGTTTTGTTTTTCGGTACTTTTAGATTTACAAAGTCTTATTTTGTTTGCATATATCTTGAGGAGAAGCTGGAGTTTTTTACAAAACTACTAATTATATTATGGTTTAGTCTTTTGACGGATAATAAATTAATTAGAGCATAATTCAAAGTTGAGTTTTCTCTAGAAAGATAATTTAAGTTTAAGAAAAAAAAAAGAAGACTTACTATCGAGTTTAGAAAAACAATATTTTTTTAATTATTTTTATTAATGATTAATTTTAAAATAAACAACTTTGCAAGTTTGTGAAAAAATTTAGACTTAAGAACGAAAAAGAAACTTGAAACATCAAGATATTGTAAGTCTATTATCGAATTTATTTTCTTGACAACCAGAACCAGATCTTGTTGTTTTAATTCATTTGTTTTATATATTTATCTTTAGTAGTGTTTTATATATTATCATTTTTTATTTCATATAAAAATATATAGATATGTCAACTAGAAAATTTGAATTAGGCTATTCAAGAATTCAAAAGAAAAGAAGAATTGAGACTTTAATTGCGTAACAAAAATGAGTTATGAACAAAAAATAGCAAATGTCTTGTGTACTCCGGTGTGTAAATATTGCATTTTTGAAAGAAGAATGTTTAAAGCTTGAAAAATCTTTAAAACATGATAATTTGTTGCATATCGATGGATTTGATTTAATTTTAGAATTAAATATCTTAAGGAAAATTATTTGTTTGGAAAATGATAAATCAATTTACATTCTTATTTATATAAAAAAATAAATTATTTTCTAAATGTATATATAACTTATAGAATAATGTTAAGAATAATGTTAATAATTATAGTGTAAGTTGTTTTAGTTAAAAGAAGTTTCTCAAAATTAAATATAATAATTTTTTTTAAGAGATCAACAAAGAAAAATTAAACAAACTAGTTATATTATCTATTAAGAAATATTAAATGAAATTAATTATAACAATTTAATAAATAATTTTACATAAAAAAAACTCAAAAAAATAAATTTTAAATAAAATTATTTCTTAAGTTTGTTTTATACTTGTTGAGTCGCCCCTACTTATTATTCCACTTTCATGTTCATACATGAAATCGTGATTCACAGCTAATCAGCTTCTAAATTTGTTTGTTTAATAAAATAAAAGAAATCTAAAACAGAAAGTACAAGTTGTAATATATCTGAAACGCGAAAAATAGTAGATTTCAAATTCAATATTCCACCGCCGGATTGGAAGAGGAAAAGTATGAATGTATTTGATATTGATTGATTCCAAAATGCCACACTTGGTGAATAATTAATGTAGGAAGCAATTATTTTTAAATTAGGCCCAGTTTAACTATGGATTAATTAATTTTGTCCTAACAAAACTACTTCACAAATGTCAGATGCCAAACATGCTTGTGATATCATTACAATCTAGCCAGTTTTTGGAATCCATACAACCATTTTTTTATTTATAAACAATAATATTAAATTTTGGATTATTCTGAGTTATCATCACATTTTTAAACTCATATGTCGATTCGTTTATAAATAATCTTTAAAACTTAAAATTAACTTTTTTTCGGGGTTATATATCTTTTCATTCTACATTGAAATGAAAAATAATTAAGAAAAAAAATTACATAAGTTTTAAAGTTATATTTTCATTAGTCATTAATATTTTAATACTAAAGAGTTCATTTTAAATTTAGAAAATTCAGATATAAATAATAAAAAGTATAGTATTTATATATAACTAATGACATCATAAGATAAATAAAATTAAAACTTAATTAAATTTTTAAGTTCTTACGGATATTCAATTGATTATATTAACTTTTATAATTTTAATATTTAAATTTTATATCTTTTAACTGAAATTTTATGTTAACCGAATAACATGATTGTCTTACTGAATTCTCTTAGTATGATAAAAACAATTTTAGTCGAAAATGTGTTGAACAAATTAACATCATCAGCTATATCAACAGTAGTTATGACTATCATTTCTTAACTGATGTAAATGATGATATAAAGGCTGTAACAAAATATAATGATCCATCGTACGATATTTTTTCATTAAAAATAATAAAACTTCATTATCGTTTTATATTAATAACAACATAATTCGATATTAACCACGGAAAATTATAGTTTTTAAAGAATATAACAAAAAACATATAAACTCAATTAAAAATACCAAAATTTTATCAACTACGTAGAAATAAATTAATCCTAAAATTCTTAATTAATTAATATCTGAACATCTTTTTCATATCACTAGTAATTATCAGAAAACAAATATTTTCTATTGCTATAATATATCTTATTTTTTAAGTATCCTATTTTTCATTAACGTATAATGGTTGGTTATTAATGTAAAGCATTTGAAAATTAAATAAGTATTAATATTAGTTAAATTTAATACATATTTGTATATACCATTAAAACATAAAAAAAAAAATATTGACTCATATTTTAAACTATTTCAATTATATATACATAACTATATATATATATATATATATATATATATATATATATTAATGGGCATCTATTTTATTTGGATTGCTTAAAGTTTACTGTATATATACAAAAATTCACGTAACGATGTTATCTGTCAAAAATAGTATATTTTTAAAATTGATAACACCAATGAAATCTTATTCAAAAATAAGTAAAAAATTTGAATTTAAATGATTTAGCGATGAAATTTAATTTGCGATATATGAATTTTGAAATACGAATGAATTAAATAATTCGGATAAACTTGTTGACACATATGTGAATGATTTTTAGTTAGATATTTTATTCTTTACTAGAAATATATTAATGTATAATGTATAAATTCCATGTTGAAAAATGTTTTTGATAGTTTGAAGGAGTAAATCAAGACAAACTTAAGAGGATTTTAACTTAATAGAATTTATGGATAATACAGATGTATTAAATCCTTAATTTTAAAAAAATGTTACGTCATCAACCTCCTTAGTATTTAATAAAATGTAAAAAATTTAGGATATTTTGTAAAATGTAAGACAAAATCTGATAACAAAATTTCTAATTAAAGTTATGATACCATTAATTCAAATTTATACATACTGTTAACAATGTCAACTTTCACCAGTTAATTATTATTATTATAATAATAATTATTATTGTTGTTGTTCAACCTTAAATATCTGCTAGTACCCCTCTTATTGGTCCCACTTCACAACATGTAGCTACTTTTTTTGAATTTCAAACTGAAGTACCGTTTTACTTTTGGATCTACCTCAACACATATCACACTGTGATGCATGTTCATAATTTTATCACTTTTCCTCTTTTAAATTTATTTTCAAGTAAAATTTACACTCACAAAAAAAAAAGAAAAGAAAGATAAAGATGTTTACAATGAAATTAAAGTTTAGAGAGTTTGAAAATTTTGGAAGAACCATGTGCCGCCCTCCTACACAATTGATGTTTATATTATTTAATAATTATATTTTAGGTTAAATTCGTATATTTTACTTGTAATAAACATTTTCTTTACCATATTATTCAGTCGTTGTTGAGATGTTTATGTAAAATATTGATTGATATTAAAACTATTATGAGAAATCATGTGATTGAAACGAATCTTTATAGTTCAGTATATTAATGTTTTAACGAATCCCTTAGTTTCATGATGTTCAATTTTTCATTTGCGTCATAAATTTGTGTCACCGTGATCTCATATCTTAAGTATGATTATATAAAATATTACGAAAATTTAATGATTTAATTTGTCTCTTACAATGCATGCGCATATATATATATATATATATATATATATATATATATATATATATATATATATATATATATATATATATATTTATACTTCAATATATTAAATGCTTTTCTATTTGATCGTGACCTTACATGAAAAAATTATATGAAAATTTGAAAAAAGAATTATTGTTTCTTTTGTTTCGTGATTCTTTAGCAAAGTTACGGATTTGGAATTTATTTAAAAATGCGTGTTAAGTTGTTGTGCATGGAAGACAAAATTATTTGTAGTCTAATGTTATAATGAAAAGGAAAACAATTTTTTGTTGATGTACTTCAATGCTTCTAATTTGTTAAGAATTAACTTTATATTTATTGACTCGTGTAAAAGACAATATCCTTCTAGTTAAAGAATAGTATTATTTGGGAATAATATTATTGTAATGATGAAATATAACAGGAAAAAAACATTTGGAAAAATTCAATATTGTAATCACATAACTGAGTTATAAATGCCAACGTATAAACACGCGTCTTAACAATTTAATTTATCACTTTATAAAAGACTAGCTTTTTCCCTTCAAAAAAGAACTTGTCGTTATTCTAATTTTGCTGTAAATGTTGAAAATTATTTATTATTTATTTCACGGCCTCGTGAATGTTAAAGTTTATTGATTATCTTTTTCCATGGCCTCGTTAAAAGTAGGATTTTGTTTCAAATGATTTAATTATTGTTGTTCGATCTTGAAAAGGTAAGTATTCTCGTATTATGTCATGGATATTGGAAAACTTGATAAGAGTTTTACGGTCAAATTATTGAGATAATATTTTTACTTTTAGTTTACTTTTTTACAATTTTTGTTATGATTTACATTTATAGGGAGATTTTATATCATAAACAATTACAAACATTTTAGTCCTTTAATTATGTATAATCGTTTAATCATGAATGGTACGAAATGCAGTATACGAAAATGGGGGAATCTTGCAATATTAAAAAGATGAAAGTTGTAGCTGCAATTTGAAAAAGTACCCTCGGCGACGATAACGCGTATATAAGCACGTATTTGGACAAAGATTAGCCCAAAATCTAGCGTATGTAGCTGTCAGTATAGAGTACACGCGACCCAGCAAGTAGCACATAAATAATTACCATGTAACATTTTTGCTGTAGATGAGAGTTTTTGAAAATAATAATAGTTTTTTTGATATTTTTCGGAGGCAAGCAATTAGAGTGGGTCCCAGAGAGGGAAAATTTCTTCTTGTGTTTTCTTATTCTTTTTGGTATTTTTTTCTTCTTCGTTCTTTCTTCTTCTCCTCGGCTTCACACAGTTCTCTCGTTGCTTATTTTTCTTCCATTCAACAATTCTTCCATTCTTCATATCTCTCCTTTCTCTTGCTTTCCCTCTTCTCTTTCCTAAAAAAAGATTGCGACTTTGCCTATGTGGTTCGGTTTCTTTGACTCGTTCACACCAAATTCTTTGCTTATCTCTCAAAACAGTGCATTTTGTGTGGGTTTAGGAGCTGGGATTCATTTGGGGGTCACATCCTTGTATTCGTTTTTGGGTTTGCTTTGACGGTAAGGTGTGCATTTCTTCATATTTTTAATTTATTATTTTTGTTTTAAAAATCAAATTTCGTACACTTATTTTAAGGCTTGATGGGAGTTGAAAATGGCAGTTTTCTTGATGAATCTTGGTCTAACACGGAAGATTTGATTGGAAACAGAAGATTTGATTGAGTGTTTTTTCTGATTCTGGTGGATCAGTCGTATGTGCATTTCCTTTTGTCTAGTAATGTTATTTCTAGATTGAGCTTTGATTCATTTGTTCATTACTGTTCGCATTGCTTGCCATTTTAAAAGTTCCAATTTAAGATTTTGGGTTCTCAACTCTTTGTCAATGCATTGTTTGCAAATAAATCTGCAATTGTAGTTCTTCGTTGATTTCTGTGGGACTAATGAATCTGAGCCATCTCAGTTCTTTCTACTAAATCTTTTGATCTTGTATGGAATGGGCTATTGTTTATAAATTAATATCGCAAACATATCACCTTAATTGCTATTTTTTTGGTGCACTGTCATACTATATATATTTTATTTTTTCGCTCTCCCGATGGAAACCATGCTTTCTTTCCCTTAAGCTTTGTTTGATTCAACTTACTGCAAAACTGTTCTGTATTTCCTTTGTTTATTGCATCAATCCATACAACAAAAAAAAGGCCGATTTCTTACCTTAGGTGCACTTAAAATGTTTGATAAATTTCCTGTTGTCCATCAATTTCAACATGTTCATATTTTACGAGGGGGCTTTCCACCTCTTTCTCTCTGAAAATCTTTTCCATAAAACCAATTAATTAAGCCCAAACAATGCTTTCTGTGATCCTTTTATACTCTATGATAACAGTTAGGTTCTTTAAACAATTGTTTTTTATTCTAGGATTATACAAGAACGAATATCTGTTTGATATTGAGTGCTATTGAGAATTTAGCTTTTATTTGTTTAGGTAGATATGCCTTTTCCTCTTCCTCTTTCTTTTCCATCTTTAAATTACAAATTACATGTTACAGTTTTAATTTATGTACACGTTTTAATTTGTATATGTTGTGTTTCTATTATTTTTGTGAAAAGGGACAGTGAACTGAAATTGAATTTTATGCATACAGCTTTTCTATGGAGAATTTATTTTATTCTAGTTGGGCTTTATATAGGAGTAGGATTATGAATTAGTTCAACAAAGAGAAAAAAAAAACGTCAAATCTCATTCAGTACTTATACTTTTTGTTGTACCAGAATTAGTGTTGGATCGGATGTGTATTATGTGCCATTATTGTGGTGCGGGCTTGTCAGAATCAAATTTTGACAATAAAAAAGAGGGTAATGAGAGTAGTCTAAAGTGCAATGCCAAAGTTTCCATTAGGCCTTGCAAATCCTGTGGAGAGAAGCTAGAGCGAGCAAATGCGAAGTGGCGTAGTAATAGTCCATACGTGACACCATATGTCAGTCCAACTACGTCGTTGCAAAGTACTGATAGCTGTGTCTCCACCTGCAGTAAATTACCATCCCTATATTTTCATCTATAATGCTGATGATGTTTTTCTTTTATTGCAAGATGGTTTTATATAACCAATTTTTGCTTGAATATCTGATATTTCAGGTGACTTTTCAGTTGATGTGAACTCATGTGACAGGTACGTAGCTACGTCCAAACAGTTGTGAATAAAATGTTTAACTTAGCTGTGCTCAAGTACTTGCTTTGTTTCTTGTGCTAGGAATAGTCAAGAAGAAAGTACAGTTGAACGTGGTGTGGAAGATCTCGGTTATCGGGTGAATGGTTCACAAAAAGTGATGGAAAGCCATTCCGAAGAAAGCAATAACAACAATGAGGGTTACACAGTGAGAGATGTGGAAATTGCACAAGGGCATAACTTTCAAGAAGAAAAAGCTTATCATTCTGAAGACCCTATTGAATCCTCTGTCGAGGAAACTGAATATTCTCTTCCTGATGATCTGGAAGTCCAAACTTGGGAACCTCCTGAGCCAGAGAACCCACAGGATGACATGGACAATAGTGTGACCTGTAATGACGATGATGAAGACCACAGCATGGGGATTGCAAACTTGGGTGAGCCAATTTCTATCAATAGTTCTGAGGATGAATTAAGTGGGATCTACAGGTTCAAAGAGGAAAAACTAAGAGCAATGGAAGAAATGATGAATGGGAAATTCAAGGCACTTGTTGGTCAGCTGCTTAAATCTGTAGGGGTTTCCTCTTCGGATGAAGGTGATAAGAGTTGGGTGGACATAGTTACGTCTTTATCATGGGAAGCTGCTTCTTTTCTGAAGCCTGATGCAGTAGGAGGTAGTACAATGAATCCTGATGGATATGTTAAAGTGAAGTGCATTGCTGCTGGTTCTCGTGGCCAAAGGTAAATGTAGTTTGTTCATTAAGAATTTGCTTTCTGACATTTCTATTTATTGTTTTTACTTCAGAGAATTTATGTTAGAAGTGTTTATGTGGCTGTTTGAGAGAGTTTATGAAAATAGCTTATGACTTACCCAGAAGATGGTTTTGGCTGATCTTAATAAGCTCCGAAGGGCTTATAAGACCAACCTCCAAATTCGACCTGGGCCAAAAATATGAAATGAACACTGTTTTTTTTCTTAAAATTGAATAAGTTTTTTTTATTCATTTCTTCACCCAAATTAATATAAATAATAATTCCTGCATGAATCAAAAATGTATATTTGTTGCTAATATTTTTTTTTCACTGAAAATATATTTGAATTAAAACACATTTATATTTTTATCTGTGGTCAGTGATTTCTTTTACATGTTGTAAGTTTATGTTTCCTTCTAAAATGGTATGCAGTGGTGAATTTTTTATTATAGTATACTATTTTATATACATTTATTTATTTATACCCATGATGGTGATTTTAAAATTTATGTCATGATATATATTTATAAAATTTAATTTAATTTCACTTAATCTATATCTTAATCGAGTTTTTTTTATTATTAAATATTTGATATTTAAAATTCTTGATACGTGTCTCTTAATTTTTTTAACTTATGAAATGTTTTTAAAATTTAAAAATTGGTAAATTTATATTTATCTTTTGATTCCCACATATAGTGCAATGCAAAAGAAGGAAATAGGAGAAAAACACGATAAGTGAGAAATACAGAAAAGAAGACGTGAAAAAGAGAACTTAATGATGAACGTGAAAGAGGGTCACATGACTGTTTTTAGTTTGGATCGTAGATTTAGGCCTAATGGTTACTATTAAACCCTTTCATCTCTTGTAATGAACTAGTATATAAAAATCAACTTGGCATTTTGATTCATAATAGCAAATTCTAAAGAAATATTTTGTGCTGCAGTCAACTAATAAGAGGTTTGGTCTTCAAAAAACATGCTGCTCACAAGCATATGCCAACTAAGTATAAAAATCCTAGATTATTACTGATTAGCGGCGTGCTTGGTCATTCTATTGATGGGCTGTCCTCATTTGACTCCATGGACCAGGTAATCTTAAATTAGATTACATTCTGTTATTCACTTCCATTCACTAGCTGATTATTTCTTTGCTTACAGGAGAAGGATGATCTGAAATCTAAAATGGATCGTATTGAAATGTGCCATCCAAATGTTATATTAGTGGAGAAAACTGTCTCTCGTGATATTCAAGAGTCAATTTTGGCAAAGGGAATGACACTTGTGCTTGATATGAAGCTTCACCGTCTGGAAAGAGTTGCGCGTTGCACTGGTTCACCAATTTTATCATGTCATAATTTGAACGGTCAAAAGCTAAGACACTGTGATTTTATTTATTTTGAGAAGTTTGTGGAGGAACATGACGGGGTTGGTGAAGGAGGAAAGAAGCCCGTCAAGACTTTGATGTTCATTGACGGCTGTCCTACACGTTTGGGCTGCACGGTATGCCATTATCTGTTACTTGGAATCTCTGTTTTCTTATTTATTCCAGTTCTTAATCTTCCAAACTAAACTCCTTTTCTTTGGTGACTTGCAAGTTTTTTTTGTGTTTACTTAAGTGCATTTATTTGAAAGTAACATGCTTGTATAGTTGAACATTTTGTCTCTTTAGCATACCATGATAATGAAGCCTCAATTTGGATGGATACCATACTACCCTTACAGCTGTATATGGCAATATATTGAACAATGAAGTAGCACTTTTTACGTAATTGATACTGATTTTTCACTTTGAAAGTATGAGATACAAACGTGACGTAGAACCATTGATGTATTTTGGCCTAAAGGGTCAAGTCTCACAATGAGTATTTCTACTTATATTCCTGGCCAATGCTGAACATCATAACAAACCTTTCACACCTACGACTAGTTAGATTTAAAATAAAACCACTCCGGTACCTTCACATAATAAATTTGATTGCTTCGATAGATTAGTAAAATGCCTGAAGAGTATTGGCTGAGTGACTTTGGATGCAGGAAATTTCGAAAAATGTCTGTTTCATTATTATCAACATATTAGTAAGTTAAAAGCTGGTTATAATCTTTTATTTCTAAGATGCTCCTACAGGGTATTTATTGTCTAATCCGTGCTTAATTTAGGTGTATCTCAACTATTATTAACCTCTATTCTACCATCATCTGTCATTATGAACTTGAAGTTATAGTTTGTGGCCTTTCTTCCCGTCTAGAGTTTTGGATGTTGTTAACTGCTGCTTTGCCTGCAATTGCAGATTTTACTGAAAGGAACTCACAGTGATGAACTGAAAAGGATTAAATGTGTCTTGCGCTGTGCAGTTGTCATGGCATATCATTTAATTCTCGAAACTTCGTTTCTTGTTGATCAGAAAGCTATGTTCTCTACCATTCCATCTTTGCGTGTCACAGATATCTTGCCAACCAATAAAGATTCCTGTGATTCAACTTCGACAAATTCAAGCATTCCATCTCTTGAGTATTCTGGTGAAAATGGAGTAGTTAGTACTGATATTGTTATATCAAATGGACTTCAAGAAAAAAACACAAATGGAAACAACTTAGGATCAGAGGAGTTTTCTCCATTCTCTTGTGAACCATATAATCCAGCTGTCTTTTCTGGGTTCTCAGCTATTTCATCTTCTCTTAAGAAAGTTATGGGGGATAGTTTTCCCTTTGCTTCTTCTGCTCCTTATCAATCTTTATCAGCTTACTTTGGCTTCAATGGAAGGAAGCCTGATGGTCAGGTTGATGAGTCAATTTCTGTTTTAAACTCTCCAGAGGCTGATGGAATTACCATGATCGAAGGAAAAAATCATTCTAATGAAGTGAAGTCACTTAATGATGGGCAATCCCTGTCTTCACCCGTGTACTTAGATTCCAGTGGGAATATAAGTAAAGATGGCCATAATGATAGAAAAGAACTCCAAAGCAAAGATGATATCAATTCAGTATTGGATTCTCAGAGTATTTTGGTCTTGATGTCTAGCCGGAATGCCTTAAGAGGGACCGTATGCAAGCAAAGTCATTTTTCCCATATTATGTTCTACAACAATTTTGATATTCCACTTGGAAAGTTTCTTGAGGACAACTTGCTCAATCAGGTTTTCGTTGCTTTTTCTCTCCTCTACTTTATTTAGTTGACTATTGGTAATCATATGATACAGAGCGTGATTCTGAATCATTTGATAAAGGTATAGTTGCATTACAGCTAGCTAAATAGTATGTTGGGACTGAAGTTTCAAAATGCAATATCGTTCTTGTGTGTATTTTCTCTGTAAAACAAGGTTGGACTAGGTTTTTGTTCTAATGGATTGTTGTTGTTTTATATACAGACAAGACTTTGTGATGCCTGTCAAGAATTGCCAGATGCTCACTTTTATTATTATGCTCATCACAATAAACAGCTTACAATACAAGTTAAACGGTTGCCCCTGGAAAAACGTTTGCCTGGGGAGGCAGAAGGGAAAATTTGGATGTGGAGCCGTTGTCGAAAATGCAATTCTGGTTCTACAAAGAGAGTGTTGATATCTACCACTGCCCGTAGTCTATCATTTGGAAAATTTTTGGAACTTGGCCTTTCTCGCTATTCTTCTAGCAGAAAATTGAGTTGTGGCCATTCTCTTGATAGGGATTTTCTCTATTTCTTCGGGTAAAATTATCTATATATTCCTTTTCATAGTAGGCTTTGTACTTGTCTTGTTTATCTTTAACATTTTCAATATTTGTTTTAGAGAAACACATGTATTGTTTGACATGTCACCTTGACTTCTACGGTCTGATGATTATGAATTAGGTTATTACGTAAAATTTAGTTTATTTCCCTTTGTGCTGATACAAATTTGAAGTGCCACCCAAGTACTTTTAAGATTTAGGAATGTTCTTTACTTAAGGTGCTTATTTTTGTGTTGTGCTTAGTGTAGACTGCATAATTTGTGACTTGATAAACTAAAGGAAGGTTTTACTGACGCTGCGTTTCGTTCTGTCTTTCCTTATCATGCAGATTAGGTCACATGGTTGCTATGTTCAGATATGCTTCTGTCACCACATACACTGTGTCTATGCCTCCTCAGAAACTGGAGTTCAATGGTGCAATTAGACAAGAGTGGCTTTTGAAAGAGACTAAGAATGTATGTTTCCTATTATGCTATTTTCACACACACACACACACACACACATATATATATATATATATATATATATATATATATATTTCGTATGTAGTGGATGAATTATAATATACATAAGTTGAGAATAGTTTTATTCTCAATTCTCATACATTGCCTGCATTTGAATTATCGTTTTTTTTGCTGTTTTAAGGTGTATATGAAAGGCATATCATTATTCAGAGAAGTTGCAAAGTGTTTGAAGACAATTCAATTTGATGGTCTTGGAGGATCAATTAGAGATTTCTCCGAGGTTGAGAAGATGTTAAAGCAAGAGCAAGAAGAGTTTGAGGTTAGCTTTCTGTTTGGAAGTGATTGAGACAGTTCTTTTTACATGGAACCAACTCAAGTCCTAATTTGAATGTGTTTATACGAGTTGCCAACCCCAAATCTCTCTTTTCTAGCTATAACCTGAACTTTGGATTTATATTTGTTTAATTTGATATGCTAGAATGCATTAACAATAGTGATAGTAATACACCAAATGGAAGTTTTAGTCTGTGGTGGAATTAGTACAATAAAAGTCTGAAGTTTGATATTGCTGTTACTATAGCTCTAACCAAAGTTTCATTGCCAATGCAAGATTTAGTTTTTTGTTTGATGTGGAAAGGTTTAATTTGTTGCTAGTGATACATTAGTTTTGGATTTTCATTTCAAGTTTTCCCTCGGATGGAAGTCTTACATATTGTGATTACTATGACGAGTATTAATTTCCTCTGACTTCTTGTGTTCTGATAACAGGAAAATGTCAAGACTGCCATTGCTAAAAAGGGGGATCCAGACCAGGCTTCTTTCAAACTTCTCAATTTGAACCGGTTAATGTGGGATCTTTTGATTCAATCCTATGTGTGGGTTCAACGGTTATACCCACTACGCTCAGCTGATAGTTTAAGACTTGAATCTGATGTCTCTGAGAAAGTTATGCAAGATGGGGATATAGAAATTATGTTTGACACATCTGTTCCAGCACATGAACTATCAATAAAGGAAATTCCAATTGAAGGACCTCTCCTCGAGTGTAATGAACAAGATGATCCATCCAACACAAAGGATGTGAAAGTACCTGTTGTTGATGATTTGATATCAAGGAGATCTTCTGACCAAAAGTTGAAATTGAGTCTGGATGTTTCCACTCGGTTACCAGATCATCTTGAAGTACGCAAGAATTCTCCAGTTTCTACAGATATTCCAGCTAATCATCCAGTTGCAGATTTAAAGCTATTAAATAAAAGTGCTTCCAATTCACCAGTTTCCAACTTGCTGGATTCAAATGATTGGTTCTGGAAGCCATTTACTGACATTCGGCAGATAGGCATAAGGGAATTCCAGAAAAGATTATTGCCAAAATTTGAATCTGTAAGCAGCTCCATTGCTGAATATATACCCACAGCCAATCAATTAATCACCGAGGAAGGTACACGGTTGCATATCCCTCTCAAGACGGACAATCATGTTGTGTCTGACTTCGAGGGTGAACCCTCAAGTATTATTGCATGTGCACTGGCCTTATTGAAAGATACATATGATGTATCAGAAGTTGATGATGAGGACGATAGAAATGAAGTTGGTATAACTTCAAATTCAACAGAAAGTTTGCATAGCTTGACCAATGGTACCTTAACTTCTTTTCAATCATTTTCAAGGAGTTCTTCAGATTCTGAGTCTGTACATTCTGCAGCAAGCAGTTCAGAAGAGTCACGAACCTCTCGTGCTACAGAAAACCATAGCATAGAGATTGCTATGGGTGGTGCGAAATCACTTGGCAGGGAAAAATATTCAGTGATATGTCATTATTTCAAGCAGTTTCGTGAACTTAGAAACTGGTGTTGCCCATCCGAGCTTGATTTTATTGCTTCATTAAGCCGCTGTAGGAATTGGGATGCCAAAGGTGGAAAAAGCAAATCCTATTTTGCAAAAACACTTGATGACAGATTCATCATAAAGGAAATAAAGAGGACAGAACTTGATTCATTTTTGGGGTTTTCTTCTTTGTATTTCAAACACATGAGAGAGTCATTTGAGTCTGGAAGTCAAACTTGTCTGGCAAAAGTCTTGGGGATCTATCAGGTTGGTGAGCTGTTTGCGCATCTTTTTCTTTTCCATTGGCTAACTTTTACACCAATTTGTTAAATTTCAGTCTCTGTTTACGTTTTTTTTTCACTTTTAGTTCCTAAATGTAACAAAGTATTGTAGTCCCTCAACAGGGATCTTGGTTTTCCTAGTTCTTTTGGTATTAAAACTGAAATAAAAGCAAATAGATAGGGGAACGAAAGCAAAAGAAAATCATATATTTTCCGAAACCAAAAGTATAATTAAAATAGTGTTTCGTTTTCTAGCTTCATGGAATTTTAAGCATTTCAATCTGAATGCAGGTTACTAAAAGACATGTCAAAAGTGGAAAAGAGGTTAAATATGACCTCATGGTGATGGAAAATCTTACCTATAATCGAAATATTACTCGCCAATATGATCTTAAAGGTGCTCTTTTTGCCCGGTACAATTCCGCTGCTGATGGTGATGGAGATGTTCTTTTGGATCAGAACTTTGTGAATGACATGAACTCTTCCCCATTATATGTCAGTCATAAAGCAAAGCGTGTTCTTCAACGCGCTGTTTGGAATGACACATCTTTTCTGAATGTAAGTCTGCATTGGAAGCATTTTGCCTAGAAGCTTAACTTTTCTGATTGAATTGTAGTATTTCTCTGAACTAATTTCTTGGGTTAATACATGGAGTATATGTTAGGATTTCAAGTGAGTTTGGTCCCACATTTAGTAGGAATGAGCAACATATAAGAAATAAGACCCACATATCCATTGTGTTAAGTTTTAAGATAGAAATACTGTCTTGATTTTCTTATATGAAATGTTCATAATTTATTGGTGTTGAATCTTCTCGACATTTTCCTTAATGAAAACCCAATAGTATATTTGGTAGCACAATTTATTTGAATATGATCAATATTTTCAAATGATGGGAACTCTTATAATTCCTCCCTAGTTCTCCCTACTAAACACCCCTGCAATCCATCGTGGTATTTGTTCCTAAATTCTTTATAAAAAGCATATATATCATGCCATTACGTTACCCCTGTGTTTATATTATTCTTGAATTCGTTTTTGTTTTGGAGTTCTTTTCCTGATTATCTGACATTGTTCATTTCATTGTTTGCTGAATATGCAGTCAATCAATGTGATGGATTACTCCTTGCTTGTTGGAGTAGATTCTCAGAAGCGCGAGCTAGTCTGCGGGATCATTGATTATCTCAGGCAATATACATGGGACAAGCATCTTGAGACATGGATGAAGTCATCACTTGTTGTGCCAAGAAATGTGTTGCCAACTGTAATCTCTCCAAAAGAATACAAAAAGAGGTTCAGAAAGTTTATGTCTACATATTTTTTTAGTATTCCAGATCACTGGTGTTCTCAGAAATCCTCCAATCCTTGCAAACTTTGTTGCTCGGGGGAAGAAGATGATGATCATGCTTCCCCAGAAAAGCCCTAGTACAAGAGTGACAAGTGCTTTCTCTGTCCAAATCTTTGATTTCTCTCCAAAAAATATATACAAATTTGAGAATTTATGCAAGTAGTTAGCACTGTATATAGACAATCAAATATTGATTGTAAGCCTAGCCCTGCTATTCTGCATTTTTTAGCGAATTTCTAGGGATGCTGTCATTTACATGTCCATCCTCTCCCTGTAAGAGAAGAGTAAATTTTTGTAAAGCCTACGGTAACTGTAAAGGTTTATTTAATCAATGAAGAGTACAGTTGCTAATCTTGGTTTTTGCTTCTTTACATGTTACAGTAAAAGCACACTCTTTACATTTTGTTATTACTATTTGTATGAACAGTCCTATTACAGGGAAGAAAAGCTGCAAGTTAGGATTTGACAAGAAATAGAAAATAGAATAAATTGATAGGAAATTGTATGAAATCCTTTTGGCTGATTAAACAATAGTTTTATCTTTTAAACTTTTTCCCCTTATGAAGTTTAATATTTAAGGAAACCACTCTTTGAATTTTTTTTAGTACTAAGATTCATCTCATCGAGTTAATGAATGACTTTGGATTTGTTGGGTGACATGTGACAAATTTTGAATCTAAGGAAATTAACTAATATTTTGAAAAGGTTTTAAATGAGAAATTTAGAATAAGTTTAAATACAAAAGTAGTGATGGATAATGAATTCCAAAGATACACAGACTCCTAAATGATATGTCAAATTAAAAAGAAAAAAAACTTTGTTCGTTCTTGTAACCTTTCTATAAAGTTTATGTGAATAATACTTTCCTTCTTTATGAAGAGTTTTGTTAAAAAGACGTTTTTCGGTCGGATTTTTTCATTTAAGCAGTTTATTATCTGCTCTGGTTTATTTTTTTCGGCTAGGCGTCAGGCTATAATTTGATGTACCTTTTTTTCTTTGGCGAAAATTATATTTTAACTTTATCATCAAAGTTAGTTTAATAATTTGCTCCAAAATATTTAACAATAATATATATATATATATATATATATATATATATATATATATATATATATATATATATATTTCAGCGGAATAAGTTTACTTTGGGGATCTTTTAAATCCCAGGCACGTTCTCATTTCCATTTTATTAGGTTGAAAGGACTAACAATGACAAGTAGTAGGTGTCGAAGTTGGAGGTTTATAGAGAGGAATGAATGAAGAAACTTACAGTGTTCTGGGTTGGTGGGTTTATATAGTGGAGCACCTGCACCTTTATATATGTTATGTTTTTTTCAAGGTTGCATATGCTTACAGTGCCACAGTGCTTTCATTAATCTATAGAAAAAGTGATAAAGAGAAAAACGAAAGACACTGTTTTCATATATAAAGTGGATGTGTCCTATTTCTACTACACTGTGGCATATACTAAGGTTTTGATTGGACTTGCATGATCAGTGCACTATCACAAAAATTTCAGGTTATGCATCTCTGTATCTATGCATAGGACAGTAAAAAAAAAAAAAGTTTTGACCTCTGGTTTTGGCCTGTGCTAGTTCCATTCATAATCATACACTTCACACTCAACCTCTTATTAGGCACTTCGTAGGTTCAATCCTTAGCTTAACATATCAGAACTCAAGGTACCTCATAATTTATTGCTAATAACTTATCAACTCTTGTCGTCGTGATTTCCACTTTACCTGATATTTTTAACAGAAAAAACTTACGGTAAATCCTTACAAGTACGTTAGGTTAGTGAATTAAAAAGAGTTTAACCACTGTGACAAATTTAGCCTCAATTTCCAATCCTTTACTTGTTTTCATGATTTCATTTAGTTTCAAATCTTCCTTTGTGTCATGTTCATGTTCAGCAAGCAATCTCAGTTCTCTTGCAATTGCTTTGTCTTGATGGGCCTTAATTAAATAAATATTCTTTTTTCCTTTATTTCAGGTGTTGCTGATTGTGAATTTCACAAAGCAGGATAGTTACAGGATTATGAAGTTGAAGAAAAAATGCAATGGAATGGAAGAAAATGGCACAAGAAACTACCAACTCACTGGTTCATCCTTTTTAATGAACTGTTGCTTTTCAATAGTTAAACGACAAGAAACTAAATTGGCATGTATTATTTATATCAGATATTGCTGTAATGTGTTTTTTTATGGGATTTATGTGGAGATTTATATGATTTTATTTTTTTTAATGTTAAGAATTTATATAATATATTATGTTTAATCTTTAATATTATTAAATTATAATATTTTTATATTTTTATTATTTTATTGAACTTTTTATATATATATTTAGATGAAATAGTTATTTTATTTTTAAAATATAAATTTAAAATCAAAATTACATCTATAAAATAGATAATTTTAGAAATGAATTTGAATTTACAAATGGATCCAAATATTTTGATATTGATTTTTAAAAAATCTAAACTAGTTTTACAGAAAATATAGATATAGATCTAATATTTAATTTAAATATTTAGATCTAAAATAAATCTTTAAAAATTTAATCCATGTTCATCTCTAGATAAATCTTATATTATTTGGTGTTCCATGATAACTTAAAATTATTACGTTAATAATTAAACATTTTAACTTAAACGTTTTGAAATTCAATTACATATTATTATACACGATAAATTTATTAACTTATATAATGAGTATTTTAAAAGAGATTATAGGAAAGAAATTTTTTATATTGATTGGCATTAAAAAGAAAAATACAATGCATAACAATGAAACTCAAAATTAGAATTCACAAAAATATTTTATTAAGTTTTTTCAATAATTGAACAGAATTTCACACAGTAACAATTTATACCTTGTGTCACATAATTGATCAAACAGCATTATCCCAATCCAAACTATATTCTATAGGCAGTTAGTTATAACCACAGTAATGCAAAGGTATAATAAACATTGCCCAAGTTGAAAGCAAATTGGCACCAAAAGTTATTGCTGTAGAAGGAAAAGTATATTCCTACAAGAATTTTCATTCCAAAGGAAGGAACCTACAAAGAAACATGGAATTACTTCCTTTACTTAAGTATTGAAAATATCCTCATCATTTTGGGACAGTCACAAACTTCCTCTCCTTTTCCTCATATCCTAGTGAGCCTCATTCTTTGGAATTCTGAATAGCTTCCTTTTGGAGATGAACAACTCAACCAGCCATAACATGGTTATTCACTGTGATCAAAATGAGGATGATTATGATGAACTTGGTGATTGTGACATGGATGAATCCTTACTTCAGTTTTTTTGCACCTATACTAGCAGGCTAACATGGGTTGATCTTTTCCATGCACCAACACCCCCCCTATCCTCACTATTTAATTAAAGTCTATTAAGGGATGGGTGTTTTTTGTTACAACAAAACTTCAATGAAAAAACTTTTAAAAGAGAAATCAGCGACTCAAATAATAAACAATAACATTTCATTGAAAAACTTACCAGTCTACAATACAAAGAGAACCATGGAAACATATCAATTCAGGTGCTGTGAGATTCCAATGCTTAGTTCCACACTACTCACCGTCAACTGCAACTAACTTCTACACCATATATTATATATAAGTATTCACTATCTAAAGATTTAACAAACTCCTCTCACCAAAAGAAAAGAAATTGATCCAAAACCGAACCAGATATTAACCTATATCTCGTCCCTTTAAAAGAAGAAAAACAGAAAGAACTAAAATTCAAGTACAATGACAACGTCGTGGAACTGAAACACCAGGTGGCTTTCTTCTCTCTCGAATTATGGTTTCTTTTATCATTGGAAATTTTTGGTGAACTTTCTTCCATATGTGATTCACTGCACCATCCAAAGGCACTGGTCCAATACCACCCGGATGACCATTATCATAGACAAAAACGGGCTGTACCCGAGCCATATTTTGGCGGAACGTAGCTTTCTGCTCTTTTGAAAAGCTTTTAAGATGATTGACTAGCCAGTTTGGTTTCAGGGCATCACTAATTGCCACAAAAACAGAAAATTCCGAATAATCCACCATACCTTCAAATGGCAGCTCAATGTTGTCACTGACAATTACAGGTATACAAAGACTTTGTATTGCATCAAAAAGTCGGCATGAAGTCGGTGTATCTCCAGCTGGATGCAGACAAAATTCTGATGTTCTCATCCCTTTTATTGATTGATCTCGCCCAGTTGCATTAGGGAAACCTTCTTCCATTATGACCCCAGGCTCATTAATCATTAGATCCCATAACTTCTCTCTAATCATACCACCCTGAAAATTGAAACAATTGTCAATGACCGAGATAAACATGGAACAGGTATGGTTTTGGGTTTTCACAATTCGAAGGACCAGAATGACCATATGTATGTTGGATGAGTATAATGAATTGTTGGCTTCTATTTACAATTAAATAAGGCGTGGAATCAAATTTTCAATGCTTTGTTGAGCCGGAATGAATTAGCTTAAGTTTTATATTTGATCATGAGAAAAAATCCTCCAAGGATGTTAAATATTTATCACCAACATTATGCTATAGGCAACCTATGACGATGAAGTGTTACAAACTAGCCCCCTAGTGGTCAAATGAAGACATGAAGAATAAAATTTGTTTACACAACTAGATATATTAGTTAAGTAAATTATATAGGTCAAATCAATCCTTAACCTTAATACCTCTTAATACAGCGGCAAAAATCTAAAGTACAATTATGTTTGCAGTGCCAAAAGGTAGGCTTGATGCATGAGGTAGGAAATATTGGACCTATTTTGTGAACGGTTCTCTAAGGGTAAATCATACATTCAGAACAAGGAAAACAATGCTATGCTTCCCACTAACCGATTGTTCAGTAAATAAAAAAATGCCATTTAATAGTCATGAATTATATTTGCCCAGATGACTCATTGATTAAAACTTCTAGTGAATGTAGGGAGCTAACCGATGAAAGGGAAAAACCATAATGCTCGTATTGCAATTATAAGAAGCATTATATTAAAATCTTTGAAGTGATTATCTATATCTATCTAGCAACATATCCCACTTTTTGTGAAAAAGGCAGGAAGAGAGCAACATCACAGTCACAGATATTATCAACTTGACGTGCAAGTTGCATAAGAAGTGGCCAAATAATTGAATACTGCCTTCTATCTTGGTATAGGTACACTAAGATGATTGATTCTTATCACAGAGAACGTCCAAAACATGGAGGAGTGTCTTATACTCAGAGACAGAAAGGAGGACATTTTGCCTCAAAAAATTTCTGAGCAACAACATTACTCTAAAGAATAGAGGTGGCCAACACAATTTTCTTTTCTGAAAAAAATTGTAGAAACGCAGTCACAGATGGCAGATCTGCTCAAGTTTGTAACTTTCTTCAACCTCACCAAAGAGCAGCAGCTGAGGCATTTTTCATACAATCTTAAGTCAAAAAAAGATAAACCACTTCATTGATAAATTTATCCAAGAAAATATGTATCTGATGTGAAAATCCCACCAAGAACAAGTCCAATTAGACAAAAGGAACAACATTCACTAAATCACAGGTCACAAGGTTTAAAAAAAAAATCCACAACCCCGATTGCGATCCCAACATCAAGCTACTAGAATTGTTGCTGCATCAGCCATATTTGTTCGCAATTTCCCACAATACCACTGATGGTAAAACAGCAAGCACAACATAAAACTCATGAAATGTACCAAAGTTAACATGGATAGTCCAATACTTACCCGGTGCCTATGTTTAGCTCCTTTGAAATACAAAAGCTGATGACGCTCCTTGTTTTGTGACAAATCCAACCTCGGAAGCAAATGCGTGTAAGGCACAATCACATCTTTAATCACAGAAACTTGAGTATGAGGAAGCACCCCACTCTCACTACAATTAGAACCTCTGGAGTCAAGCTTATACCAACCACCAAAATCCACAACGAGCAAAATAGCAGGGGCAATCTCATCTTTGACATGCCACATGGCCACCGGGTCTGCCAAACAACGCTTCAGTTTTAATACCCTGAGAATCCAAAGACTAGAAATTCATAAGCCGAAACACCCTCACATTCAACGAAAATTAAAAAACGGTTTCCAAAACGCACCGGTTAGCACAAACACGTGATCTCGTCCGCCGGAACGGTTCCAGGCCTCGGTGCTTTTAACGGCGTCCATGACCTCCCTCTGGCGGTTGTAATCCTCGTTCCCGGTCTTCTTCCTGAACGCGCCCTTGTTCGCTCCGAGCTGCATCTCCGCGCTGAGCGTGGCGAAGAACGGAACGAAAACGACGTCGGCGAGACGCGGGTCGAGGACGCGTTTGGCGAAGGAAGTGACTCGCTGTTGAGGAGGGGTGATAAGGTCGCCCATGATCCAGTACTCCGCGCTGTACTGTTTGATGAGAGGGTTGTCCGGGTAAGGCGGGTATTTGGCAATAGGATGGAGGGAGAGGGGATGCTGGTGATCTTCATCGGAGGAGAGGCGGGAGTCGGAGAATGAGGTCCAGTAACGGTGGAGAAGGTCGTAGTTGAGGGATCGGGGGAGGTCGGCGACGTAGACGTTGATGGTGGAAGAAGTGTGAGGGGAGGGAAAGGAGTGGATGGTTGTGGCGGTGGGGAAGAAGAGGAAGATGAAGAGGGAGAAAAGGGAGAGGAGGGTGAAGAGGAGAAAGAGATTGGGAACGGTTAAGGAGGTGCTGCTCTTGTTACTCTTCGCCGCCATAGCCATCGCTTTCTCACTGTTCTCTCCCTCAGGCTCCCCTGAAAGTACAGAAAGGTGACACACGGGAGAAGAAAACAAGAAGATGCTGGATATTTTGGTTAAAAAAAAAAAAAACTTATTACTTCATGTAACGTATATTTTAGAATAAATAATATATACTTATATTATCTTTTATTTTTTTGTATTTTTCTTTTGTATCAGTTTTATCTCTCCTCTCTCCATTTTATATGTTCTTTTTCTTTATTTCTTTTCCATTAGAATTAATATAGAAGTAAAGTGTCATGTATTATTTAATTATTAAATTTTATTATATATTAATACTTTAATAATTAAATATTTAAATTATCTGAATTTTATTTATAAGTATTATAATGTTAATTTATTAAAGAATTTACTTAACTTTTTTTGTTAAAAATTAAATTATTGTTTCTAAAATAAGAACTTAAAATTTTAAAAAATGGAACTAATTTATTGAAATAAAGCATTCAAAAATAAAATAAAATTTAAATCAAACTAATACAAACTTTAAACATTGTAAGTTTCCTAAAACATAATTTTTTTTTTTCAGATATAAGTTTAAAGAAGTTTCAACTAATGAAAAACATGAGAAGGATAAAATGTGCCAGATAAATTAAAGACTTGACAGATACAAAAAATAATAGGATTGTAAATGAAGAAGAAACTTAAATTGGGAGAGTAAAGTAAAGTTTTTGGAATTGAAAATGGATACATCTTTAGAAACTTATTCAAACTATATGCTTCCCAGATAATGCTATTAATCACGTAATACTGTAAGATCCTTATGTGGGAAAATAAAGAAACACAAGAGAAGTCTAGAACTATAATTACAGTCTCCCGATGGAATAAAAGTAACTAACAATAAAATAAAAATGTAAATCTTGAGCTAATGGACATTGGTAGTTGTTGCCATCAATATTGCATCACTATATTTCTTTTCTCTTCCACTTGATGACTTATTCCCTTCTGAAGCTGTAATATAACAAAAGCATTAGCATTATGACAGTACTAGTGAGTCAATTTGATAAATGAAAGTTTTTACTTACCACTATGCAAAGGGAAGGAATTTATATTGATGAGTACCATAACATAAAGTCGATCTATCAAACAATAGAGAAACTTGAAGTAAGCGTGCCTCCATTTTCTACTTAAGAAAAGGGCACAGCAAACTCCCAAAACACTCGTGCCAAATCCAGTTCCCATTCCAATAAAGAACCATGACCAAAATTCAGATTTAACCTCATCTTTTTTTTGCTTTACATCAACTTGGAAGCATGTATTTGTAAGTGGGGATCCACAAAGACCAGCATTACCTATATAGCTAAGTGCACCGAACCCTTGGAGTTGTGTTCCAGATGGTATTTTGCCTGTGAAATTGTTGAATGACAGGTTTAAGTAACTCAAAAAGGTAAGATTTGATAGACTTCGGGGAATTTCACCCCAAAATTGGTTTGCTGAAAAATCAAGGGACTCCAACTTGTTCATGTTTCCAATCTCATTTGGAATTTTTCCGGTTAATTTATTGTGGGACAAGTTCAAGGAACATAATCCAGTGAGGCTAAACATTTGGGGAGGTAACGTTCCAGACAAATTGTTACTTGACATATCAATTAAGGTCATAAAGTGCAGATTTTTTCCATATTCTAATGCTTGACCCTTTATAACCAGCTCAAGATTGTCTTCAAAGGTGTAGTGGCGACCATCAGGCAAGGGAAAGAAAAAAGAAAGCTTGTGGTCTGAAGTTTTGCTGAAAACTAAGGTTGTGATATTGTGAACGCAGTTGGGTACATGTCCTGAGATTGTGTTACTTGCAATATCCAAAACAATGAGGGAAGACATCTGACATATATGTGGTGGGATATTTCCTGTAAAATGATTGGATCTTAATTGGAGAACTTTTGCAGCATCTGGTATCCAATTTGGTATATTTCCTGAAAAGTTGTTTTCACGAACATTGAAGATTAACAAAGAGTGACAATTTTTCAGCGAAGAAGGAATCTCTCCATAGAGCTTATTTTCATGTAGATGGAATGAAGTGAGATTAGACAATAGTCCCATTGATGGGGGTATCTTGCCTGTTAAATTATTGCTTCCCAAATTAACATGAACAAGTGATTCCCAATTTTCCCAACAGTTTGTAAGTCCTCCCGACAGAAGATTATGTGATATGTCCAAGTACACCAGATTACTTTTCCCATTCAACATCTCATCATCACACAAGAGAGAAGACAAGTTTCCTGATAATGAGTTGTTTGACAACCGTACAACGACCACGTTGGATGATAATCGAGGCAACCGACCCTTCAGATCATTTGACGACAAAGATACGAAAGTAGAGTTCAACAACACGTTTGAAAAGTTCCCATCTATCGAATTCTGTTCTAAATTCACTTCTTTCATTCTTGACAGAAAATTCCAAAAAGTTGCGTTAGCCTCAAATGATGATTCATAAATACTTAAAGATTCAAGAGACTTTTGTGTGTATAACCACTCAGGAAATTTAGTTCCTGAAAAGGCAAGATTTAATCGCTTAAGTTGAAAGGGAGGAACCCAGAGGGGGTCGAAATCAAAGATTAATGGTGGTGATATGAATAAGCCCAACTCCTTCAATTTTGACAGTCTGGCAAAAGTTTTGTCAGACACCACTCCTGCCAATCTATTTGAGTTGACCGCCAAGAAAACTAAGGATGATAGATTTCCCAAGCTAGTGGGAATAGGTCCAGAAAACATGTTTTTTCTAAGATTAAGATGTTTCAGATGTTCAAATTCTCCTAACCAATGTGGAATTGGTCCATTGAAGTTATTGTCTTGCAAGTTCAAGACTTCCAAGTGTTGAAGATTTAACAACGCCTTAGGTAGTTGTCCTTGTAAAGAATTTGACCCGAGGTTAATAAAAGAGATACCACTACTTAAATTGAATAGCCATTTTGGTAACATTGAATGAAAATAATTTCCGGGAAGAGAAAGAACTTTGAGTGCAGTAAAATTGGCATATTGAATAGACGGACTCAAGTCTTTAAGATGACAATTACGCATGTGGAGTTCTAAAAGTGATGGAAGCTTGGTCACTGATTGAAGCCATTTGGTTTCCTTGCGAAGATCAATTCCATCGAGGTTCAGATATTCCAAGGAAGAAAAATGAGAAAGCCATTGAAGACTAGTTTTGGCATCAGAGTTAAATGATAAATCAAGATAACGAAGAACTGAAGAGTTTACACATCGATGGGAAGGAGTAGCAGTAGATAGATTATGGGAATTTTGAGTATACACATGAGAACCAAATTGGACAGTTGAGAAGTCGTTATTACTCAAATTCAAGTGATACAGAAATTCTAACTCCACGACAAACAAGGAAAGGTAAATGGAACCTGTGAGGCAGTGTGATTTATCCATCTTATCAGTGTAAGTTGGAAAAGTTGTAGAACAAGGGAGACTGAGTTGAGTGACTCTACTCGTAAAATTGTCACACATGACTCCTTTCCATTCACAAC
>Ga0214545_1000505_pt1 | contig 62310 bp, 34 predicted proteins | sample CNSS4metaG_FD_160064 | JGI IMG/M metagenome (GOLD analysis project Ga0214545, IMG submission 160064) | Root nodule microbial communities from cowpea collected in UCLA plant growth center, Los Angeles, California, USA - CNSS4 | ecosystem: Host-associated > Plants > Roots > Nodule | place: USA... | reverse complement strand
ACCAAAATACAAATACTTCCTAGTGTAGTCGTGGACGTAGGCATACACATTGTAGCCGAACCACGTTAAATTCTCTGTGTCTATTTTTCTCTCCTTTATTCTTTCCTTTATTGCCTTGTTCCTAACAGTGGCAGGAACAAAAACACGAATGAGAGCGAAGGAGAAGAGACAAGGACGTGCTGTACCAGGAGTAAAAACATGAATGTGCTGTGGCAGGGTTTAGCGGTGGCGACAAGCTACAGGGAAGAAGAGAACCACACAGTTAAAACTTGGGCACAAAGTGAAAAACCGTTGTCACTTGGTAAAATGAAATAATCTTTCCAAGACAAGTTTCGTAATGGCCATCATTATAAAGCATGTATTCGGCATACTAACAACGGTTTTACAATTGAACCGTCGTTATATTTAGTTAGTTTGAATTTCAATGATGGGTATAAGTGTAACCATAGACATAAAAGACATTTTATTTACAAATACACTAGTGTAAGTCGTTATTTTTGTGGACATTGCCGCATTTATTTTTTCTCCACCATTTCAAAGGAAGAAAAATAGAGAGTTTGGAAAGCTTGTTTTGAAGCGCATTTCATGTGTTTTTGGAAAACTGGTTCTATTCTAGAAGGTACTAGGTATATAAATTATGTTCTAGATGATTTGTTTCAAAATGCATTTCATGCATTCTAAAAATCTTGTTAAAAAAAAATAATCTTATTTTGAAACTTTTGTTTTAGAAATCCTGATTCAGAAATCATGTGCTGGAAATTTCAGAAAAATTGTTCTAGAAGATTCCTAAAACAAGCAATCCAAAACTCTCTTTTATAAAAAGTAAAAGGTTCTTTTATAAATAGGTTAAATATGTTTAAGTCTCTAATTTTGGATATAAAATTGAGATTCATCTCTTACATTTTAATTCATAAATTTTTAAAAATGAATAAATATAATTCTTTTAATTTAACAATATTAAGTTTTTTGGACTAATTAAACGACAATCCAAACTGGATTTGAGTTGGAGCATGGTAAACAATTCAACGACGCTCCATATTTTAACACACAAATTCAGGATCAATAATTATAAACTAACATCCCTCAGAAAACGCCCAAAACACACTCATGACCTAAATAAAACAGAGTCAAGACGCCTTAGAGAAAAAGAAGATACACAACAAACGAAAACCATGGTCGAAGCCACCACTTTCTACGATGGAGGCTGTGGAAGATGCAGATGCCTTTGCACTATTCTTCAAATTAGAAAACCTCACTCCTCTCTCCCTCCACGTCTATTAATTCAAAATTGAAAAATTTAACCAAAAAGGATGCCACATCAATTGTCAACTTTGTTAAGTTTTTGTTTTGTTAAAGTATCATTTTCGTAAACATAATAGAAGCAAGTACACTGATGTCACAGTTAGATCAAGCCAATTTCCGTAAATTTTTGTATTTTTTGGATTTTCTTATATTTCATGAAAAAGAAAAGATAATAAGAGGAGGGAATTAATGCATTAACACTGCATGTACTTGAACTTGTAATTTATGGTGTATCTCATTTTCTTAGCATCTTTTCAATCAATTGCATTACATCTAGCTTCTTTTTCCTTTTTCCTTTCTTTTTTTCTTTTTTATCTCTTCTTTCTTATCCTACTCCTACACACAAACGCAAAATGTCGTAGGTATTTAACATTAGGAGTAAAATAGTTTCTATATTTATTCACTTTCACATTTATTATTTATACACTAATAAAAATTCTTAGAATTATTTATTCACTTTCATTTAATCTCTTTCTCTATTTCTCTATGTGACCAAACAAGTATTGTACCCGTGCCTTGCAATGCACGGGCTTTTTAAAAAATAACTTTTAAATTCGAAATTACTCCCCCCAATCTTATTTTTCCAAGTAAGTTAGAAATTAAGTTTATGAAAAAAAATTAGTATAAAATATAAATATTACGTTAGTAATTTTACCAAAATTATCTGTAATTATGAAACTTTTACAACTGGAATGTATTAATATTTTTGAAGAATTCCACTGGCTGATTTTTTCTTTGAATGAAAAATATTGAAACACATTCTAACTATTAACTAAAATATTGAAACACATCTTTTTTGGGTTTGAACCATTCTATTATTAATTACTGAAATCTACACCATTACTTATTACATCCTAGTAATTAGTAATGCAAACCATATTTCTCTAATGGGCGCATAATGCATAAAACATTAAGATATTTCTTTTAAAAAAATATAAGCATTAAATATTGTATGGTGAAAAATGGGTGTGGTGAGATATAGAGTATGTAAAAAAGTCCTTCAAAATTAATATTATAAAGCATTAAATCCTATTTGATCTCTTTCTCTGTGACCTAATGCAACATTTGTTCACACGTTTTTCTCAATTACGTAACTTTTGTCTTTGCCTTCTAAGACTTTGGTGCCTGATGATGCCACTAATGGTGTGGTGACCGACCACATTCCATGCATAGACCCTTATGTATCATTCGGAACAGAAAAGATTAAATATATTTTTTATTTTTTAATTTTCAGTAAAAATTAAGGTTAAATCATTCCAGAAGTCTTCATTTTTGTAGCGAAATCTCAAGTAGGTTTTCTCATTTTCATTTGACTCAATTGAGTCCCTATTTGTGAAAATTCGTTCCAATCAGTTCTTTTCCGTTAGTTGTACAGTAACGGTGTTAATTATGTGTCACGTGTCAGCACGTGATTTTTTTGATTTTTTTTAAACTTTTTTTAATTTTTTTTAATTTTTAATTATTTTTATATTTTTTTTTTGAAAAATTAAAATTACCACGTGTCAATCTGACATTGTGCCACGTGGCAGAGACAATGTGATGTGGCAATGGCAGTGACACGTGTCACTATTGGATGTGAAAAGTCTCAATGTCGTCTTTGTATTTGATATTTTGTCTCAATTTGGTCCCAAAATTTTTAAAATTGAATCAATTTCATCCCTGTATCAAATTTAATTTTTATATAAATTTTACAATGATATTTTTATTATATTTGATAGTTTTAATAAAATTGAGTTTATTTAAATGTATATTTTGCCCTAATATTTGTTTAATTTTTTTAAAATATTTATATATCTATAATTTATAGATAAATGTTAGAGTTGCTTTAAAAATAAAAACTTTATAAATTCAAATATAAAATTTTAAATATAAATTCTAACATTTGTCTATAAATTATTGATATATAAATATTTGAAACAATATTTAAATAAAGTACAATGCAAAATATACATTTAAATAAATTTAATTTTGTTAAAAATATCAATTATAATAAAAATACCATTGTAAAATTTATATAAAAATTAAATTTGATATAGGAATGAAATTGATTTAGTTCTAAAAAATTTGGGATCAATTTGAGACAAAATAACAAATATAGGGACAACATTGAAACTTTTCACATCCAATAGTGACACGTGGCACTGCCACTGCCACATCACATTGTGGCACAATGTCAGATTGACACGTGACAATTTTAATTTTTTTAAAAAAAAATTATAAAAAAATTAAAAATTAAAAAAAATCAAAAAAATCACATGCTGACACGTGGCACATAATTAACACAGTTATTGTGCAACTAACGGAAAGGAACTGATTGCAATGAATTTTCAAAAATAGGGACTCAATTGAGTCAAATGAAAATTGGGGGAGATTTCGCTACAAAAATGGGGACTTCTGGAATGATTTAACCAAAAATTAATTATAAATAGTCTCTTTTTGAAAATTTTGACCAATTTAGTTCCTATCTTTAGAAACATGTGGATTTTAGTTCTTTTAGCTAAATTTTATTAAATGTATTTGACATTTTAAATGCGTTTTTCAGCTAACAATTAAGTGAAAATGTGTCAAACAGTGTAAACAATTTAAATGTTATCATGAAATGTATTTGAAACTTCAAATAAAGTTAACAAAATATCACTATTATGAATAAAAAAATATAATTGGTCACTAAATTGGTCTTTAAACTTAACTGCCATGACTTTGAATACTAAAAGAAATTGGTCACTAAAAATTAACACTACAAGAAAGCCTCTAAACAATGACTCATTTTAGTGGCCAATAATGATTAGTAACTATAGTAACTAATTTAAATACTAATTTATAAAACTAAAAATTATTTGGTTACTAAATTAGTCTTTAAAACTAACTATCATGATTTTGACTATGAAAGAAAATTGGTTATTAAAAATTAGCTACCTAGGTTTTAGCTACCAAAATGATTTAGTTTCTAATTGGTCTCTAATTAATTATTAATCAATTATAATTTTTTATTTATAATAGTGATTATTTTAGTAACCAATAAAATCTAATTTTGTAAATTAATATCTAAATAGACTACTATTGTGATTAATTATTTTTGGTTTCTAAAATTGATTTTTAATTGAGGATTTTCTCGTAATGATACTTTATATGTCGATCATGCTATTGTATGTGATGGTTGTTTTTGCAGCTTTGAACGAGAGCAACATGAGCATGCAGCAGTCTAGCTCGCCTCTTTGCAAAGTTTATATTTACTAAAGGATCCCCGAAGAAGCCATTAGACCATGTCAACACCCATCTTCACTTATTGATGGGAGGAAGGGTGAATGCAATCTTGCTTCTATTAGTGCAAACAAAAACTCACCATCAACTTTTCAACATGCTCCCGTTTCATACATTCAACCTTATCTAATTTGTTTTATCAATTTTTTCTTTCCCATAACGATTTATCATTTTTTTTCATAAATTAAGATTTATCATGTTAGGTCTTTAAAAATATTGAATTTTTGTTGGATATCTTTCGAAAGAGGATCACTCGGAAGATTAACACTAATGAGACATGAGTCTAACTCATACATAAAAGATTGACACCACTCTTAATTCAAAATCTTAATGTGATGAGTTTATGGACCTTCATCCTTATATGGTACTCAACTTTATCATTTTTACTCAATGTGAGACTTAAACTCATACTTGAATTTTCAACCATTTTTGCAAACAATAATTTATTTTCGGTTCTTATCTTTACTTTTTCTTGTTAACTGTATAGTTTTTCTGTGATTTCTTCATTATGGTTTCTTATTCGTTTGTGTTAATAGACAATTTAGTAAGCTTGTTTGAACTATTACTACAAATCGGTGCGGTTAGTGTAGAAAATGAAAAATCAATGATCATAACTTTTACAAAGTATGAGGTTGAGAAATTTAACGGTTTGAATGTTTTTATAACATTCGTTTATTTAAAGAAACTCATGATTAAAAGATGGATGTAGTTTGTATGATCAGATGAACTAGGATAAAAATAAGGAAAATGATTTTTTGACAATTAAATTTTGACAACTTTTTCTTACAATTTTAGATGGCATCTTCTAAGTTGTTTTCATTTTTTCAATTTCAATATTTTAAACCCACTTAAAAGATGACACCTCATGTTGTAAGAGAAAGTTGTTAAAATTTAGTAATCAAAATATCATTCTCCTAAAAATAATGAATAATCTCTCTTTATTTGTTACTTTGTATATTATTATTGCACTACATTACAAGGAAAGGAAACATGTTGGAAAATGTTCAAGCTCACATTTAATGGTTTGCATATTATTTTTTTTTTCTAATCCTAAGCTAAGCTAACTTGGTCAAGCTCACACTTATTATTTAAAGCATAGACTATAACAAAATCTTCAATTTTATAACCAAGATAATGAAGATAACATATAACAAAACGAACTTTATTATATAAATGAAGAACAGAATACAAAATACAAGCACATTATTAGGTATTATTCATTTACCATAAAAAAAAAAAACTTATTCTGCAACAACATGAACAACCAACAACAACAGAATCTTCAATTTCGTGCTTCGAACGAATCAATCATGTTTTTTTCTGAAACACAACTGGGAGTGCAGTACCATCCAAAGCAAACAAAATCTTTCCATTCTCACGCAGAATGCCACCAGTGCCACAAACGAATCCACAAGTGGAGCAAAGTTCCATAGGGCACCACCGGAAGTTATAGATTCCTGCCCTTTCCGTCTCCACGATTCTGAAATAGTTTCCGTACAGTCCTGCACTCTCATCTCTGCCACTGATAACGAGCCTCCTTCCGCCGCTCCCGGAGTCGTTCTCCGCCACCCTCCATTCCGTCGTCTGCACGCACGTCGATGAAACTTCCACGAACTCCACTTTCAAGTCCCTGTTCACCCCAATGTCCTCGTCTTGAACGTTGAGCGCAAAGTGCGTGAACTTCACTGGGTAACCTAGTCCCGTGTCGGTGTTTTCGAGACCAACGTTCAAAGGGCACGAATCGTTTCTGTTGATCAAGGTGAAGCGCCCTCCGTTGTCCGTTATGGCTGGTTTGATGTAGTACTGTTCATCGTTGTCCACGGGTTCGCCATTTGTGTCGATCACGTACTGGGCTCGTGATGGCGTGGCCATGAAGAACCACGCCGCAAGAACTATGGAACCAAACAGCTTCATCGACATGGTTATAACTTTTTGTCTCTCTCACAATTCTTCTAAGTGTCGATTTTGTGTATGTGTTCACGATGTCTGGTTTTTGGGTTGTAAGAGGAAGGTATTTGTAGGATGTCATCACATGGGTTGTTGGGTTGTTGATATGTTTAAGTTGACTTAAAAGTCTTACATTTCGATTTAAAGAGGAGGCTATTTGTAGGAAATGGTATGGGTTTTTGATTGTGATAACTTAAAAAGTCTAAATTCTTATTAAAGATGACTAAGATTAAAGATATATAAAAAATAATTTATAAATTTTAGATTAAAATTTGTGTTTTTTCTCTAAACTATTTATTTATTTTACCACACACTTCATGAAAATCAAGTAAAATATTTTTCTTAGGTGACGTGTTTTTTCTTGTGACAAATAAAATATAACTTTTCACAGGCTATTTACTAGAGAATATATGTAATTTTTGAAAAAGTATAATAATAAAATAAATATATAGTTTAACTTAAAGAGATTTAAAAAAAAATTTAAAAGCAAAAAAATATTTAATCTTTTTAAATTTGACTTTCTTTTGGGAGGAATACGTTGATGAATAAAAGGTCCAAGATGCTTATCCAAATTTACATTACTTGTACCTTATAAGAAGGTAATAGAGGTATGAAGACAAATGTTGCATCCTGGGTGAGTTAAGTACCTTTATTAAAGGATAAAGCTTTGATTTCAATAAATCAACGTGTGAATAACGAATTTGTATTTTTATAATACATTAATTATCACTAATTTTAAATTTAAAATATATTCAAAAAATATTTAAAATACTAACACAATATATTTTTAATGTTAAATAAAAAATAATACTAAAAAAATCAATCAAAAATTTCGACTCGTGAATAACTTGTTTCCTTCATCAAAATTTGAAATTTTGTTATTAGATTACTGTTCCATCTCGACGGCCAGATCGAAACGAATAATTCTGGAACCAAACACGCTCTTTATTCAAAATAGATTGCTTTAAAAGACAAAGTCATTGTGTTTTGTTTCAAAATTGTCATGCTTTTATAGTTTATAAGCAAAACTTTATCTAAAATAATTGCCAGCATTACATATATCATTATACCTTAGATTTCTTGAAGTTCTAGCGAGTTTATTTGGAAAAAGAAAATAGAAGATTTTAAAAAATAATTTTTTTTTATTTTAATTTGATCTTACAAAACAAATTTGACAAAACTGATTTGTATAGGTGAGATATAAACTTGAAAACTTGACTTATTTTTTAATTAACGTGCAATCTCTAACACATCTATAAACATATACATTGAGTATAAACTAAATATTAGTATAGATGGTTAAAAAACTACTATAAATATAACAAATAACAATTTTTTTATCAATTTCAATTTAACAGAGGTGCACAAGTCACGTAACAAACTCTCTACGAAAATTCCACGTCCACATATTATTACACTTAACAACGACAGATCGGAAAAACTGAGACGAAAGAAATATAATTAATTAGGAAGAGGGTCAATTTTATCTTTCACGTACCCGAAAATAATGAAGTGATTAAGGAAAAATCGATGTAAATCCTATTTTTAATAAACTTTGGTATAAACTAAATATATATAGTTTAAGTTATATTTTTATAAATGATTTATGCGTAAGTTAAAATGACTTTTATTAATTAGCATGAATCCAGTGTCATCTCTCTGCTGTTTAAAGGGTTGGGTTTTCTTTGTGAAGAAAGTACATAAGTTCTACAAGTGTCTTTTTAAGAAAAACGCAATTTTTGGTTATTTTATTTTATTTTAATAATAAGATGTTTTAAACAAATAAGAAAAATAACGTAAAATTTTTTAGTCAGCAATTATTCTGCTGTTTTTTTTTTTAAATAAATTTTCTGTTTTATTGTGATTCTCACATTTAAATCTGCATAATTTTTTATGGAACAATACAAATCAGAACAAAATATATTATTCACCAAAGTTCTAATATTTGGAATCATCTTCAGAATTTAAAATATCTATACCTATTTAATCATTGAACAATTCATAAACAAGATGAAAATTTCCAGTACACTATTTTTATATACCATTTACGCACATAGAACATATGCACGCTTTTTTTTATTTTTCAAGAAATAGCAGTCCAAATATTCTTTCCTAATAGAAGGAAAAGTACCTTAACCAATAAATAATTAGTACCCAACATAAATTAAAGGTTATTCTAAATTAAATGAAAATTCACTACAACATTATTGAACTATTTTTAATATCCGTTAGTGACCATGAGAAGGGGGCAGGGGAATTGAATGCAATTAATGTACCATTGTCTAGATACTCTATATTAGAACATAGAAAAATTTAATTATTTGTGAAGTGAATGGTATAATAACAAACTCATGATGAAATTAGTAATCATTCCATCCTCTGTCTCCAAATTGGGGGATTGGAAGGAATGAAATATGAATTTCACAAGGTTCCGATCAAATCGATTCCATTATATACTAAGCAATCTAAACAGTGGAAACTAATATCGTTCTATTCTACACTATTTTCCTTTGTTCTGTCAATCCAAACACAACCTAGATAGCCAGTTTATACTATACACATAACAGTTTAACAAAGAGACTGAAGTCCATACCTGGCTAATAACAGTCGAATCTAGCTTTTCTTTTGGCCCGTTGATGCATATATCAAGAAGATCAAACCTGAATGCAGAAAGCACACCAAATGAATCACACAAAAAAAATACAAAAATAAATTTAAGCGTTAAACTTGTGAGTACCCCAATATGTCATTTGCCTTGCTGAACAAAAGGGCAGCAGCAGGCACATTCTGGGCTTCTTTCCCCATTCCAACAGCTTGAGCACCCTGAAATTATAGAAACATTACATCCAAATCGTCGTGTATGCGTTTTCTGAGCATAATTGGGAATAGGAAATGACGCAGTTTTGAGAAAGTGTACCTGACCGGGGAAGAGGAACAAAATGGAGGGTTTGTAATCGGCGAACAGAGATTGGTGAACAGAAGGCTGAGATTCGGTGGAAACACTGAAATGGAGGTACAACACCAATGAAGGCAACGCCGCGACGGTGGTCAGAGGATCGTGGTGGCAGCGACGGTGGTAGGGAGAGAGACGAAAGAGTGATGTGACAGTGACAGGAGGTGCAACACAAAGAGGGTTCGCGGAGGTGGTCAGAGACTCTAGTGGCAACAGCAGTAACAGAGAGAGAGAGAGAGAGAGAGGAAAGAGTAGCAGAGGCGCGAGGAAGAAGAAGGGGGTTCGCGAAATTGAAACCCTAAATAAACCCTATGGCTTCGGTTCCTTTAACAACCGAAGCCATATACCCCTTTTTGGCACTGGGTCTTGTTGGACCGAAGCCAAACACCCAACTGCTAGTTCACTTTTTCAAAAATGCAGTCCCTTTTTGGCTTCGGGTCTTGTTGGACCGAGGCATATACTTCTTTTTATATGATCTGATTCATGTATTTGTAGACTACTTCATATGTTATCGCTTTATGTGATAATATCACAATTAGATAAAATTCGCTTGAGAAATAATACTTGGTTGAGTCAATCGTGACTTTCAAAAGAATATTTCGATAAATCATGACTGATTTGTGAGAAGTGTACTCAAGAGGTTAGCCAAGAGTGACTAGAAGCTTAAATAATACTCAAGGGGTTAGTCAAAAGTGGTTATGATCCCAAAAAACACTAAGGTTGTACTTTGCAATATTAGTCTTCTTAGTGAATCTTAGCCAATTCTTTGTAGTTTGTGTGATTAGACAAACCAGTGTAAAAACAATGTATAATCTATTTTTCTATCTTTTACTTTGCATGTTATTATTTGTAATGACATAAAATGAGAAATGTTGAAAAAGAAGTTTAACGAAAATTTTGTATAAAATAATTAGATCAATTTAAGTTTAAGTTTTCATTTTATACACTTCATCATATGCAACTATCACTAGCTGATTCCTTGGTGTACAAAATCAACACCTGAATATCATCAATTAGACATATTGGTTGTCTTGTTTTGTATGGTTTCGATGTCAAGCTTTTGCATCTTTTTATACATATTATTGATCTTTTTATAAAAGGATTAGAGTACTTCATAAGTACTTTTCTTTATTTTATTCATTCTTTGTTGATAAAAAAAAATCAATTAGACATTATATGTGTTAAAAGTGCCAAAAGTTTTAAAAACATAATATAACCCGGATAATGATATGTTAACAACCAAATTTTGATAACTTTCTCTTACAACTCTAGATGTCATCTTCTAATTAGTTTAAAATATATAAAAAAATGAGAAAATAAAAAATTGGAGACCACTTAACAAATAATAAATTTAATTGTAAGAAAAAATTGTCAAAATTTAATTGTTAAAAAATTATTTTTGCAAAGGACAAAGGACGAAATAAGTGTATTCAAGTCGATTGAATGAGTGTGTAAGAGTGCGTAGGGTTTATGCATGTTCAGGTCTATATCAACTTTCTTATATGTGCCTTTTATACATTTAAGATATATTATTTTGTGTTGTGATTATTTTATTAAGAAGAAACACCTGCATGTATTTTTTATATGTGTTTTTTATGCGTAAGATAAATTATTTACTTTTCTATTTGTATTGTGTTTTTTTATCGGGAAGAACACACTTAAATGTGCACGTGATTATAATAAACAGAAGGAAGTTTTTGGATGACAAACCTTAAATTTCCTTTATCTTTATTATTATTCAAAAGACTTTGATTACACATGTGTAATCATGCAACAAAGAGAATTATTTATTTTACTTTTGTTTGGGTAATTATTTTTAAGTTTATACTATGCTTTTTTAATTATTAATAACTTATATAAGCTATTTTAATTCTTATTTTTTTTTATTTTGGATGTTTTTTTTTTTAATTTTATTTATAGAAGAGATAATATTTTTCTATAGTTGGTTATGTACTTAGGAGAATCAGTTTTGAATAGAATTGTCTTACATTTTTTAAACTTTTAAGTACATATTACTTAAAAGGGAGATTTTACATGAACTACACACGTTATAGTTATTAAATTTGCTATCTCATTTTTGTTTAATAAGATCGGTAAACATTGAACATAAAATTGAATACGAAAAGGGAGTAAAAGTTGAAAGTTTATATTTTGGAAAGAGAATCAAATCATAAATAAATGAAGTAATTAATATAGTTGACTCCATAAATTTGTGCAATAATAATTTGTGATTTTGTTAAATTTTAATTGTAATAATCTAAAAATTGTTGACTTGTCTAAAAAACATACACTTAAATAAAAAATTAAATATATTTTAAATGATTTTTTATCTTTTTTTTTATCATAACCACCTCCACATATCATAATTATTATGTCTAACATTAAAAAAAAATGCCAAAAAAAAAATTTAGAATGGATATTAAGAAATGGTAGTTAATCTAACCTAACATGAAAGAAAAAAAAAAACCATAAAAACTACTTCTTTACTTTATTTAGGTTATCAAACATCTTCTAAAATTTTGTGGATAAAAATGACATGTCAACAACAATATAAATAAATATAGGGTTAGGTATTTAAGAAGTTGTTATAACTTAGAAATAGTTATTTTATATTAAATTTATATATATGTGATTTTTTTTAGAAAAAGGCAACACAAAAAATAACAAAAAAAAAAAATAATTCAAATAGTAAAGAATGGCTCATAACTTTTTATTAACATTGGTGTTTCTTTTATTTGCTTCATCATCCTTTGCTATCCAAGTTGTAGAACTTGATCACATTTGCAAGAAAACTCAAGATCCAACTTTTTGTTTCAATCTTCTGAGTTCAAAGCCGGGTGGAATCATTGGTACGGATCTCATTGACTTAACTCAGTATGCACTTGATGTAACACGAGTTAACATCACTACCACAACCAAACTAATCAAGAGGTTGATTCGAATAAATCATAATAACCTTGAGGCAAAAGATCATTACACAATATGTTTGAATCAAATTCATATGGGTGCATTGACTAAAGTTGAGTCAACTCAAGAGATATTGAAATCAGGAGATTACCGAGACTTGAATGTGGTTGCCTCTGGAATTCGTACATATATTGAGTTATGTATTGATGGAGAGTCACCAACTGATACTCCATATAATGATACCTCTTTACTCCCAACATATGCTAATGATATCTCACAAGTTGTTGATATCATTCTTGGTATAGCAAATATTTTGTGTAAGTAACTATGAGACAAATATAAGAACTCATTTGATATCTAAAGCAACTTAAAATTGTTTATCTAAGATACACACCTTATGTATTTTCATCATTATGAATCTTTTTTCTATCCATATGGTGAAACTATGAAGAAGCACACAAAGTTTATAATGTTAAGCCATTCGTCTTATATGACTGTGAGCTAATTCTATCTATAATCTATATTCATTTTAACTAAATCAAATCAAATTATACTTTTTAAATTCAATTTTAATGGATCAAATATAGTTTTCATTTAGTTATCTAAACTAGATTTGAATTTATATTTGAATTGGTATAACTTGGAATCGACCTCGCCAGACTCAACCTAATGTGGGTTTAGCCTTGCTAGACTCAATCTGATGTAGGTTTGGTATAGTCAAACCTAGTTTGACCTCAGCTCAGCCTAACAGAGCCTAAGTTGAGTTAGACATGATTTGATACATTTTGACATGGGTTACGCTCGACCCACCATAGCATTGACTTAGTCTGAGATGACCCAAATTGATTTGGTCTTGACCCGACTTAGTCCTAGCTTAACCTAAGACTAACCCAACATAGTTTAACCTTACCTAAGCTTAACCCAACCCAAAATGACTTAAGTTTGACCCAACCCAACTTACCTTATTCGACTTTAGCTTAGCTAAACTATTATGGACTTAGACCAACCTCACCTTCATCATCAGGTCCAACTCAGCCTAACTAAGGCTTGGGTGAACTCAACTTAACGAGGGCCTTGATTAACTTAGCTTAACATGGACACATGTTGACTCAATCTGATGTGGACTCATTTGACTTGGCTTGAAGTGGACCCAGTTGACTAAGCCCAACCTAGGTCTAGCCCATCTTGGTTCAACTTCAAATCCTTTGACTTGGGATCAACCCAACTTGACATGACATATGTCTATCCAAACTTTGGTATATGTGGATTAGGGCCAAGCCAAGCCACCTTGACCTAATCTGAGTAGTTTCAACAAAATCTATGATTTTTGTTTTGGTGAACGACAACCCAACTAAAGAATTTAACCCAACTAAAGAATTTAAGCCTTTCATAAATCTTGGATAATGAGATCTTCTAACCCTATTTTCGTTTCTCATGGTAGCTAAAGGAATAGTTGGAGTATTATAATGTAAGAACATAGGTTGTATACGTTTTGTTGTCATGTTAATTTTCAATTCATCTGGGAGAATGTTACAACCTTTTGGAAGTGTTTTTTTTTTTTTTTTTCTTTTTTATACGGAACTTAGGAATCTCTACATTGAAACTATCTAGAATTAAAGTTTTTGGAATCATCCTATGTAAATATTATGTAAATGGATTAGAGTATCTCTAATGCTCTATTACAAATTTAAATATTCTTTATGATTAAGAAAAAGGTTATATCAATTTGATCTACATATGATGATATTCTTAGGAGAGTCGCTCATTTCAATGTAAGTTAAGTTTCACTATTTTTTATTTTAATACATGTTAGTCTAAATTTGGAGTTCATTTAAACTTAATTACTTTATTCTTGCATTAGAAATGGTTTAACTGATCTTAGTAGCATCCCAGTTTAGTTAAGTCTATTTTCATTTATATTATTTTAAAAAAGTATATATTTTATAATTTTTCAGCGTTGCTAACAGTCGTATCCTGTAATTTATTTGATTGAAAAAAATATTGAATTTGGGCAGTGGTATATTGCTATCTAGTAGTAGTTGCTTTATGAGCTAACCCTATAACTTTCTAACTACATCTTACTTTTCTTCTTGCTTAATTGCCCTTCCAATCCTTTCTAAATACGCCACCTCAAAATAAAACTTCAAACTAAAAGATTCAAAACATAACGTCATGGGACTTACAATATTCAAAACCCGTGAATTTCAACAGATAAACTTATACGAATTTCCACATCCATTATCAAGATTTCATCTAAATTAAATCCGAAAACGTGTAGGATCTTGCAACTGCATTACATAAATTATAATATATTTTTATAAGTATGCACCAAAGAAAAAAAACAAAACAAAAATATTAGACCTTTATAAGAAGATAGATACACCTTCTAATCTTATTATTACAATACAACGTGCAAAAGTTAGATTTTACAAAAGGTGTTTACATCATTTTAACAATAATTGATTCTAAAAGTACAATAACAAATTTGTTAAGAACAACTATTATCGAATTCCATTTGTCAACGTATGGGTGGAAATAAAAGAGAAGTATCTAATATAAAGGGCTAAATAAATTTTATATTTTTCTATTAAAATATTGGTATCTCCAATAGTTTTTGGTATTTTTCATCCCAATATCTAATTAATTTAATTTCTAAAGTACATTTTATTTAATTAACCGTGTTTATATGTTACCATCTACTCATATATATTTACGAACATAATAACATATCACATAATTAATTATATTATTGAATTAACACTAGAAAAAAAATCAATCTAATTACTAAATTCACTCATTTAACAGAAATAAAATAATACTAAACAAATTTATGAACTTACAACAAATTATTTAAATATATAATGATAGTGAAAAGATAAGTAAAATGTAACTGATATAATGTTTTTCAAAAAGTGATTTTGAATCAAATGTATTAGCCTTAAACTTCTTATTGTAAATATTGTTTAAAAATATTAGAACTCCTGTGCATTTTATTTATTTATTTGTATTATAAAGGTTTAATCATTTCTTTATTTCTATTTTTGTAACAAAATATTCTTTTATTTTTCTTTATCTTAATTTAAGATTTTGTTACGAAAATAGTGATCAAATTGGCAAAATTATTATATAGAATAAATTTTTCTTTTTTTATAAAGTAATAAAATTTAGGTTTAATTATTCAGATGGTACCCACTTTGGTAGGAGTGTGTCAATTTGGTACGGTCGAAAAAAAAGTGTCAATTGCGTCTCCACTTTTAAAAAAGTGCATCAATCAGGTCTCTTTCAGAAAAAAATAATTAATACCGGACAGACGTATCACTCTCACATTTTTTTAATCTTTTTTAATTTTTAAAATTCTTTTTGTAAAAATTTTTTGTTGCCCACTTGCCAAGTTTCTGTTTTGACAAATGACAGGACAATGCGACGTGTAACAAAATTATTTGTAAAAGTTTATCAAAGAAAAATTTGTATCACAGCCCACAAAGAAACTGAAAGATTGGAATGAAAAGAAGAAATAAGTGTATAATAAACAACACATACTCTTAACATAACAGTTTAGAGTTTTATTTTACAAATGAAGAAGATGAGAATACTAAAGAAATGAGTATCTTTATTTCATCCAATATACATGTAAATATCATCTGGAATCACATGAACAAACAGAATATTCAATCATCCTTTTTCTGGAACACAACAGGGAGAGGAGAACCGTCCAAAGCAAACAAAATCTGCCCATTCTCACGAACAATCCCACCAGTACCACAAATGAACCTGCAAGTGGGGCACACCTCAGTGGGGCACCACCCAATGTTATAGATACTCGCATTCTCTGTTTCCTCGATTCTGAAATAGTTTCCAGCATTTCGTGTTCCGTCATCACGACCAGTGATGATCACCCTTCTTCCAATGCTGGTGTCATTCTCACCCAGCTTCCACTCGGTGGATTGCACACACGTGGAAGAAACCTCAACGAACTCCACTTTCAGGTCGCGGTTCACCTTCACTTCATCATCGTCGTCGTCGTTGGCAAAAGGGGTGAATCTCACAGGGTATCCCTGTGGGAGGTCGGTGTTTTCGAGGCCAACGTAGAGAGGGCAGGATTGGTTCCTGTTGATCAGGGTGAAACGGCCACCGTTGTCTGTTATGGCTGGTCGGATGAAGTACTCCTCGTCGGTTTCCAGAGGGTCGCCGTGTGTGTCCAGCACGTAGAGGTTGGATTGGGACAGTGTTGATGTGGCCGTGAAGAGCCACACGGCAAGAGAGAGCGAAGCGAACAACTTCACCGACATGGTTGAATTTTGGTGTGGGAACAGTGTGGGTTAAGGTTTGTGTTGTGTGTGTGGTTTTTTGATGGTGGAAGAGGAAGGGATTTATAGGGTTGTTGGAGGTATTGGCGTACGTGGCGAGGAGTAAAAGTCAGACATGATTTATCCTACAGATTGATTCCTTGTACCTTAAGGATGTGATACTGCTACGTACCCAGACAAATGATGAGTCTGCGGTGAGTTACGTACCCACTTTTCAATCATCAAGTTTCCATTTCAATATATTTTGTGGAATTCTTTTACTCCACCAAATCGAAATTTTATTGTTGTATATATACATGTATATAATCATAATTTGATGTTGTAAGTAAAAGAGCTAGTTTGATTTAACCTTTGTTATCCTATTTTGGATTTTAAAATAAAATATTTCACTTTTCTTTGCCTATTAAAGTATAACTTAGTATAATATAGGACATGGTTATTTTAGTACTCTCTACCTTAATTAATTATGAGTTTCTTTACATTAAAAACACTAAGAATTAACTATTAGTTCTCTTACTTTGAGATTTTATGTAAGAAATTTTATCAAATTATAAGAAAAAATTGTTAAAATTTAATAGTTAAAAAATTATTATTTTTTAAATAAATTTGATAAGAATAAGGTATAGACTTATATGAAAAGTTAGGATATCTCTTAGAAATTTAAATTGATTAGAGATTAAATCATTTTATAATATATATAAGTAGATATATTTTTATCAAATAAATCAATTGAGTTAAACTTAAATTTTATTTTATAATATTTTTAACTCAATTTTAAAGTAATAAATTTATGATTATTCTTTTTTTACTTTTTTTTATCCCATGTAGCGCTTCCATCTTAAACATTTAACAATAACTTCTTTAATATTACTCTTTATATCATTTTTTGAGTTTCCATTTCTTAGGGGAAAACAAATTGTTGATATATAAATTATTGATGTATTGAATAATATATCCTTTTTATTATCAGCAAACTATTTTATACTGTGGGAGACTTCTAACATTCACCACATTTAAATAGAGAATTTTAATATTTATTCTTTATTTCATACTTAATCACGTCAAAATAAAATGATTTAACATACAATCACGACACTAACGATTTTTCTTTTATTTGAACAATTAAAATCAAAACTATCAAATTCTATTGATTCATTATTTCATCTTTTAGCATAAATGATAATAAAATTTTATATGTTAGGTATAATAGATAATAAAATTACGCTCAAGTGTGTGTGTGTATATGTGTGTAAGTCATTTATGGTAATAGATTATTTGTAAATAAAGTAAAAATGTTAAAGTTTGCCGGTATTTTATGTAAATAATTAAACTAGTAATACAAAATATTTTATATAATTAATGTTTTTTTGGCAGTTAATAATAGATTGATGCAAGGAAAAATATACCAATATGTTCGGGAATTATATATATGTATATTTTGTATATTTTTCTCACTCTTTGACTAGACTTTGTATCTAACCCTTTTATTCAATAGTGTTAATATTTTAATTATTTTGTTGTGATACATTTCCAAGTGTAAGTTAAGTTACGTTGTAAAAACAATGGACCAATCCTCACACCGCCTAAATTAAACTAGAAATTCAATGCAAGGGTTTTGTGTCTCTCCGTTGCATACTTTACACGATATCCTAATAACAAAGGCTAGGTCAAAGTTTAAATTTTTAGCATAAGCTAGACAAATTTGAGAGCTACTACATTTTGAACCACAAATTTGATGATGTTATAGAGTTGAAAAAAAGGGATTTATATGACTTTTTTTTATCTTTGAAAGGACACCATTTTCAATCGTCATACATATATGGTTTAAAAACTACTTTCCTTGTTTAGACGGTTAGAAATTTAAATATAAAATGGAAATCTCGCATTAAATAAGAATAGAAAAGAAATTGAATGATTTAAAGAAGACTTTACAAAACATTGAATCTTAAAATTTTGGTTGAAAATAATATCATATTATGCAAAAACCCAAGTCAACTATTTAAATATATAAAAAAGAGAAAATTGTACATCATTATTAAAATCTTTTATTAAAATTTAGAAAAAAAAATGATAGTCCTCTTGAAATTTTGGGTAGAAATATTGAACAACCTATATTAATTAACACATTTTCCCATAGATTTCAAAATTTTCAATAGTGTACTTGAATGCATTCAGAGTAGAGAGTGATGTTTTACATCTAACCAAATTATTATTAGATTTTCCTAGAGACAATTTTGTTAAAGGTGTTGTTAGAGTTATCCAATATTGATGCATAGTTACCAAAGATACACTAATAATTAAATTAATTATAAATAAAATTTCATACTTTTATTTGCACCATAAAATAATGTATGGGTCTTTCGATTTCCCAACAAAAATTTTGTACGGAACATTAATGTCTTCTGTCAGAGATTATAACCACAAATTGTAACTTAAAACGCAGTTTAATTAAAAATGGTATTTTCAAAATTTGAGGAGGTGCACAAAGAAATTGCACGGAGCAAAGAGTAAAGAGAGCCTGTTACAACTTACTATAGGTTTTTTCTTTTCGCACCCTCCCCCACGACATCAATTGTAACTAACAACTTAGAATAACAATTAAAATAACGCGTATATTTTAAGTTTGTAACAATCCAACCATTATTGTTAACACATCATTACTGTGGTCCACAATCTTCATCTGAAAACTTAGAACACTTACAAAAAAACACAAGCTATAACCTATTGAAACTAAAATTACAACATATTCAAAATGTTGTCCGAAATAACTAACTTTGAATTTCCTAAGATTAGTTCACTAACGAACATAAGTTCAGAAAAGAAAAAAAAAGGACAGACTTTTGCTACTTTTCATCTTCAAGAGCGACAATTTTGTACTTCCCAGATTGCTGTTGCTGCGTCAGAAAAGGACTTCAGTTAAACCATATGAATATAATCCACATTTTAAACTTCTTTATAAATTACCAATGGAACAAAACCAAATAATAGAAAATAACATCGATAAATAAACTAAACTCTCAAAAACAAGAGAGAAAAATGCAACCGATCCCTTTAGTTCTGAACCGAAGTAGTAAAAGGAGAAGAATGAATAAAAAGTAGAAATTTACCTTCTCCCATATCTGGGTGTGTCTTTTGCAGAAGCCAGCAACAATGGTGGCACCTTTCTTCCCTTCCTTGTACTCAATCCAAAGCTCCTCCTTCAGCGCGCACGTCACATGAAACGCCAACCCACACTTTGGCTCAGAGCACACCAGACCGCAACCGTCACAACACTCGCAAAGGTAGCACCTTTGCGACCACCTCTTCCTCGGAACCATGGAGCAGTCGATCCCCTCTCTCCCCTCGGGGTCCTGGAAAAACACCTCCGGCACGAACAGCGCGCACACCACGTGCGCCCACGCGCCGTCCGCGGTGCGCTTCATCGCGCCCTCACGCGCCGGACACAGCGCACAGCGCATGCCGCTCTTGCCCTCCCCGACACGACACCGTTCGCAGAACCAGTCGCCATCGGGGACTCCCTTCGACAAAGGGTGGCCGTAGCAGGAGGCGTGCACCGTGAGATCGCACCCGTCGCAGAACACGATCGGGTCCGCAGGGTCCCCGTCCGTGCTCTGGCACACACAGCACAAAACCCCGTCGTCGTCGGCGTCGGCATCGGCATTGTTTTGGGATTCTCCGAGGTTGGGGTTGTACTCGATGTTGAGATCGAAGGGAGGAACGGCGTCGTCCGAGGGTTGGGGAGGGAAAACGGTGTCGTCTGAGGATGGGGGAGTTTGGGGGTATGGGGCCCACACTCGTTTTTTGGCGGGGAGGGAGAAGTTATGTATGGTGGAAGGAGGAGAAGGGGGAGAAGGGGTTCGAGATTCTCTGCGTTTTTTGGCGGGTAAAGGTGAAGAGTCAGAAAAGTGATTTTGTTGTTGTTGTTGTTGAATGAGTCGGAGTCTTTTGAGCGGCGGAAGGTGGTGGAGGGAGGTGGCGGAGGAATGCATTTTAGGGTTGTGAGATTGAGACATTGGAAAGGAAGAAGAGAGTGAAGATGAAGAATTGGAAAAGTTGCGAGGGACATAAAGAGTGAGATTTGGGTTTTGAATTTGAGAATGGGAGGGGAAGCAGAGCGGTTAAGTGAAAAGGAGAAGGTGGGAGAAAACAATTGGGATTAAAATTTGGAGGGGCGGGAGATTGAAACGGGGTCGTTTCGTGAAAAACAAAATTGCAGAGCCCGCGTTTGGTTGTCCGTGTTCAATTGAAACCAACTGTTAGCGTTAATTTTGCTGACAGAGCAGGACAACATGGGGTTATTTTTTTTCGGTTTATGGTTAAATAATATTTTATATATACCTTTAATTTCTTTGACTAACTAATTAGAAATGTATTTTTATCATGGAGTTAAATTTTCTAATTTGATAATTGATGTTAAGATAAAATAATAATAACAAAAAATATTGGGTTTTTTGTTTCTTTATAATTATATGGAGTTTATTGTTTATAGGAGTCTTTTTAATTATTAAATTTATGAGTTTTTTTTATGACAAGCAATTTGGACTATTTTTGTATATAGTCTTGGTATTTTTTTCTGTTTTTTTTTTGTAGGCTTTTGTTATTTTTTTCCATTACTATATTTTGATGAGGTATTCTTGGCGAACAGAAATTGTAATGTATACCATTTGATTCGGAGAATGTTTGAAGCTTTCCATTTTCAAATTCATTATCATGAGCACTTATAATTATAGATATACAATAATCTTGTTCAATCAATACTCTTTTGTAGAATATCGCAAACACATGGAAAGATGAATCACTCTTATGGACAATAAAGAAAACTCATAGTTCTTTCATGTGATGATAAACAAGGTTTGTCCATCAAATTATGAGAATGCACATGTATCTTTATTAGAGGAAACCATATAAGCATAGTCGCATATTTGACTTATGCTCAATAGGTTAAATGATGCAAAACATATTTGAATTGGATATTGGATCTGTATCATGTGATATCAAAGTCTTGTTGCAGGTGCAACACATTGCTCCTCGACACATTTGAATTATCTCTTTCAATCAATTGATCGAATTATCCTTGACATTATTCTCAAGAAGGACGTCTATAAAGAAATAGGGGATATTATCAAGAAGAAGTTTGAAGGAAACGCAAAGGTGACAATGTCCATTCTTTAAGCTTTCTATAGAAAATTTGAAGCTTTTGGGTCATCACCATTGTCAGTAAAATGCGAATTTATGGAGAAGACATATTAGATGTTAAAGTGGTGGAAAAAAAATTGCGCTCCTTAAGTGAGAAAAATAACTATATTATATGTTCAATTGAGGAGTCAAAGGACATTAATGTCCTCTTTATTGATGAGTTGCAAAACTCATTGATAGTACTCGAACAAAAATTCCAAAAGAACAATGATGAAGAATAAGCTATAAAAGTGACCTTTGAAGGAGGAAAATGTAAATCTATATACTAAGTATTCACAACCCTCCAAAATTATAAGTTGATTTTTCAAAAATAAGATATTTAATATCAATGAGACATTGCTGATACTAGGTATATACATATATACTTGCGTCCATTCCTATTCACCAATTCACAATCTCATTATTGATCTGCAACTACCTACAAGACCCTTTATTCACACATATTGACATAAATATAAGATCATCGTAGGTAGAAACCACATCCACATAAACACAAGGGTAAGCTAGTGAAATTATAATCTTACTGTAACAAAACAAATAAACCAAATAAAAGTTCTTCACATAGTATCAACACAAATCACACTCAAATAATGTCACATAAGTATTCTATACAGTAAACCATTCATAAATAACCTTCTGTAATTATTTTACAAAATTTATGTAAACTTGGATGTATTATATTTTGCAGTGACTAGTTAGGATAAATGAGCTAACAACTCATTTAAATCCTCATGGTTTACACCGCCAACTATAATAAAAGTATTATATTTATTATATTTTGTAGTGGTTATTCAGGATAAATAAGTTTCAACATGGCCAACAAAGTAACCCAAGAATAAATGAGTCTCAACATGGCCAACAAACTAATCCAAGGATAAATGAGTCTCAACATGGCCAATAAAGTAACTCAAGAACATTCCATCTTGAGTACTAACTACTCATTTAAATCCTTAAGGTCATACCTCCAACTTCGATAATCAAATATTTATTGATCATAAGTTTTATTTTGATATTAAGTCATATAATTGTATAAATAAATAAATAAGATCAGCATATAACTAAAAATAAATATAATAAATAAAGAGGACCACCAGTACGTGACTTGAGATAAATATAAATAATCAAAGAAGATCGGTACGTGACTGGAGGTAAATATAAATAAATAAATGAGAGTAATGTAAATTAAATAAATAGGACCAATGCAAAACTGGAAATGAACATAAATAAATAAATAATAATGAAAACTAAATATAAATTAGAATGAGGTTAGGGACACCTCACTTAAAGGTAAATATAGAAATAAAAATAATTATAAAGAGATAAAAAGATAAAAGTAAAAAGATAAAATGATAAATGTCTTCTCCTTTTACCTCAAAAATGATTGTCCTTAAAAATAAAAATAAAAGATTCTACAAAATATTTTGTTTTGGACCCGACAAGGGTTAGTATCGATCCTACGTATTTCCATTTAAACTAGAAAATCAGGGACTATGTAGTTTTAAATCAAAATAAAGTTATTTGAGTGGAAATAACTGGATATATAAATTAAATAAACAAATTAATGCATAACAGTAGATAAATATATAGATAAATAAATAAGACCAATGCATATTTAGAAGTAAATAAAAATTAAATAAACAAAATCGATGTATAACTGAAGATATTAAATTAGATAAATAAATCGAGTATGTAACTAAAAATAAATGAAAATTAGAATAAAATTAAGAATAATTTACTTAGTATAAAAAATAATTATGAATAAATAATAAAATAAATAAATAAATAATATATTTACTTCCCTTACCCCAACCATACGAAAAATGTAAAATTGCAGTTTAGATTTTTATTTCTTCCTTTCTCCTTTTGTCTCTTATTCTCTTTTGTTACTTACTCATTCTTCTTCTCTCCATAATAAAAAGAACGAAAACGTTATTTTGACATTGGGACTTTAACTCAATTTTGACACCATTACACGTGTCAAACGTTTAACAGTGCAGTTATTTTATTTTTTTTCTTTTTAAAAGTGTGTCACATGTGGGTGGTTGGAGGAAAAGAAACAAGAGGAATTTTTCAGTGAACTAAAAAGTGAAGGCATGGGTTTGAGAGGGAAAAAATAGTAAACAGAGAAGTGTGTAAAATCCAACGCTCTGAGAGTTCGCTAGTGGGTAAACAGTAAATAATAAACATCGTTTTCGTCTACTGAAGTTCGCCAGAAAATAGAACGTCATTTGCGTGTATTGAAGTTCTCTAGTGGGCATTGTTCTCTTTCCATTTCTGGATTGTGTGAATTTCTTTATAAAGGTGTGGCCTTTGGTAGACAGGGCATGTCAACATTTTCCTGGTCGTTGTTATTGTGGAGGAGATTGTGGTTTTATAGTGAGTTAACCATTGGCTTTTTATTTTGGTTTGAGTCATTGCAAATTGTAGAGGAGAATCGTGGAGAGGATTTCGTAAAGGTGGTGCCTTTCGCATACACAAGGAAAAGAAGGTGGAAAAGAAGGTGGAGCAGTAACATAATTTCCGACAAGTGGTTGTTGGACGACATTGGTATGATGATTATTATTTTTGTCCATGGAGGTTTGTGGTTTATTAGTCTGTAGTGTGTGCTTTAATTGTTGACCTGTTATGGATGTTTTTCAAAAGTGTGGGTTTTGTAAGGGAAAACATACAAATCTCCTAGCAATGGCCAACCTGGAGTATAGAGGTTAAAGTTTAAAACAATTTTGTGGCCACCTCGACCAACGATTCCACCAATGCCACATATTTGTTCATCTGTTTGCAACCAGGTTCTGATTAGTGTGATATGTTTTATAATGTTATTGTTTTTCATTTTGGTTTATTTGTGGGACAATGATTGAAGAAATTGAAAGTGCAGCTATGTAGAATTTTTTAATCAAAGATTGTTTGCCATGGTTTTTTATCCTGAAATGTGGTCTCGAGGAAGTGTGATTTATGTATGGTTTATAGTTTGATATTTTTGGAACATTGGGTGCAAATTGTGACATTTTCAATAGACGTTGGATTTCGTCACTTAAGTTATATTTGTACATTGTAAGTGTTATAGTGATGTTTGGTGTGATGTTTCGTTTGTGTGTAGGTGCGTTTGGTTTAGATCCAAATGCATTGGCTATGTTTGAATATGTTGATTTGGTTGTTGTGTTCATTGAATATGTGAAACTTTTATAATTGATGTGGGTATTTGTTCTTAAAATTTTGTGTCACTAAATACGAATTGTTTTCCATTGAACAATGATATTTGGTGTTAGTGAATTGAAGTGTTGGAATTCATGGTTGTTAACAATGCAATTAATGAAAAGGTTGGTTGAATATGCTATTCGTTTTTGTTGTGCGTTTGATGTACCAAGTAATGGGAATTTGTTTGTTTATACATTATTTATGTTTGTGGTGTATGATAGGCTCGACTGCGTACTTTTTGTTATACAAAGTACATTGTCGAAATGAACGAAAATATCCTCTAAAAGAGACAAAACAGCTTCCAAATCAACAATCTCACGTTCTTCATTGTCTACAAGACGTTTTAGCTCTTCATTCTCCTTATCAATTGATCTCTTGTATGAAGTGCCAAAAGTTTGAAATGCTTCTCTCACAAAGTCATAACCAAGTTCTTTATTACACCACAACCTCATTAACAGCTTGCCAACAACAAACACAAGTTAACAAAAACTAAACATACCAGTATTTAACAAAAGTATTATAACTTCTCCATACTAACCAATTCTTTATCAAAGGCACTTTTAACTAATTTGTCACCAACTTTAATATTCATCCAGTGCAACAATCGTGGGAACTTTGATATCCCGCAATTAAACGTTGCATTGCAAACAAATATATGATCAAATGACCACAACTGAAACATTGAAAATGAATTAGCCACAACAAAATGTACAACTACTAAGTAATTAGTTAACATGAAAATTAAACAATGAAACTTTACCTACAACATATACACTCATCCAAATACATGAATGTGACTTGTATTTGATTCATACTTCAAAGCCCTTGAAGCACTGCATAAGCTACCAACCAAATAGTCGTACACTAAGTTGCCTTAATTGTATTTACCTATACTTTGCAAGTCATCCACTAACTTAAAATTTTTGGGGAACACAATCTCGTCTCTATTTGGCAACAGGAACTCAGATATGCCTAACAAGATATAAAGGCTGGTAAACAATTCTATACTACCACCATCATTGTCATATTCCAAAAGAAACTCATAAATCGTTTTAACATCAACTTTTCCACTACAAAATAACTTCCTACAACCACTATCTTCATCATCGTCACTTATATCAATTTTTTTTCACCCAATACCTGAAGACCCAACCCTAAACAAACATCTAACAAATTAAATTCAACTACTTCCCTACCAATAACAAAACCACCCATCCTTTCAATCCATTGATAACATAACACAGATAACAAATTGCGACTTATCTTCACCGAATGGTTTAACAACATAAACCACCAAAACGGTGTGCGTGCAATTGATTCTTGTTGTTTCACACTTAATTTTCATTCAAACTTCCAACATATTTGGCTTTGCAAGAATGCTGGAAAAACATCTGTGTAAACAAAAATTTCGGTTAAATCATACCATATTAATATAAGCAATAGACAAAGGAATTTCAAACACAAAACCAAACGTACCTTCACATCCTCAATCAAAAGTCCATTGTTATGCTGTTTAGTGCCCATAATCAATAACTAAAAGGGAAACGAAAGGATTTATGTTGTAGCAATGAAAACAAAATTACCCCCAAGTGCATTTTCTACTCCACCAATTGCTAGTGGCTCTACAAATATGAGACTCATTTCTCATGAGGGACTAAAAAATTGATCATAAGCTTGGAATAATTTCATTCAACCGAAACCTAAATCGGATAAGGGGGTTAAATGCAAGTATTTTGATATCCTTGTTCAATATGAGAAAGGAACAACTACAATGCGTAATCATGTGTTGAGAAGTCCAAATAACCCTAATAAAAAAGTAAATAAGAGACAAAAAGTAAGTTCATCTTCAACAATTGATGGGAATATTAACTCTCCTTCTTATGATAGATTTGACCAAGAACTTTGTTAAGAAGAACTGTTAAAAATGTTTGTGGAAGTTGAACTCCCCATTCAATTTGTAGAGCATGTTGCTTTTTGGAGGTATTCAAATGCTTTGCAACCAAGATTTAAGATCCCATCATGCTATACCTTATCACGGAACATTGGAACGTTATGGAATGAAAAAAAAGGTATATATGAAGGATTTTCTTTCTCAACATTGTCAAAGAGTTTGTCTCACTACTGATACATGGGCTTCACCTCAAAATCAAAGTTACATGTGTTTAACAACCCACTTCATCGACAATGATTGAAATTTGCATAAAAAGATTTTGAATTTTCGTTAAGTAATAAGCCATATCGAAGAGGCCATGACTAAATTTTTTGAGACATGCTTGCATTAATGGGGTTGAGTTATGTTTTGACCTTGACAATATATAATGGTACATCAAATGACATGGGAGTTCAACACTTGAAGGAAAGACTATTGTCTTGGAATAACTTGGTTTTGAAAGTGACTATATTCATATGTGTTGTTGTGAACATATTTTGAACTTAATTGTGAATAGTGGGCTAAAAGAGATTGATAACTTTGTTTTATATTAGATCATTTCCTTCTAGATTTATGAAATTCAAAGAGTGTGTTGAAAGACAAAAAAATTGAATATAAAGGTCATATTTTCTTGGATGTTGAAACAAGATGGAATTAAACCTATTTGATGTTAGATTATGCTTTCAAGCATAAAATGGCATTTGTTGAGCTTGAGCTTCATGATACAAAATATGCTAATGAGTTAGGAAAGGGGATTGGATTGCCTTGTTATGAAGATTGAGAATACATTGAGTCTATTCTACCTTTTTTGAGCATTTTTTATGAAGCTACTTTGCGCATCTTTGGTAACCCTTATGTTACTAGTAATATCTACATGTTAGAGGTGGTAGGAATTTGGAATGAGATCAATCATTTGCTAAAGTCCAATGCTACAAGCAGTGCTACATATAAGATGGTTGAAAAAATGAAAAAAAAGAGAGAAATATTGGGGTGAACCTAACAAGTTCAATATATTTTTTTTGTCTGTTGTTGTTTTAGATCCTAAATACAAAATGAGTTATATGAATTGGGCAATTGATCAACATTTTGATCCTGAAAAGACAAATGATAGATGGGTGTTAAAGTCACGATTGAATACTTCTTTAAAGTTGTTGTTTGATGAATATATAAGTCAAAATGAGGGAGCTGAAAATGACACTCAACAAACACATGCAGAGATAACTAGTTATAAGAATGATTTGTATGGTTGGAATAAGTTTTTGCAAACAACATGATTAACCTCTTCAAACAAATATGAACTTCAAAAGTATTTAGAGCAAGAGCTTGATACAACATCAAATTTGAACATTCTTGATTGGTAGAAAATTAATTCATGTAGGTTTTCAATCATGTCAAACATAACATGGTAGCATTTGAGTATACATTTAGCACAAGAGGAAGAGTGCTTGATCCATATTGTAGTTCTTTATCACATCAAAAAGTGGAGGCACTTATATGTACACAAGATTGATTAAAAGATATACATTTACCATCATTGTTATACTATAATTTTGAAGAGCTAAAATGTGTTGACCAAGGTATGTTGATGTTTAAATTATGTAATAATATTACAACTAAATATGTATTGAGTAATGATAATTTTTTTCATTTCTTAGAGAGTTGGTTTCTCAACAAGATGTTGACTACAACATAATTTCTTTGAGTTAAAGTTCAAGCCCCATTCCTCTTGCAATCAATAAGTACATGAATGGACTTCCCCTATTATTTTCATGTATAACTCTTTACTCACTTGTTTTCTATTGGTTTTGCAAATTTTTATTTTCTCCATTACACATTTCTCTGGTTTGGTTGTGTTGTCACTAGTTTGTGTTGTCACTCTTGTATTATTGGCTACGGTAAAGGGTGTTATGTTATCAACTTTGGTATGAATCTTAATAATTATCATCTAATTGTGTACCATATATACTTTTTATTTGATGGACTAGTTTTGTATTTTCTTATTACTGAAGCTCATTCTTTTTCCAACCAACTTTAGAGGCAGATGAAGCTTTTCTTTGGTTTAATAACTAAGGAGGATATTACTTATTGGAAGTATTTTTTTCCTTATTGGTGGAGAAGATATTGCATTCTTGTTGGTGCTTTCATATATAAGAAAGATGCTTTAGATTTGTGGTGGTATCAGTAATAGTATAACCCTAATGCATCCTTTGCTAATTATGGAGTTAGAATTTATAGTTTTCCTATAAATGTTTTAAGTCCTGGTTTGGTATGCAACCATGACCATTGCATTATCTGTCATGTTTATTCCTTATTTGCGTACATGATTACGTATATATTGAAAAAAAAATCCAAACTAATATTCTATAAGTTATAGTTTTAGTAATAATGACAATTAAAGCATGATTTTATTTATTTGAATTTGTTATGGTACTTATCATGGGAATAGATTATTTAAATTTCTTTAATATTTTGTGCATGTTTTAGATAAATCACGAATAAAGTGGATTGATGCCAACTCCAGTTTGTTGGTGCATTCTATTTGAAGAAATTGGTAAAATTCTCATGAATTCTGTTATTGTTTTTAAATTTTGTTATTTTTTAATATTAATGATGACATATAATGATGTAATGACTTTATAAACATTTTCATTACCAAATGACTTTATATGGACATTTATATGATTTTAATTTTTTTTTAATGTTAAGAATTTAAATAATATATTATATTTAATCTTTAATACTATTAAAATTATAATATTATAATATTTTTATTACTTTATATATTATTTAACTTTTTTAAAATATTATGTATTAGATGAAATATTTTTTTTTAAATTGAAATTAAATTTATAAAAAATTAAGTATCATTAAAATTGGATTTAGAAATAGATCTAGATTTTCAACTTATCCAAATATTTTGGATATAAATATTTAACTTGATTCAAATATTTAGATTTGAATTTTAAAATATTCAAATTTTGTTTTCACAAAAAAATTATTTGAATCCAAAATCTTATTCACATATTTGAATCCATATTGAATCTAGATTGGGTGATTAAAGATCAAATTCATGCCCACCCCTATATAGATATACAAAAAAAAACTTAAATTGCTAAAAAATGAACCTTAAAGGTCTAGCATTCTGTAAAAAAAAATTACAAATAAAAAAAAGGAAGTGGCTAAATTTAAAATAACAAAGTATTTGAAAATTAGGCCATTTAAAATGAAAGCAATTCAAATTTATTATATTTGAATTTCTTGGAAATTTTAAAATTAGCTGTCTAAACTCAACATAAAGAAATTGACATTTCAATAATATTTAGTAGCACTTTTTTCTCTATTATAACTTCATAAATTATTTTGTACGCTATCATCAAGAGAATGTTAAGTGAATGGAACACTTTGAATAAGCAATTTTACAATTTTCAAAAAATTCAAGTGCAACAAACTTGAAATGTTTTTATTATAAATACTTTATTTGTATAAGACAATCTAAATTTATTAAATTTTAATATTTTAATTTGAATAAAATAGATCAAATACCATCAAATAACACCAATAGTGTTAAATGAGAAATAATCCTTGCAAACATCAACAAAAGGTAATTATTACATATTTCAATTGAAAAAATATACTTGACACTAAGTGAAAAATAGTAACACCAACACTAGTCTAAAAAAATGATAAATATATAAAAAAAAACGTCTCTAACATAGATAAATAGTTCCAACAATACTAATATAAAAAATAACTCCAATCAACGTCAATTAGAAAACATTGACTAAAAAACAATATTTCGTTAGTATCTATAGAAATCCTTAATTAATTAATATCAATTAAAAAATAGTTATGTTAATATTGAATGAAAAACCTTATATTGACACTGTTCAATAAATAACCATAACCTACATTCTTATTGACAATTAATGGAAAAGTACCTCAAAACTAATATCAAATTAAAATAATCTCCATTGATATCACCTAAACAAATAGTATTTAACATTAATTGAAAACTATTGCAGACTAATAACACGGCGATGTCATGGTAAGTGAAGTCAATTTGAGAAAGAGAAAAAAATGAAAATTTTAAATTCTTGCTTGTTTTAATGTATTTTTAAATTGCTCTAATTTAAAACAATCAAATTATTTTCGTAAATTTCTAAAATTTTAATCTCTTCTAAAATGTTCTATCCAAATAACAAAATTTGTTATAAAATGTTCCAAACTGTCCAGAAAACATAAATTATCCTCTAAAAATCTCGTACCCAATCTTTCATGTGTATTTCTGTTTTTCATGACTTTACACGCATTCATTCATTCAACAACTAGGAACTGTGGGATGAAGTTCTGATGACTCATACTTTATAAGCAGACTGATGTAAAACACGTATGAGATAAACAGTCTGATTTTCACGCAACAGTTATAAATACACTGAATGTGTGAATGCGTGGAAGAGTGATCGCACTGAATTGGACTCTGCTGAATTCCTGTGCCAAGGTGCAGTATTTTGACTCGGTTCTACTTTCGGATAGAGGCATTAGTAGCTAGTTCCTTCAGAAATGAAACAACATCATCGGATGAATCAAGCGTATATCGAGCATTTGTTCGAGTTCGTCCAATGGCACAAGAGAAGTAATTCTCTTTCTTGAGGTCGAGGACATTCCATGAAACCTTTTCAGGTGCTGCCCTTCGTGGTGTAATGGAGATATGATTGTTTGATTTCTTCTCAGAATTTGACACTGGTCGTGTTGCCTTATTTTGAGATGACTTTGGTCCGCTCTTAATTGGTGGCTCCTTCAAACATGGTTTCCTCTCAACAGGAAATTTAACTCCATCTGATGTTACCTTGCTTCGTGGAAGACCCACACCAATAGAGGGAAGATCTGGCTCAAAAAATGAATAAATATCTTCATCCTGTCACAATTAATAATGTCAAATTTGGAGCTCCAAAGTGTTCAACTATATAGTTCAAGGCGATAAAAAATTCTTGCAATGAAAATGGGTAAATACTAACTAGTAGTGCTTTAATTTAAAGCTTTCTGTTTGGGATTTCTTAACTAATGCTTTTATAAGACATTGATTAGTCATACCGATTAAAATAATAATCAACTTTACAACATCCTTACGATAAATTGTAAAGAATGAAACAAGAGGAGAGTTGCTGAGAGTTGTGGTGTTAGCAACACTTTCTCTAACCAATTTCATTGTAGGTTAAAATTTATTGAAAACTATAGAATTATAAAAGATATTTCAGTAAATAAGTTTAGATCAACAAAAACTTATAATTAATAGTAGAAAAGGTATTTCATTGTATGTTACTGGTATTTCTTTCTGAGAAATGTCTTGTGGTGCTACAGAAACTTTGAATTGTATGCTACAATATTCACATTTTAAGCGAATTGTATGCTACAGAAAATCCAATTTACCTTCCCCAGAAAATGTCCTATGCAAAGAACATAATCAATTGGTGATGTCATTGATTTACTGTGCACTATCTCACCCAAGATGCGGTCAATGGCTGCTCCCTGATTAGGAAAGGAATTTAGAGTAGACATTTAGATATGGATGAAAAATTACGCAGAGAGAATATTACTGAGAGGTCAGTTATTGGAAACAAGAGGTCACCTTCGTCACACCAACAGCTCGCACCTCAACAGATCGGCTCCCTTGAACAACTTCAACTGATGCATTAGAAATTGGACCTGTCCAGAGATGCTGCAGCATGTCCCTTGCTTGAAGCTTTCCAAACTCAACATCTGGTTGAGATCACAAGATAAGTAACCAAAAAGGAAGCTGGAAAAGGAAAAACCTTCATAAAAACATTTGATCACCTGCATATTTGTAATTCCATACAAGTGAAGTTTCTCTTTCTTCAAAATCAAAATGTGACCGAGGTGTTCTTTCTGTGAAGTACTCAAAAACATGCTGCAATGCAGGACCAGCAAGGTCAGTAACGTAAGAGAGAACATTAAACATCAAATGAATTGAAACATCAAACCGAGAGTACCTTCACACTATCAAGCCATTCCATATTCAGATGCTCTGGCATTGTCGTCATCCACTCACCCTTCGAAGGATGTAAAAACATTCCATTCTCAGCCGCCAACCACATGTCATATTCTTTGAAATTCTGTTATGTGAAATATGTTAAAAGTGGACTGATATAATATTTCACAAAAGAAAAGAAGCATTGTGCCAAGAATTACATCATCCAGGACTTGTCTACCACTTCCACTGAGCACAACAACTGTGGTATTTGGATCACTGCATAGTGCTGTCAAGGGTTGTCTCAGTTTTGGATGCACCTTAAGTTCCATTTCCTTAATCTGATCACCTGTTTTCTCGACTGGTTCAGTTAAAGTTCCACTGAATCCCTGCAGTGTGTATCACCAGTGTTGAGAGAAAATGTTAATACAAAAATTCATATACGTAATTAAATGCCGGTTAGGATTCATACCAGTGTAACATTGTATAATAAAAAGCAGCCAGTTTTTCGATGATCATGATTTTGTTTTAGAGGTTGCAAACTCAAACTTTGTGATGAGGTAGTACCATGGAAAGTCTTATAACATATATAAAGAGTAAATTCAACATAGACACACGTCCATCATGTTTGTTAGGTACAAACTACTCACGAGCCTTCATCTAACCTAACTGCTCAACCATTTTGGATAGTTGGTCTAGGGAAAATTTTGCTGAAGTTAGAAGGAAAGTTTGAATTCATTTTCCTCTAGGACTCTAGGAGAGTCCTATCATGACTGTTCGAGGTCAAGAACATGATATTTACTGTTCCCCTTTTTTAAAATAAGTTAAATTGAACAAATGTTTTCTGTTTCTTTAATAAAATGGTAGTACTATGACATCACAATGTTAATTGTCATCCCAACTATAACAATTACCAACAATCTTCTGCAGCACTCCAGTCCATAAAATAGAGGAGAAAAAAACGGAATGGAGATTTTAGACCAAAAGCCACAAAGAAAACCTGTAACAAGGAAGTTGACATCTATGTTTGGAAAAATAAAAATTTACAAAAAATAGTATATCATCCCACCACGTAGGAACTGTGTACTAATACCGTAATTGGCTTACTTTTTCCACACAATAGTCCCCTTTCCTAAAAATATAAGTGATATATCTCCTTGTGTTTAGTGTTCTCCTTGCTATTAAGCCATCTATAAGGCAATGTCCAAGGAACTATAGTTGAAATTTTAAGAGCCTGGATAACTAATCGAGAATCACAATCCAACTAAAGCCTAAATGTTCCAGCCTCAAGTCCATTAGATTCGAGGTAATGTCCGTTTTGGAACTTGGAGTTCTGTCACAATTTTGTCCCTAAAAGATGTTTCAGATGGGTGGTTAATGGATAAAGATGTATTTAAATCATTCTTAGTTTCAGACTCCAAAGCAATATAAATTGAGGCATCCTGGAACACTAACCATCCTACAGTGAAAGCAATCTCGATTGTCAAAATAGCACCCATATGCAAATATCGCAACTTGCACCAAAAACTAACGATAAATGGCGCTCTTTTGTCCCTAGATATACCACCACGAGGAATAGTGCCCAAAGAGTCCTTGGCAGCCCCATCATTTGACACATCCAACAAAAGGAGCAAGCTATAAGAGAAGTCTAATATCAGGGATCCTAACAGGATTCCCAGTCCCACCAAAAGCTTTAAGAATGAGGAACTCAGTTATGTTAGATTCCATAGCTCCTTGACAATGATTTCCAGCCAAATTTACCTATAAATAAATCCTATTTTTCAGACTCGCATACTCAACATGCCATTCTCAAAATGGAGTTATGCAATGACTTGCATATTCAGGTAAGTTCCACTACTTATTTTCAATAAAATCAAAGCTTGGAGGTGAATGTTTCATAGAAGGCCACTAGTTCTAGTTTTGGCTGCCCAAATGTGCATTTCTTCCTATTCACCTTCAGATCATTTGCTGTCAGCACCCGTAAAACTTTCAATGGAAAAACAAAAGTCTCTAAATTCTTGTACACTAGAATATTTTCAAAGAAGATAAGCACACACTTTCCCAAATAGGTTTAGGCACTTCATTCATAAGTGATTGAAAGGTGGAAGGTACATTCATTTCTAGTCTACTATAACCATGACCTAGTACTGCTTTGTCTTCCCAACGATCTGAACCGTATTTTTTATCACACCTAAAACAATCTCTTTATGATCTTTTCCTTCAGCCTTTTCAAGCCCTCCCACACTAATTATGAAAGTCTCACCTTATACATATCTCTCATCGATAGTCTCTAACAAAAATCTGCTGTGAATTTAAATTCTTCTTACAAACAGTGTCTACGACTGAGAAATGCCTTGTCTTGCATTACCATTAATATGAACTTCACCTTTTATGATTCGGATCTTTCCTCTCGAACAAAATAACGGTTAAACCTAGCTTTAGGTTCCTTGAACCCAGTTCTGTCAAAGGATGGAAATGGAATAGTAGATTTTTTGGCTTCACCTCTTCTTCCATGTAAACTCTTTATGTAAGCTACAAAATTTCCTAGTCACCCTTATTGCATGTTACCAACTTCTCCCATAAAATTTCTGACTCACCCCCTTGGACTTGCTTTGTACCTTTTTCCTATGGATCCCATCCATCCACGTTTCTAAATGTAATTCAACACAAGTAGTGCCATTAAGAATTGTCCATTCACCACCTACTGCTCCCCAAATATCCTTAACCTTTCTGTTGCCCACAAGCTTCCGGATGGAGCTCTGGTACCAGTTAATAAAACTGGAATCGTTAAAAAAAAAGGCAAGAAATTCTTTATTACAAAATCCACCCAAATGAAAACAGAATGCAACACAATTTCACTGAAATTTCAAGAGTTCCAGCAATTTTCTTATCCTCTGGACCCTTCTTATGCCTTGCATAAAACTGTGTGAATGGGATCTTTACCTATCAAAATATCCTAATCTAGTACAATTGCACAATAGATTTCACTGCATCTACTCGGACAATGAAGCACTATCTTGTAAAAACACTCAGATAAGAAGAAAAGGACAAGAAGGAAATAAAAAGACGTATTCAGAGAAGTCTCAAGCTTCATTGAGACATCATACCAAGATGAGCAATCGATTAGTTGATTGCTGATAACTTTCAATTGCAGTCTTGGTTGGAAGTTGAGGTGGAACTTGTCTTGTCCTTAGTTGTGCCTCAATAACAGTGTCATTTAGTTCACTGCAAATATTCAAAGATTCATCATATATGAAGCTCTCCTAAAAATCAAAGCAAGAGATGCATTACCTACTAAGATATCTTGGTTGGATAAATTACAATTGCAAATCATGTCTTTCTACTATTCCTAAAATACTTAGGTAACAAGTAAATAATCATCATAAATGAGCATGAAATTATATTTAAATACAACCAAGACTGATAAATGCAAACAACGGCAAAGCTCACAGCTGAACCATGATCATATGTATAAAAGTTGCGCACTTTAAAAGGGACTTACATCCATTACAAAATTTCAGGGATTTGAGAATGCAACAAAAACAGGGGGATTCCATTCTTTTCGATAAAAAAGATGCCGCTATATTGAAGATAAATGACAAACTCCTAAAAAGAAAAACAAAAAAAATGTTCAAAATACCAAGGGTTTTCTTAAGAAGGAAATAATAGAAGCTACGAAATGAAATCTTTAAGTATTTAACATTTTGAAAATTAAAAAAAGATGTTTAATAGTTTCTTCTTTGAGTAACTAGGATAGGTTATAAATGCTACTTTTATTCCTTCGCATCTGATTACAGGGCACGAGTTTACAAAATCCAGATAGTAACATGCATACCTTACGAAGGTTCCTGCCCATTCTTGAGCAGTGTGGGATTTTACATGAAGAAAATTATGCTTATGTCTCTTTTCTCTTTCTGCAGATGGCATCTTCAGAGCCCTGCCAATTGCAGCTGCAACTTCTGTAATGTTCCACGGGTTGACAAGAATTGCCCCAGCCCCAAGAGACTGTGCTGCACCAGCAAACTTCAAGAAGCATGCCAAATATCAGGAATGATATCAACATAATACATATCTAGTTAAAGCTAGTTAAAGAAGTCAGCGTGCAATAATTGATCTATCCATACAACACATGAAAGCTTTCTATAAACCAAGATGGGAACTAAAAATACACGATCTAGACAAGAATAAAGAACGAAAGATTGATAATTATCATTTATTTAAATCACTTTAAATGGTAGAAGTTTAAGCACGGTACAGAGTTGTATTGTAAGATGCTCAATAATGGAAATAAAATAATCTTTGATGTTATATTTTGGTTACGATAAGTATGACTTATTAAATGGATAGTTTAATACAAGTCAAACTAGTCAAAAACAAGGTACACACTAGAACGGAGTGTTTTAGAGTAGAATTCAAAACTTTGCCATTTGAAAAATCTTTTGAAATCAACCATATATGTTTTAAATCACGTAAGCTTCATCCAAAGGCTTTTTATAACAAGGATAGAAAGGGCAAGTGCAGAAAAAAGATTTGTTTTATATTAGTTCCCTCAAATTGAATTACGTCTGATTCTCCTTTAACAAATAAAGGTTCCATTAATCAAAATTGATTAATAAAACAAGTACTACAACAAATATTCTCTATATAGCTCCTAGATACCCACAATCTTTACAAAAAATCGTTTTCCAACTATTATTTAATATTAAATCACTTGACTTTCACCAATTCAGTTTGATAAAGTATACAATTCACAACGAGAGGATACACAATTAAGCACCGAACTCTTTAGCTAAGGCAAAAGTTGTGAACTCAAGCTATAATGGGCACAAAGTATTGTAGAACGTTTCTAAGAGATTTTTCTTTCAATCTTGCCCTTCTTGTCTCTTACATATTGTTCGTTCTTCTATATTTTTCTACTTGTTTTTTGACATTCTATATTTTTCTACTTCTAGTGAAGATTCCTCATATAGTGCTGAAAAAGAGAATAATGGGATCAACAACTTTTGCTTTTTCAAAAATTGAAAAAGCAACTTTTGACATGGTACTCTGATCAAAAGAAATATAGGAATTAGGAGTCGATGTCCATTCTAGGCAGGTTGCAAAGCTCATAGGATGTTAAGAACCAACTCTCCTAAAAATTCAAACTGTTTAGACTTGGCATCAGTCTTAAGTCTATAAAATGGAGCGCTATCAGCAGTTTTATTGTCAGGACCAACACTTCCAACATTCGACTTTATTCTCTCATCATTCAATAACTCAACGTTGACAAAGCCTGAATTGACATATAAATAAAACATAAATACACAAGCAAGTTTCTACACTTACTTCACTAAGAATGAGAACCCCTTTCTTTTTCTCCTGGCAGGCCACAAATTCATAGCTGACAAGATTCATTCCATCCCTCAAAGAAGTGACTAGTGCTACATCTGGGTAAGCAGTAGCGAGTTTAAATAAAAAATTAGCATAGAAGTTACAATATAATATACTGATTACCAGAAATAAAATAATAAAATTTAATGCTCCAAAGACAATTAAGAATTCAAGAAAATGAGTAATGAAGTATTAACATACACGAGGAAGAGCCCCAGACGCATCGAACATGCTTTCACCATTACCCAAAAATAAAAGTCCAAAATTGTCTTATTGTTAGAGTTGATTTCACATAATGTACCCAATTTTTCAGTACTATTTCCTGAATACATACCATAAATGAACAACATGGAAACAAATATTTTGGTACTAAATTTGGTGTCCATGTCGATTGAATTATTAAAAATGAATTACATTGTATATCCCTTGTATGGTTATTTGCACGAAACATTTTTCCGGAATTTGCAAATGAGCCATCAAATGATAGAAACTACTAAAAATGTAAAATTGTCGCCTTTCTATATAACATATAAGAACTATATGTCAATAAGTGGAATAGTAAATATCATGAATCATGATTAAATGAAGATTGCATTGTATTAATTAGAAAAGGAACATTGGCGCTAATCAAGACAACAACCACAATAATCATGCTTCAAGGAAGCAATCAGATTTTAAGACAATTAGGTATACTCAGGCTGCGGTTTGGGTGCTAGGGTAGCCTACCACCCTGAAATCAGTTTCCAATGCCTTACCTTTTGCTATATAGACAAATTTATACATAGTAGACAAAGAAAGGGAAGAAAAATGTACACTACATTCAGTGCAATATTCAAAACAAATTTTCTCTTTAATTTCATCATTTACAAAAAGCTCTAATGTTGTGTTTGGATTAGAAGATGGATTTGGAATGGAAATGAGTGGATTTGAAGGAAAAAAATGTGAAGGTGAGGTTGTTTAGATTAAGGGAAAGACAATGAGAAATGAGAAGAAAGTTTATAAAAGTTTGTAAATGATTTGATTGATGTATATATTATTTATTATATTACTATATTATTAATTATAAAACTTAATATTATTAATGCTTATTATTATTATTATTATATTATATGTAAACTTTTCCTGCATTTCTGTGTACGTGAGGAAAGAAAGTTACAAAAAAAATATTACATCCCATTTTGCCTCATTTTTCAACTTTAATCTCAAATCAGCGCTCCCATGCTTTCCATGGTTTGAAACAAACAAGGGCTAAGTCATTTCTAAGAGCACGCTGGAAAATACTTTCAACTTTAGGCATAGAACTTTAAGCATAATAAATTAGTATAAGCTAACATCTGACAAGTTCACAAAAGTAGTTATTCACAGAGTAGCTCTCAATCAAATTAAAGAAAATGTAAAAGCACAAATTTACCAGTAACAGCGTACAAAGCGCATAGTTGATAAAAGTCAAGTGAGCGATCCTGTTGTGACAATAAAAGTGTAAGATTATCAAGCATAGAAAATTCTTCAACCTATTCAATATTAATAGTGTTAGTAAGAGTTGTAGACTAATGATTAATCATCAGAATGAGCATATAAAATTATCAAATCATGCTTAGAAATTCAGTGGAATTATCACATTAGAAAAAAAAAAAAAAAAATTTTTTTTTTATTATATATATATATATATATATATATATATATATATATATATATATAAATAAAAAGACTCACAAATATGGGACAGATAGGAAATGGAAACCAGACCAACGCTCCTTCCCCTATTTTCCCTCTTCTATCTAATTGCATAAAATGACAAAATCATACTTTCAATAAATGAAATGTGAAATTTTACATATACAGAAACAGTTGATTGTTATGAAGATGGCAGTTTTTTTTTTATTCTGTCAACCCAAGCAAGACCAGTGCAGAGGACCAATTTCTTGAATATTTCTTGATCAGGTTGCGTCAGGACATTTGGAGCCTAATCTGTCCCCACAACCCAAAGGACCAGATGCAATTAATTGTTGGGTTTATATATTTTTTTCATATGAATTATAGTCATCGAGAGATTGTGGTTTTATATAAATGACATTAGTCTAACACACATAAAACATTTAACACCACTTTTAATCCAAAACCTTAAGGCAATATGGTCATAAGTCTTTAGTCTTATATAACATTTAACTTTGTCTTTTTTACTCGATGTTAGACTTTGACTCACACTTGGATTATTCTTAACAGAAATGGAGGTAGTCCACAACATTGAAGAAGCCATGAAAAAGGTTTGAAGTAGGGGCATTTGGTGGCAGCAACAATACCCATGCGTCCTCTAGTGGGACTGGAATTCAACAAGGATAGACCATGATATCTTCTACATCATTTGCTGCCAAACCCTGTTTGTTCATAGGGTGTTAGAGTCTGTTTTTTAGTAGTTAACGGTTGACAACTAACTATTTGTTAACTAACTCTTTAAATAGTTAGTCCGGGCCTAAAGAAAGGAGTTTTTGGAAAAAACAGTAGTATTCTTCTTCTCTGTTTCTATTCCTATAATCAAGAAGTCTCGAAGTTCTTTCTTTCATAGAATTTCCTGCAATTTTGGATGCTTTGAACTCTATAGTTCCTACCATCTTGTGTTTTTAGTAGTTACTGTATCAACTTGTACGTAGAGCCTCTCGTTCTCATGGCACGCTTCTTTTGGGGCATGGCAGAATTTGCGCTCTCGCATCAAGAATTATCAGGCCAAGCAATGGCCCTTATTCCAACTCAGTAATCTTGGTCAAAAAGAAAGATGGAAGATGATGATTCTGTGGATTATTAGGCAGTAAATAATGCTACAGTCCCAAACAAGTTTTCAATTCCTAACATAGAGGAGTTGCTAGATGAATTAAATGAAGCCACATACTTCGCTAAAATAGATATAGAGGCAAGTTATCACCATATCAAAATGCATGAACATGATGTTCTAAAACAACCTTCAAAACTCACCAAGGACATTGTCGGTCTCCAATTATGTCATTTGGGTAGGGTTAACAAATGCCCTGAGCCACTTTCCAATGCACTCTGAATGGCACACTTATCGTTCTTTGCAAGTATGTGTTTGAATTCTTATGTGGCATTTTGGTCTATAGTAAATATTGAGAAGATAATTTGGATCACTTGAGACAAGTATTATACACGCTCTCAGAACATTCTTTCTTTGCAAATTTTAAAACAATGTCATGTTTTCTTTCTTTTTATTGCGAGTTTTCCTAGCAGGTTCTATTTTCCTTACATTAGAACAAAGATCCCACATGAAGGACAATTGAGTTAGACAAGTCAATAAAAGAAAGAAAAGAGTATCCTTGTATTGTTTGTGGTAGTGACTTGGCAATAATACAATTTCAATAAAATTATAACTATGTTAAGAACGCACCAAGTGATGTATAGGAACTGTAGTTAACGTTCCAAATCTGCCATTGATGCGCCCAACTATTTCATGAACCTGGCTTGTAAGCTTTTGATCTGAAAAAATGTAAGAAATTTGTTTTTTATCAGTCATGATTCCAAAGCCAAAACTAAGGCGCCTTAATCAAAAATGTATAGAAAAATAGTAAATCATGTTTGGCGTGCCAATGTGTATGTTCCCAACACTAGGCATTTCAAACAAATTGAATGAGGAAAGAGACGAGTAAAACTCGGTATCCCAGGTATGAACATTAAGAATGAAGTGTAAAGTGAATGTGGCATAATAATAGTGCAACGAACATAATATAATGACTATGACTTCAGTATTTGACAAAATATTTTTTTTTTCATTGTGAAAGATTGATACATATAAAACAGAGACAAAACTGCAGAATAATGTATAGATATCTGAGATGATTTGCATTAATGCTGGCAACTTAAAGTACAAAACAATTTATTTTTGTCCAACATAAGATTCTAGAAAGTCCAAGTATAAATAAGGGTTTAATAGAAAACATTATAACTTTTACTTTAAACGAAATGACAACTTCCTTCTATTTTTAGAAGACATAATCTTTCATTTGTTGAAACAAAAATAATTTGAAAGTGAGCAGCCTTTTTTAAAGCAACTATACCAAAGAAGCCACAAGAACAAATAAAATAATGTGAGTAGCATACACTCAGGAACATCTGTTCTTGTCGGGACAGCGATTTGTAGCAGAACAACTTTATCACGCCAATAAGGATCTTCTTCCAAAAATTTTTCAAACGCTAAAATTTTCTGAGGGATTCCTTTAATCATATCAAGGCGATCAACACCTAACATTACCTGTCAAGGCAAGAAAAAGGTTGGAACAATTCAATTAATAGAACCGAATCAAATAAGCACTTAGATCATATAAAGAAAAGTGGCTGTCATGGGTTCATGGCACTGCATGCCAAACAAATACTTATACCCTGAAATTCTGAAAGCAACATTTTCATTGGGTCAGTCCCAAATTAAATCCCCCACTACTAGAACAATGTGGTAAAATGTGTAATACTTTCTAAACAAATCCGAAAGAAAATCCATTCCTTACTAGTACCACACAGAGATAGCAATAGCATGGTAACTGCTCTGATTAAGTTATATTGAAGATCAATGACAACCTCTCCTTAAAAGCTTAAGCTATTAGGTGCTCACAAAATATTTACATCTAACAATTCCCGTCACACAAGACCCACTTTGGCCCAAAAATGGAGTTTGACATCGCATAAGTCAATTTGTGCTGAAATTCAAGCCTTTTTAGTGAAGAATACACAGGGAAACTTAAACCTCTTTATAGAAGAATGCACAGGAAAAGTATTAGTGTTGAGCACGTCCTAAAGCCAATTTCAAGCTCAAGAATGGTTTTATACCTAACAATGATGCAACTTTCTGCGGACAATAAGAGGTCGAGTTTTATTTTAAGAATAGAAATATAATACAAGCAAAATATTTCTATGCTTAATTATTTACCCACCATTATTATTTTCTTGGAAATACTAACAACAAATGAACAACTCCAAGTAATATAAACCTAAAATTTGTTTCCAAACACAGCCTATGAAATTTAAAATTGTATTAAGATATTTAAGAAATTTGGGCACAGAATAAATCAAATAGTTCCTGACATGAGGTCTTAATACGTATAGGATAGACTAGTAAGTTGGAGGTACAGTTGAATAGTGATTTGTAATAGTGGCACATCTTATATAGTAGTATTTAGAACGCGAATTTTAGAGAATTTTCGCATGATTTTAAGGATTCACGTAGTGGCCAGCAATGGCTTCATTGTTTTTAACTCCAATTTTCTTCCCTTTCCAACCTATAAGTTTTCATCAATGCCATCATCTATATTTTATCTTGCCAATCCTTAAAAGCCTTTCACTTTGTCAGAATAAGAATAAATCCCTTACTCGTGAATACTGAAAAGCAAGAAGCGTAAATCTAAAACAATGCCAAAATTACTAGGAACAAGTAAAATAAGTTATTAGATATAAAGAAGTGTTTGCTATAAAGTTAGAGAAGCACCTTTCTGCCTTTAAATCTTTCTTGTAGTTCTTTGATGTGATCTTGTACTGCTGGAAGGTCAAGAGCTCGAATAAATCGTTCCGAGTCTATACCAATTGGAAACTGGCATTCAAGAGAACAGAGTCAAATTAGAAATTTGAATTTTAAGCTCAACATCGTAATTGATTAAATCTTGAATTTCATATAAAAATTTCTTCTTCCAGTCCTCCTTTTTTAATAGGTAAAGTTAGGGGCAAATTTTTAAACAACTGTTCAAATGACAAAGCAAGAGTTAGCTTGTAGACAAATTTTGTATCACATACTGCAGCAACTCGAGTTAGCTTCCCTTGATACTCAACCCCATAAGGTGTACCTTCAAGTCCAAGGATGCGAGTACAGGCACTAACAAAATGTCTTGCATAATCATAGGTGTGAAAACTGCAAGAAAATTTATTTCAAATCAAATAAAAACAATAAAAAAATAAAAATGATTAAACCCAAGAAGACGACATATAAACAAAGAAAATTCCAAATTAAGAATCTAAAAGAAACATACTTCTAAACTAAATGGAAAACTTTAGCCGAGTAAACTTGAAGTATAGCCCCATACTTCCATGATTTACATGACTAATACATAGGTAATAATACTCGTAACAGTTCAAATTTTATCATGATAAATGGCTTCATGATATGTATTCATATGTAATCTGTTTCCTGCGTTATGCTTTTAGTGGGTTGGTGTAATACTCTCAAAATCCATTTAGACACACTTTTGTATAAGCATGGTCCTCTGTATCCACTACCAGGACTATCAACCCTCTCCAATAAAATGATTTGCAGTCACTTTGACCAGTGGTTTGTCAACCCATCCACAAGGAAACTGAGAACATTTAGTCATCAGGCAGTAGTTTTCACCAATTGGGGTTACGGGGGTTACTGTCCGGTGACTGCAGTTGTTAGTTTCATGTATGTAAATTAGCTGATTAGACAGAAAGGAAATTGTTAGTATCCAGTTTCATGGAAAATACTAATATATAATAATGTTTATTCTCAAAATTTGCTTATATGAAATAGATACATGGAAGATAGAAGGTAGCTGAAGATATTTGCGAGAATCGAAAGGAGGAAATCAAGTCCACCTCTTTATAGACGAGAGGTACTGGGCATACCACAAACATCTATAACATGATCATATATATATATATATATATATATATATATATATATATATATATATATATATATATATATATATATATTTAGTTTAGGAAACAGGATTTCCTATCAAGTGCAGTTTGCCAGCCAATGGTTAATGGCAAATTCGATGTACTAAACTAGTGGTTTATTATAACTTGCCCCAAAACAGTCAAGACATACTTGGTAAGCATTTACAGGTTGAGTCTAATGACAGCATCTTATATATCTACACAAATTGTCAAAAAGTCCCCTGAAAATTTTATTATCAAATCACGTGCCCGTATCAAATTTATAATAATGATACCAAAGCGTGACTGCTAAATGGAGGAGCCAGATAGGACTTACCCAACTAAATCAGCAGCGAGAACGGAATGCAGGAGCTCTGAACGAGATGGCAGTGTCCTGTGAATTTCAGAAGATGGAAAAGGGGTGTGGAGAAACCATCCAACTTTCATTTTTTTGTTATGTTTCTTTAGGCATTTTGGAAGGAACATAAGATGGTAATCATGGCACCAAACAACATCACCCTCTTCATAGTGCTTGTTCACAACATCAGCAAACATCTGATTTGCTTTCTCATATGCCTCAAACTGAGACTGAAAACTGCGTGTGGTGGCAAGGCGGTCTTCTTGTGGAAGTCCAAGGTAGTGGAAAAGGGGCCACAATATATTGTTGCAATAGCCATTATAATACTGATGAACAATCTCTTCATCAAGAAATACAGGGATACACCTCTGCAACGCACAACAACTTTCATGAATTATTTACAACATTTTCTTCTACTGAATATAGTATACGGCGGAAACAACGTACGGGAACACGTGGCATGTTAATAAGTGCTTAATTTCTGTCTTTATAAAACAATTAGAACTAATTAAGAATTATGATACCTACTACTTCTAAATTTACGCTCTCTATATTGCCAACATCAACTAATTTTTGTAACATTAAAAAAACTCATAAAAATTGAAGATATACAAAAAAAATTACAGCAACATAGCACACTCAATTAACTGAGATATTTAACCGTATACCTTTTCAGCCAACGCTTTAGTAAGTGCCTTCTGTCCAATCTCATCTGGCACGTTCACTCCAGCCCAACCTATCCACCTTGCCTCAAACTCCTTCACACCTTTGTAAAAGAACATGATCATGTTAGAGCAGATGAAGACGGTAATTTAATATTTTTTTCTCTCTAAAATCTCATTGAAATAATTAAAAGAAATTGTATAAATATAATCTTTAAATAAATTATGTTTAGAATTTAATTAGATTACACTAACTCTATAGAAGATGTATAGACTACCGTTAAATCATATAATAACATGTATAAAACAAAATCAGTTTAAAAATCATTAATGTATAAAAGCCAGCCCAAACTCTTAATTTAGTACAAGTTTAAATAAATTTCACATTCAACATAGCTGTAAACTTTTTTTCTAAACTACCCATTATTTCGAAAGGCAAACAATGGGCGCAGACATAAAAAAAGGTGTAACAGTTACACCGCCAACCACACTGATACATTTAGTCCTACGACTTGAAAAGCCGTCACAAATTTGGAAGGAAAAAAGAATAGAAATACTATTTGTAATTATTATCCAACCAACACCAAAAAAAAATCTGAGATGTGGTAAATATGATAGAAAGAAAACTCTCGATTAAAAAAGTACAAAAAATTACTTTTCTTTAATTTAATAACCTTGACTTACGGTTTTATTACTCTTTTTAAAAATAAAATATAATAATGAAATAAGTATTTAAAAGTAGATATCAATAATAAGCAATATTTTTCTATAAAAAATTAATAGAAATGATTACGAGGTAATTTATGGAAATTTTGTCACGTTAAATTCTCTAAAACTTTGTCTTTAATTTATACATAAATAAACTAATTTTGATTTTAGAAAAAAATATTTTCATAGAAAACCCTTGAACTTCTTTTGGTAAAAAAAACGGGAAACTATGTTGGATGAAAATGATTAAAAGCAAAATTTAAATTAAGGATATTTGATTGAAAATAAAAATACAATAACTGGGGGGCATGAATCCTCTCTAATTAAGAAAAAAAAAATCAAGAGTAGAGACTGTTAAAATTTCACATCCATCAATGTTTTTGCTATACTTTTTATATTAAAATTATTAAATTAAATAACTAAATGAAGGTTGAGATGTCATAGCATTCTATAAAAACAGTACAAATACTATAACAATCCCATCATTTAAAAATTATTCTTTTAACCAAATAAGTACAAACATATGACCTATACTCAATCCCTTCCTTTCAGTAAGGTTCTTGTGAATGGAATAAATATGTTTGGAAATCACGATTCCATTAATTACTTAAAAATACTGGTACAGCCAAACAAGTTATAATGCCTTTCCCCATATTTTACACCTATTTATATCACCCAAAAAAAGTTATTAATTAATCTGAAATTTTGTCAGCTGAACGAGTTCAGAATTTATTGAATTTTTTTGATATTGTCTTTTGAGCACTAAAATTATACTAATACTTTAAAAATAATTTTAACATATTTTAAAATTTTAGAATCATTGACCATCAAAATGTTTTTCTGAAGGCGCAGCAGAACAGCAGAAAAAAACTCAGCAAAATCAAAATTCTAGCTGAACCCTCTCTCTTCCATCAGAAAATACAACACAGAAACAGCATGATGATAATCATGGTGACAGCCACTTACCTAACAACGCGCTGACGAGACCACCGGCACTTATCTCCAACGACCACGCGTCCTCGCCTTTCCTTACTGCCGACACCGGCAACCTATTAGCAACCACCAACAGCCTCTGTCTAAACGGCTTCGTTTCATGCCTCTCTTCCCCCACCCCCTTCCTCACCCTACTCCCTTCAACACCATCACCCGCCTCGCTCACTACTTCCCTCAAACGCGCCTTCTCCTTCTCGAAAGCCTCACCACTGCTCCCATTGACCTCATTCCCCTCCTTCAACTGAATCACTCTCCCACTCTTCCGCAGCTCTCTCTCTCTCAGAAGCCGTTCCACACGCCCCGGTATTTGGTTTCCGTGGTACTTGTTCCCAGGCATACGCTCGTTCTTCCTACACACCACGCTTCAATAATCAACAACAGTTTCTTCCAACCTGCATTCAAAAACACGCTCCATCAACAACAGTGAACACAAAAACAAAAATCCAGCAAACAAACCAACGGAAAACATTAATCATAAACAACCAATTTGTTCGGTCCAACGCGTTGGAGATTTTTGACATTCGAAATATCTATTTCAGTAAAACAGAGATTCACAGAGGAGTTTAATTTAAACGAATGCAGCAACCACATTGCATGGAGTAAAACAAAATCGCGAACATTCAGATGCAGTTTTCGAGCGTTTTTTTTTTTTTTTGCTGACATTCTTCTATCAGAATTCTAGGTTTTCTTTCCTATAATACAAATGCTCATTAACGGAATTATCAATTATCAAATACGACGAAACTATACAAAATTGATACTAACGGATTAGAATTTGACTATATAACCAAATCAAATGTTTAGTTCGAACATAAATTTCTCTGGAAAAAAAGTAACAATTGCGTTCTTCTACACGAACAACAGCATAAGCATGTGAGAAACTGAGATATGAACCTTTCGTATGATGAAACCGTTGCGAAAATAAGAACGCAGTGAAAAAACAGTGATGAACATAGAGAGAAAAAGTTTGAATAGAAATTGAAGAGTAACCTCGCTCCGTGAGGTAGCGTTGAGGAGAAGCAAGAGACAGAGAATCCTGTCCGCGAAATCTTTGGGAAGTGTTTGGACAGCGAGTTAACAGCTGTGTATGAAGAGGTGGGAAGTGAGTGGAAAATTTTGAAGAATCTGAATGACAAAGAATGTTGAAGCTAATGGTATCACTTAGAGAAAAGAAAGCGGAATAGTGGAATCCCCGTGTAAGTTTCAGAAGCCACTTTAAAACGCCCCGCCCATGCAGGTAACACATAACCAGAAGCAGAGTTCAAAATGGGAGCCAAAAACTTTTTTTTTTTTTTTTTACGTTAAAAATTGAAGTAAATTTGGTAAGCAGAATTTCTCAAGAGGAAATTTAGGTGTGATTTTTTTAAGATTTTTTAGTATTATTATTTGGGTGGTGACCGAGAAACACCCCATATCTCAATAAATCGCTATCCGACATCCATCGTATCATATTTTTATTTTAAAATATAAAATAATTTAAAGGAAATCAACTAAAATTAAAAATATCTTATTTTCTTTCTAGCAGTTGTGTTATAGATGTAGAAAAACTTTTGAGTTGTTATTTTAGTTAAAAGTAACTTTTATTCTTTGTATAATGTATATTTAACTTTTTACTAGAGTTATTGAAAAGAAATGTCTTTATATAATATAAAATATTTTCAAAGTAGTAAATATAATAGTAATCACTATAATGAAAGTGATGATAGTGAATAGAATAAGTTATTGTAATTATTTATGATCTTGACCGATTTTTAAATAATATATATTCAAATATAATTAAGACTTAAGTATATTTTTCTATCTTGTAAAATTAGTTTGTCCTAATTTTGATTTTTATACTTTTTTTTTTCTATTTTTATAAAATTTGAAATCACTTATTATTTTAAATTATTATTTGTAGTCCCTTACGTTCATTTAAAATAAAAGAATAACATTTACAGATCTTTTAACAGTTTTGTTCAACTAATATATAAGAGAGAAAAAATGGTTTATCCTTTTAAGGTTTTCTTAATATTTGTTTACTATTTTTAAGAATGAGTTTTATTTTTTTTTTTCTATCTAGAGAGAGTGGTATTGTAGAGTTCTTATGTTATTATTCAAGTACTTAATAGTGGTTCTTAATTGCTAATTGTATTTTGATCCTAATAACATTGGAATAATGTTGTAGACAAATTTTAGTATTTCATGTAAGTTAGTATGATCTTTCACATCTTGAAAGAATTATTCTCATTATTGGATATACACTAGTAGTGTGAAAGTGCATGTCTAAAAAAACTATGACAAAGAAAATACTTAATATTTAAGTGTGTCCATTATTGTCTCAAAGAAAATACTTAATATTTAAGTGTGTCCATTATTGTCTCACAATTTATGTAACCTTACTTAGTGAATCGGTTCATAATCTACCATCATTTTTCAAGTAAATACTACTCATAATGAAAGTGTATTAGTTGGTTTTAAAGTCATAATAACAAAATATGAGACAAACAAATTTAACGAGAATAATTTATCTTTGTGGAAACTAAAGATGAAGACAATTTTAAGAAAAGAAAATTGTGTAGATGCACTTGAAGAAATACTACCATGAAGGAAGGAAATCAATAGCTATGTCACCGCAAATTTACATTTAACAAAGCCATATGTGGTTTTGTTTAGCATTAAGAAAAAGACTACTACAAAGGACATTTAGGATAGTCTCATCAAATTGTACGAGGTCAAGTTACTTCATATGAAAAAACTTGAAGATAAAACTTTACACTCTTCAAATAAGTGGGTCCACATTAGTGACAAATTACATTATAACAATATGAGTATGTTATTTGTCTGATTTATCCAACTTTCAACAAAAAATTTCAACATAGTTGAAAGTGAACGTTTGAAGCTTCTACTTTAGAGTTTACCTTACTTGTATAGTCAACTGATCTAGATAAAAAAAATAAGGTAGAAATGGAAAGTTTAATGCAAACAATCAACAAAATATGGTCTATTGGGAGTCAAACACCTGAAAAATTAAAGGCTTTGGGAAATAAGCATTTAAATGATATTGTGGCAAGAGAGAACATGCAATGAAATATTGTTGGCTCAAAAAAGAATAAAAGAAAGGACTCTAAAGTATCTCACAAAATTGTGTTAGGCGTACCATAGAAAACAAAGATATTCTAGTTTGTGAAGCAATAATAAACTCTAATGGGAAAAGAAGTTACATGGTAATTGGATAGTTGATCCAATGTAACTTGGCACATGAATCTGCATCATGATTGGATTTATTCTTAGGAACTATGTTCATGGGAAATGATTATGTCTTAGAGATTGTTGAAGTTCACATAGTCAAAATAAAATTGTATGGTGATACTATACACATAGTTCAAGAGATATAATATGTGAAAAACTTAAAGAATAATTTATTGTCAATTGAACAATTAGATGACTTTAGGTGTGAGATTCAAACTGAAGGTGAGACTTTAAAGATGGTGAGCAAGAATTTGGTAGTCATAAAAGCATAGGACATCATGACAAATTTGTATGTTCTTTTGGGAGATACATTGCAAGAAATAAATACAATAGTTGCATCAACAAGTCAAGAAAAAATAATAATGGTGTGGCATCACAAACTTAATCATATGTATGAGCGAGTGATTATTCTTCCTTGCATGTATTTAACTATTAAGAAAGAATAAGGTTGGATCCAAAATCTAAAAATATATATTCTTGAGCTATGTTGACAATGTAAAGAGGTATATTAATATAGGATCCCATTATGCACAAGGTTGTTATTAAAAGATATGTAGTTTTTTAGAAAATAAACTACAAAATTGGCATAAACTAGAAGGCTTTACAAAATATGAAAACTTGGTTGCATATTTGTATTATTTAAAGCAAGTGCCTCAATGTTAATACAAAAGAATTTATCCATTCCTTATTAGACCTAGCAAGTTCAGATCATTGTACTTATTACAATAGGTTTGATGATAATGATTTTATCATCTTGTTGTAGTATTTGATGACATGTTGGTGGCAATCCCAATAAAGCTCAAATCAAAGAATTGAAGATATAGTTGGATAGAGAGCTTGAAATGAAGGTTTAGCTTTCTCAAAAGAATTATTTACTAAAAGTCTTGGAACACTTCAACATGTAAGATTAAAAGCAAACTTTGCACCACTTCGGTTTAATTGTAAGTTATCTTTATGTATGATTCCAACAATAAAGCAGAAGATATAAATATCTTGAAGCATTAGTGGTGGGAAGCCATATGTATGTCATGTGGTCTATACAAGACCAGACATTGAAGATGTAGTGGGTGATCAGTAGATTCATAGTAAATTCTAGTGAAGTGCGAAATCTTTTTAAAAGACTCCTTAACTATATAAAAGGAATCTCAAGTGTTGAATTATGTTTCAAAAGATCAAAACTAGTTCTTAGAGGTTGTACTAATTTAAAATTTTGCAATTGATCTTTATAACAAGAGATATACCATTAACTATGTATTTACACTATTTATAAAAGGGACTCAAAGGGACTCATAATTGGTTCTAAAGTTACCCAAGCATGCAAGAAAATTATATGGATTTAAAGGTTAATAAAGAGACTGAACACAAACTAAAAGATTGTTTTATATTATAACAACTATAGTATTAATTAACACATATTTTATATACACTTTTTATAACTTTAGTTTATACTAAATACACTTTTCATATATTTTATTTTCAGTTTGTTACCTTTTTTCATTAATAACAAAGTAGATTCGTTATACTTATTTATTTTAATTTTATATTTTCAGTTTATATAACTGGACTTCACTATAAAACTTACAGTTTTACTGTAAAAGTATGAGAATTGTATTTTTTTTTATACATTATAATTTATTTACTGTCAAAGCAAATTAGGTAAAAACATTTGACCAAAAACAAAAAAGAAAAAAATAATCTACACAGTCAATAATGTAGGTTCGCGGCTAAATTTATGGTACTTGACGCAAACATGAAAGGAACAAGTGAACATTCCTTCATAATTAACCCTAACCAAAGCTCACGTAAGAATGCCAACACCTATAATTCAGCTGAGGCAAAAGTTGACTATGTTTACCTTTACCTATTTTTCCTCACATGGTGATTTTTATACGACTAACTTTGATTAAAAGGTTCTATTCAATCTGAGGTCAAAAGTCCAAAGCCTAGTGAAGAATATTTTTAACTTTAAACATTTCTTTCCTTCAAAAGTTTAGATACACTTTAGAATATGATAAAGACATGTTTTTCTTATATATTAACAAATTTTTAATAATATGTAATCACATATTATTGAAAGAAACGTTTTGGTTTCATTGTTATAATGTTATCAATCCGGTTCAACATACTAAAGTCGGTTTAATGATTATGAATTATCTAATTAGCTCAAAAGGTAAGTATTGGAACATTTATGATGGTTATAATTTAATGATCATAAATATAAGTAAATATGAGATTAGTTTTATAAACACTTGTGAAATTCTATTCTCCTAAAGTAAAGATTTTATATGTTGAAGGAAAATGGAGTTATAAAGCTTAATGAAAAAGAAAATGAAATGTTATTTACATTTTAAAAATTTATTTGTTTTTTGTGAGTGCAAGTCTTAGGATTTGACTCATTGTGTGGTTGATTCAACACTATTGGTACTTGTTAGGCACAATAGCTATAGTGTCGGTAGACACATCAAGAAATAGAAGAGAAAAAAAGTGAGAGGGAAGTGTAATTTGGCTTTTAGATGAGAATCTTCTTCTTATTAATTGGTCATAATAAGAGAAGAAAAAATAATGAATATACCATGGATTTCACTATTAAAAGAATGACATGTCGACAAGTTTGTCCTTGTGAAATAAAAAATTTCGTAAGGGGTTTTGAATAATATTGTTATCCTTAACATTACACTATCTTTAATTTTGTTTTGTTAGTTAAAGTAGTCCAAATTTTAATGGAATACAAAACTTTTAATGAATTGAGTTGGAGTGAAGTTTGTACTATTTATTGAAAAATCAAACATATTCATATACACATTATCAACAACTAAACTAAAACTTTTCCAGAGTCGAAGTATAGTGGTAAAAATAATATAAAATATAATGCTTAAAGTTTTTTTCTTCTTATCTTGTCCATATTAATATGATTAAAAAATTAAATTAAAATATTTAATTAAAACTTGTATCGTAAAACTCTAGAAAATACCAACTTGATTATTTTAATATTAAAAGGTTTTAGTATAAATAGTTTTGTTATAAAAGAGTTTTATTATTTTAAAACATTACTTATCTAGAAATCACTTTTTTAGAGTTCTTTAACTTCTTTTTAGGAGTTCTCGTTCTCTGTTCGTTTGATTGAAGATCTGAGACCGCATGAATGATTCTCGCGGCGAGCTCTTCAATTTGGACCAATCAGTTTCTCTATCTGCATAAGTTAAGTTTCAATTTTCTTTGTCTTCTTCTAGTTTCTATTGCATGTGAAACCTTTCTGCTTACATGTGCCTTTTAATCTTCTATATGAGTCTTTGATTATCAGTGATCATAATAGTAGGTCATGATCATTCTTGTGATGTTTATATGTGTAGATAAAGCATCATGTGTGGTTGGAGGTAGTTTGATGTTTCAAGAACTGTTTGGGCTGTCTTTTACAGGTGAGGGAAGCTAATTTTAGTTTTGCATGTTGAGATTTGTTAATTAGTGCTATGAAATGTGAATGTGGTGTTTTAAGTTGTGAATCTGTATTTTCTGGCTCTATAATGATGAACTGCATGTGTAATCATAAAGTGGTAAATTAAATTGTACGTGAGTGTTTAATTTGATTTGAATATGTGTAGTATGTAGAATTCTTTATGACTTGATTTTGTATTGGTGAAATGTTGTGAAATTAATCAATATGTTGTTGAGAATACTAATTTTGAGAGTGAATTGGGTAATTTGACACTGGTTAAGCCAAGAAATACGAGTTTTGTGATAATTGAAATGTTTAAACATTGGGACTTAGTTCAAGTAGTGTTAAATTACTTAAATCAAACTCAAAAGGAGAATTAGAGATGTTCTAATAAGGTTGGGCGCCACTAATAGGTTTAGGCGCCAATGAGTCAATAGCCACTGACTTGGGGGTGTTGGGTGTCACTTTTTTACCGTCGGGTTCTAGCAAGTCAATGGGTTCCAAGGGCTGAGCGTCAGGTGCCACTTTTCCAGTGTTGGGCACCACCTTGTTTTTCTAATCTGCGTTCTTTGGATAAAATGAAGATTCTCGCTTCATTAATCATTGGATCGAGCTAATGTTGACAACAAATCCTAGGCACATGAATTATTGCTTTGACTGGTGGGATCTTTGATTTGAGATCTTTAGTTAGAATAGTTAATTTCTTATGTTTGTCCTAATTTAGGTTTCCCTTTTTATTAAAGCACTTCTTATTTTTGGTTTTGGTTTAACTTGGTATAATTGAAGGTATCTGGTTGTTTATAGAATTGTTGATGAATTCATTGATGAATATGCATGTGCTTAATGTCGTATGAAATTATGATGTTGATGATGATGGGCTTGTTAATGCTTATAAGCATGCATGAAAATATATGATGATTGTAATTGATCACGAACATGATGTTTGGTATTTGGAATTTGATGTGGAATCATGTTTGTGGATGAAAGTATGAGTTTGGCTTGATTCCATGAATCTTGTAGGGAGATTCTATGTTGGTGTTCTTTTAGTGTATGCATTGATGTAAGGAGTCAATACTGGATGTTTATCCTAATACTCTAATACATGTTCAAGACTCGTATAGAGTAGAATAGTTATGTGGTGATATAGGCAAGAGGTCTTGTTATTAAGAATGACCCTATGATTCTTATGATAGTTAAAGGAACTAACCTTGTGTGTATCAACTCAGGTAGAGCAGCTTAGGTCGAGCATTATTCTTTATTACCACAAGTGCAAAAATCACAAAGAATCATACATCAATGTCTAGATTCGCATAATGAGTCTAAAGGGTATGTATATGTTTGGTATTTTATGAATGTTTGAAATATGCTATTTTTTTGATGTAATTAGTTTAACTGTTATATGACTATTTTTTTTTATAAATTAGTTTACCCTCGTGTGTGTCTTGTTGTTTTGTGTTGTTTGTCTTCTTTCTTTTCCAATGATCACCGTGTTTGGTATGAGTAGAGGATGGTACAAGCTTAGGATTTCATTTGAGAGATGATGAGCCAACTAAGGAAGATGTTAGAACTAATTAGGTCCTTATATGGTGAGAAATTTTTTCTTAGAACCAAGCTATAGTATTTTGAGATGCATAAAGTTATGTTATTATAGTTGTATCTTTTGGAGGAGTCTCCTAATATACTTTATACCATGAATTATTTGTTTTGAATTTTCAACTATAGAATGTTTTATTTTAACAGTTTTTGAGTATTAAAATGGGATGTTACATTTCTAGTGTTTTCTAACCGGTCAATTTCTTCCAATTTTTTATTTCTAAATTATTCAGAAATTCATGCTTGAAAATATAAAGGGAATTTGGGATTTTTTTTACATATATCATTTTATCATTTTGTGGTTTATCAAGCACCATATAAATACAATTTTTAAATAATTTTCTATAATAGAGCTTACAAAATACAAAAACATCTAATGTCATCAAATTCTTAAAATATTAACCATTAATTCTTCTCTAAAAGATTTCTCTCACTGGATAAGCTTTAATATAAGTTATTATCAAATTCATTATTTCTCATAACACTGAAACGAGATATAATTTATATTCATTACTATAATGATTTATATTTCTAATAATCTAATAAGGGCGGTAAAAAATATAAATGACTTAATGTTTCATTAATAAACTTTGTGATAAATTATAAGTACAAAAACTTATTCTTTTGTTATTAGCAATATAGAAGATCTTATTGATTTTATAAATAAAAATTATTAACGTTAGTGTAATTCAAAATTTATAAGTTGTTTTTTTTTTCATTTTAACCACTAATATTTTAATTAAAAAAACATAGTTTCTCGTATAATCCAACTTAATAAATTTATTTTGTTTATCATCTTAAAACGATTGGATTAATTTTTCAGTGTCTCATAAATTTTAATATTTTTAATTAAATTCTTATTATTATTTTTTTTGTATATGTGTATTTTAAACTTGAATAGTTTTCAATTGAGTCGTTTAATTTTCTCATTAATTGAGTAATGTGAATGTTGCATTATCATGTCATTTTCTTAAATCCATGTGTTAGGAAATGTTAGATTTTATTATTAATATAAAATATTGTTGTTTATCATTTTATTGATCACAAAATTACTTAAAACTTAATCAAAATATTTTAACAATAACATAATAAAATGTAAAAAAATATTCTAAATATTATTTAACTATGATAACTCTTAAATTTTTATAGATTTTATTAACCCTAAACCCACGAATGAAGAAAATGAATAATATGTATGAAACCTAGTAAGATAAATAATCAATTAAAAAAAGGGTTATTGATTTTTTTTTCCTCCTAAACAAAACTAATTTAAAAAAAAAAAAAATCATCATCCGACCAAGCAAAAAATACGCATTCCAAGAAGCAAGCAATTAAAAAGTAAAATCTTGAAAAAGTTACTAATAGATCTTTATCTTGACCAAAAATTGGAATGTTTTATGTATAATCATCCAATGACCTAAAACTTGGCGGAAAACATGGGAAGTCATTTAAATGTGGGGAAATCATGAAAGTACTTGTAGGATGACGGGGAGAAGAAGAAAAGGGATCAATAAAAACAAACCAAAAATGAGAAAAAGCGACAAAAGTATATTCCTCTGCTAACAAAAATTAAATATATTCACAACATAAAGAAAGAAAAAAAAAAAACCTTGTATTTCTTGAGCTTCATTTAAAAGGAATCCCAAAAAATTGGGAAAAGAAAAAATTAGTGAGAAAGATAGGAGAGAAGATTCTTTGATTGAGATGGAATAAAACATTACGGATCATATTTTGTTAATGTCTGTAGAAAACTATCACGTCTTATTTATACGATAATTGATTGTTATAATATATATATATATATATATATATATATATATGATTATATTTTTTTAAGAAATAGTATTTAGTTGTTTTAACTCTCTTAATTGATTATGTCTATTTTTATATCATTATAAAATTAAATGAAATCATTTTTATTTCCGTTCATTATTTACACTAAAAAACTTTGATTTTCACTCATTTATGTTTTTTCTCTTTCACTTCCTCTATTCTTTTCCCTTTCTACCAAGCGGAAGAACTTATGCATTTGTTACATTTACAAAAAAAAAAATAGTGATTATTTTATCATTTAATACTTCCAAGTTGGAGCATATATAATAATGCTGTTCAAATTCGAATTTAAAAAGTAAACTTTAAGTTTTACTTAATTTTACAAAATCGACACAAGGTTTGTATCCACTTATATATTATATTATAATTTGAATATATCTTTGGTTGATATAAAATCTATAACACACTCTCTCACAGCGAGAACTATTAATAGTAAGATGAAGTTTGCACCCACTTATATATTATAATTTGGTCATATCTTTAGTCAATTTGAAATCTCCAATACTTTCTCATGTTGTGGACATTGAGTTAGAGTGAATCCGATAATGGATAATACAATAGGTTCAACAAACTTCACTGGGAAAGATTATGAACCTTATGAAATTTGCAAGGATAAGATAAGATTTTCAGCCACCTATCTCAATAGTTGATGTGAATGTAACCTCATGTGGAGAACTAGACATCTCAAGCTTTAGGGAGAACTCAATTGTGAATGGTATTATAGACCCAAAATTTCACTAGGATAAACTCTGAATAACTTTGGCATTCACTTAATAATGTGGAATTTAAATTTAATTCAACCTCACAAAATCAACTTAATAATGTGAGGTTTGCTCTTACCTATATATTATAACTTGATCTTATCTCAAGATCTTCAATAAGAACAAAAAGAACTAGATAACAATGATTTAACAACAAATTAAAAAGTTAAGGAGATAGGCACACGAGGAATGAGTCCCACTTAATGTATTTGGTCTTTTTGTGAATTTTTTTAGTAAGTATAAAAATGGCAATCCACTTTAATGTATTTAGTCCTTTTTGTGAACTTTTGGATTTTTGGCATTATAGATGAAATTACCTATCATTGAACATTGAAAAATGAGGAAGAACTTTCGAAATAAATTCATTGAAACTCAAAAGTTAAGGAAACAAGTGCACAATATTTCTCAAAGAACTAGAAATAGTACATTGTTTTCTTTTTCATGAAACAAAAAGAAGAATCAATGATGACATAATAACTTGGTTGATTTTCTCTTATTGATGTCATTAGCCCAATTAGAGTAAGAAATACCTCTAAATAGTAAAATCATTTAGGTTTTGTTCCTTTGCATGAATTTACTATTCCAAGATAATAGTAAGCATTGATTTGCAAGATTCTTTGTGTTCCTTTGTAGTGATTGTGAGGTGATGAAATGATGAGAATTACGAGATTGGGGTTGTTTTTGAATCACACTTGAATGAGGAGATTTGAGAGTGATTACAGTAATTTTACTGAAATAACCTCGCTTTATGGTGAAGTGATGAGTGTGTCACTATATAGATGGTTGATGGTGAAGAATCCATAGCAAAGTTGGGTTATGGTTCGGTCTGTTATAAAATAATCTGTTTATTGCAAAGATTCTAAACGTTGCATGCCATAATTATCTCTGCTACAATTTCAAGTTTATGATAGAGGTGCATCCGTTTTGATTCTTGAACTTGAAAGTTGAGCTGCCAATTGTGTACGTTGCAGGAAAATTTTTACTGTTGCCATGCATTGAATTTTTCTCCATAAATGCTATGGATTTCAGCCCTTCACCATTCACCACTCACACCTATAAAGGTGGTTTTGGTGCTCTCCAAAACACACAATCTCTCAATCTTTTCTTTCATTCTTCTAGCTCTCTTCTCTCATATTTCTTTCTTCTTTTATCTGGGTTAAATACTCTTTCAAGAGTACTTGCTTGCTAGTTCTGAGATCCTCGGAAGATCCGAGAAGTTCCTGTTGTATCTTGGGGGGCTTGCGCAACACACCGTGGATAAGTTCTTAAGGGTAGTGAATTTACACGCCTCAAGAAGTACCTCTTGTTCGTGATTTGTCAGTTATTTACAACAATCTTAAGGACTTATGGCTGACAACAACAACAACTCTACTACGCTAGAGAATCAAAATAGTTTCGGAACTCCGACCGTCTTTGCAAAACCATTTTCGGATGTATCAAAAATTGAGGTATTTTCTGGGCAAAACTTCCGACGCTGGCAAGAACATATGTCTACTCTTCTAGACATGTATGGAGTAGCTATGGCTCTCTCAACTTCAAAACCTGACGAATCCAGTGCCAAACAAGTCGAAGATTGGACTTATGCAAACAAGGTATGCCAACACACCTTACTTAGCGCCTTGTCCAATGATTTGTTCGATGTGTATTGCTCATATAAGGAAGCGAAAGAAATTTGGGATTCCTTGATTCTCAAATATACTGTTGAGGACGTCGTCCGACAAAGGTTCGTCATAGGGAATTACTACCGTTGGGAGATGATCGAAGATAAAGACATAAAGATTCAAATCAACGAATATCACAAGTTACTTGAAGATATCAAAGCAGAGAACATACTTCTGCCTGATGAGTTTGTTTCAGAACTTTTGATCGAGAAATTACCGTCATCGTAGACTGATTATAAACAATAGTTGAAACATAGACACAAGCAAATGACACTTCAAGAGCTCATTACACACATCATAATAGAAGACACCAACAGGAAGGAGAATGCTACTACAAGGGCCAAAGCTTTATCCGTAAAGACAAATGTGGTAGAAGACAAACCTGTTTTAAAAAGGTACGAGAACAAACCTGATCACAAAAGGAAAAATAACTTTCGAAATTCCCGCCCCAATGGATCTAACCTCGTCTTTAAGAAAAAGGGTAATTGCTTCATATGTGGGAAGTCAGGCCATCATGCACCTTAGTGCAAGCGCATAGCAAGAAACGACAATCCTCCTAGGGCAAATATAGCCCAAGGGGAAGATGATACTATAGTTGCGATTGTTTCTCAAGTAAATCTGATGACCAATGTGAGCAAGTGGGTGGTAGACTCTGGTGCTACCAGGCACATCTATGCAAACATGAGTGTTTTTACCTCCTACACTAGTGTAGGGGATGGAGAAGAACATGTTTATCTTGGTGATTCTAGGACAACTCCAGTCACTAGAAAAGGAAAGGTTCTTATAAAACTCACATCTGGGAAGACTTTGGCCTTGAGTGATGTGCTACATGTGCCCTCTATCAAAGTTAATCTAATCTCTGTAGCACTATTGGGAAAAGTGGGGGTTAAAGTGTCATTCGAATCTGACAAGATTGTAATGACAAAAAATAATGTTTTTGTGGGGAAGGGATATTGTGATCAAGGTCTCTTTGTACTCAATATTTTAGAAATTATAAATGAATCATGTTCTTCTGCTTATATCGTTGACTCATATGATATGTGGCATGCTAGATTAGGACATGTGAATTCCTCGTATGTTATGAAATTGCAACGACTTGGATTAATTAATATGCATGATAAACAAAATGGTAAATGTGATGTATGTGTAGAATCCAAAATAACTAAGAAAACATGTTATTCTGTAGAACGTCAAACAAAATTGTTAGGGTTAATTCATACTGATCTAGCTGATTTAAAACAAACCATGTCTAGAGGTGGTAAAAATTATTTTGTGACCTTTATAGATGATTATTCTAGATACACCAAAGTGTACTTAATCAAACGTAAAGATGAAGCCTTTGATGTGTTTTTAACTTATAAAGCAGAAGTAGAAAATCAATTGAATAAGAAAATTAAGAGGATTAGATCAGATAGAGGTGGTGAATATGTTTTATTTAATGACTTTTGCATAAAAGAAGGTATTATCCATGAAGTAATCCCACCATATTCACCTGAGTCTAATGGAGTAATTGAAAGGAAAAATAGAACTCTTAAGGAAATGATGAATGCCATGCTTATTAGTTATAATGCACCTGATAACCTTTGGGGAGAAGCCCTTCTTACTACATGTTTTTTTTACAAAATAGGATACCTCATAAGAAAATGGGTAAAACTCCCTATGAGTTATGGACAGGGTATCAACCTAATCTTAAATATTTGAGAGTGTGGGGGTGCCTAGCTAAAGTAATGTTACCTCATCCTAAGAAAAGGAAAATAGGTTCTAAAACCTCTGATTGTATGTTCTTGGGTTATGCTGAACATAGTGCTGCCTATAGGTTTCTTGTTCTTAAAAGTGATGTGATTGAACATAATACTATTGTGGAGACAAAAAATAGAGTTTTTTGAACATATATTTCCATTAAAGGTTAGTGATACATCTGAACAACCTATATATACTTATAGTGATGCCATGAGTGAGGGTTTAAGAAGAAGTAAAAGGCAAAGGAAAGAAACTTCTTTTGGAGATGACTTTTATACTTATCTAGTTGAAAATGATCCAACAAGTTTTTTAGAGGCTAC
>Ga0214545_1000504_pt1 | contig 62342 bp, 21 predicted proteins | sample CNSS4metaG_FD_160064 | JGI IMG/M metagenome (GOLD analysis project Ga0214545, IMG submission 160064) | Root nodule microbial communities from cowpea collected in UCLA plant growth center, Los Angeles, California, USA - CNSS4 | ecosystem: Host-associated > Plants > Roots > Nodule | place: USA... | reverse complement strand
TTTAAATTTTTGTTTATTTTTTTTTTTTTTTTTTTTTTTGTTTTTGTTGTTTATTTTTTTTTTTTTTTTTATGGTTTTTTTTTTTTTTTTTTTTTGTATAAATTGATTCTTGGAAAAGTGAAGTTATACTCTTATGTGATACTAGCGAGACTCATGTCAAAACATTTGATGAGGTTGGTTGCTTTTATTGAAAATTTGATATTTTATGTTGTTATGCGTGTGGACAATTTACTTTATCTCTTTTTTGTGCATTTGTATTTGTATGCTTGCCCGTGTGTGTTTTTTCAGAACACATTTACTTACCATGGAACCTTTGCAAGCAGACTTTTCCAGATGAAATTATTAAGTTAGACACATCTGTTCGCACTCTTGACTTGACGCATAATCGAATAGATAAGTGGTTTTTCATTCTTCTATTATATTTACCTTACATTTTGGTTAAGATTTCATTGCTCTAAAGAGGATCTGGTAATTTTGACATGTAACAAAAGTGTGTTTTCTCTCTAAAAGGATTTTTCCTTTGTTGTTAACAATTCATTTTTTCCACTGCAGTTGACATTCCTATGGAAATCAACAAGTTAATTAAAATACAACGCTTGGTAAGGACCAACTATTACTATATGCTGCTATGCCTATCCGATGGTAGCTTCTGTTGAGCATTTACTATAAACTTTTTTAGACTAATATATTCTTTATGGATTTTATCTGTAGCTTTTAAATAAATTAAGAGGGTCAGTAAATTAAATAGGTTGTAAGAGAATTTGATATGATATTTTGTGGCCTTCCTTTCTCAATACTGGTATTACCAGTCAGTTATTTTTTTTTCAGGCTCTAGCGACATACTGCCAAATGATGTGTTCAAACATAATGGGTAGTTATACATCATGGTTGATTTTAAGATGTATATACAATTTCTTGTCATTTCTTAATTAAAAAACCTACTAAAAGCTAAACACTATAATTATCTCCTGACTTTCTAATTGTTAGAACCTTATCCAAGTTGCATATGTGCTTGTTTTACACCACTCATTGGACTTATAAACTAAAGGGACAAATAAAAATTATTAAGATCAAGCCAGATTGAAGTTTGGCTTCATTTCCACAACTCCGCATTGAACCCTGTCATTTTTTTTATTTCCCCTGCAAGTTTGGTTACTTTTAATTGTTTTAAATTTTAATTGTTTTCTCTGGCTTTGAAACTTATGTTCTTTTGACTATGTGTTAGGACTCTGCTATCTTTCATTTTTTTTTGTAGTATTTGGGTAGCCACTTCCTTAATGTTTTAAAAATAGGTAGAGTTATATAATAGAAAAGATTGATTAAAAATTGAAGTTGCATTGACATCACAGGTATTAGCGGAGAACTTAATTGAGAGACTGCCAGTGAGTTTAGGCAAACTCCAATCTTTGAAACTGTTGAACCTGGATGGAAATCGAATTACTTCCTTACCTGATGAATGTAATCTTTAAGTAACTATTTAAAGTAAATATTGTTATTTATTTTCTTAGCATTTATTTTGTGGAGCTTTTCTTTCTTATTTTGTATTAACTGAATGTATTTTTTCTCTAGTGGACCAGTTAGTAAGGCTTGAACGCTTATCTGTCTCAAGGAATTCATTAGCATCCTTGCCAATGACTATTGGAAGTTTGAGAAATGTAATACATCTCGTAACCTAAATATCATTCAACTTTTATATTTTCTTTTTTCCCATGTGCTTAATGTATTTATACCTAGATATGATTATTTGCTTCATGATTCAATTTTGAAAATTTGCAATTATCCTTTGAGTGTAGACATTTCAAAAAGGTAGTTGTCTCCATGTCATACATGTAAGAAACGATGTTACTCGTCATAATGAAAAAAAAAAAATCATATTTTATTGTGCCATCCGATGTAGTCTGTTCTTGTCTATTTGCCAATGCTTCAAGTGAATACATATAATTTCTTTTTCTCTTGAAATCGTCTTAACTTCTCTGAACCTTGAATAATATTTAATTAGGACTTATAGAATTTAAGAATTCTGATCCAGACACACATATTGTAGTCTTATCCAATGAAGAATTTATGATAGATAGACTTGTGATTTTGATTTGCACAGAGCTTGGTATAATTAGGCACTCACAAAAAAAAAAAGGAACTCAAAGTATGGTTTGGCAGACTTTAATATGAAATGCTTGCCTTATTTTAACATTAGAGGCTAAAACATTATTTAATATTGTAGTTGGTGCTTTTGAATGTGTCAAATAACAAGTTACGGTCGCTTCCGGAATCTGTTGGCAGTTGCACCTCTTTGGAAGAGTTACAAGCGAATGGTATGTTTTATGTAGAAACAAATTGTTCATGTATGCATTTCCTGGACATTGTAATGCATATGTTTGCATATTGGCATGTGCGTGTGTTTTCCTTACTTGTTCTTTTTCATGTGTTTACTAAGCTAGATTTTTTTTGTTGTTAGCCCGAAGAGGAGGGAGGATCTTCCTTCATGATCTTTGTTTCTCTTCAATGGAAGTTTTTGTTTTAGGGTTTGCTGAACTAGATTGCTTTTCATGTTTTCTTGATATTTCAGATTATTTTTCTTATCTTACATCTTATTTTGAAGTGTTTGGAATCCTTGTGCTTTGTAGTTTGTTCATGTTTGTTTTAGTTATTTTCAAGAATGATTACTTTTTTAAATATCTCTTAGGTGTCGGTCAACCCCCATCTAATGACTCCAAAATAAGTTAATCCAAACATGTGTAGTTTAATTTAATCAGTAGTAATTTGCGGGTTATATGTAGTTATAATTTCAAAACATGCTAATATTTCATGTTGGTAATACATCTTAAAATTTTCTCGTCATTGACTGATTCTTTATTAATATAATTTGGATCTTTAGAACAATCTACATTATCTTTCTCTATATTTGCCTTTATTCTGTGTTTGACTGTGAGGCTAATTCCAACCTTTTTGTTAATTTCAGATAATCTTATAGAAGATCTTCCATCTTCCGTGTGCAATCTCTCTCACTTAAAGTCACTTTGCTTGGATAACAATAATGTGAAGCAGGTAGTATTTTTTGTGATTTTGAATTCCAAGTTATGGACTTCTAGACTTGATTAAATGCATTTTACTGTTTCTCTTTAAAATAATTTATTTATTTTGTGAGTATGAATTGAATTTTTCTATGTTCTAAAATTGTATGAACATCTTCTAAGGACAATTCATCTATATTTAAAAGCAAAAATTGGTCGGATATTGATTTCCTCTTTGTTCCTTCTCTAGAATTTTGTTGCTATCCATTGCAATTTTGTATGAATCAGGAAGCAAGTACTTTAGTCCTAAAATGTGTTTTTGAAGCATTAACAAAACAACGGGAAAGATTTAGCCAAATTATATTAACTATTGAGTTCAACTACCTGCATTCATGTGATGAAAGTTGTAACATATCTACCTTTATATTAACAGAATGTTTTTAACTTACATATCCAAAGAGACTAATTAAAAACTGATGCGGCAATATAAATTTTTGGGCTACATTATATGATCAGGCATCATATCCATAAATTTAAAGTAATTAGGATCAAGATATGCATAAACTTTTTGAACCAAAAACCTATAGAAAGAATATATAGCTAGCTTTTTTAAAGTTCTTAATTAAAGAAATAATAATCATCATTTGCCATGAATTAGGATTTGAGTTTCCAAAAATCAACTCTTCCATGGTATGCAGTGTTATCATAACTGAATAGGTCATTAACCCTACCAAGGTACCGAGTTAGAAATTCATTGGTTGAACCAGTGGGTCTCTAGTTAAACCTTATGACATGACACATCACTAAATATATAATTTTATATTACACATATAGTATAAAATAGTTTTTGTTGTTTGCTTATTAAACAGGTGACTTTGTGTGGTGGTTATATTGCCCTTAAACTGCCCTTGGGACTTTGATTCTGTCCTCTCTCAAACCAATTTATCTTCTTTAAAATATTTATGAGGTATATCCAATGAGCTGTATTAGATGTATTCAAGAGTGCAATAACAACATGTGTAGAGAGAACACAAACTAACCACCACATCACTACAAAACTCGAAGATTGTGAAGCACATGGCTGAGTGAAACCAATCAAGTCACTTACTTAATCTCAATTTTGATCTGGGTTGATATTAGGAGGAAAAAGGCCCTATTAAAGGTTTACCAACGTTGGTTCAAAACTATTAAGTAGTAATCAAGGTAGTTAAAATTGAAATTATGACTAGGATCATGGAAAGCTCACAAAATTGTAAATCGTGGGACGTGATATGGATTGTAGATTTTATTTTCTACAAAAGTATGATATAAAAGAGGAGACACAAGCGAAAGAGATAAAAACGAAACCAAGGAAATGCGAGAGTGGAAACCAAAAATGACTTGTGACTACAATTGCTTTCCGAAGGACAAAGAGATATGAAAGCAAAACCCTACTGTTGCCATAAGTCCATGAGTGTGAGTGGTTTTCGATGAGCAAGAAGACACAAAAGCAAAATTATGTCGATGCCATGAGTTTGTAAGTGAGAATATTTTCTGGTGGACAAGGTGTAGAAGAAAATTCATAGGCGTCCTCCATCCATAAGTTTTGTGCCAGTCGCTTAGGTCTATTAGTGCAATTCTTGAGTGTGGTAAGGAGGAGATGTACATTACATGAACCACTTTTGTTATATCCATTTTCTTTGTAGGTGCCCTTTGTAATTGGGGCTTTCATTGAACTTTATCTCTTCTATGCATGTGCAATTGGATGACTTCTCAATTTCATCATTCTTGCCATAAAGCTCTATCTCCATTCGTATGATTCTTCCATTTTCGACCAAACCACTAAACATGATTCCCTTATCTCTTCTTCCAATGCACCCTCCAAGTTTGTGTCTACTATACTATGCGTGAGAGATTCACAATTTTTTTCCCGACTTAGCGGGATCTCGTCTCCATTCCAATGGACGGTGGTGTTTTTTCTGATGACATCACATTGTATTCTAAAGGTGGTAGACTCCCTTCTTCATTGATGTTGACTTTGTAAAGTGGTTGGCAAAGGTCAAGACCTACTTTTCTATTCAAAACATACAGCAAAATTGCACATTCCCCTTTCTTAAATCAATATCTAAGGTATGACTTGCCATTGGTTCATAGTCCTCTCTCTTAAATTAGTGAAATTTAAACTTAACTCAAACTTATAAAATCAGCTTGTATGACGATGTTTGCACCAACTTATATGTTATAATTTGGTCATATCTTTAACCGATGTGAAATCTCCAACACATCGCTTCACATAGAGGACATTGAACACTCATGCTAAGGACATTGGGTATGGGAATAAAGGGGAGCCCAATAGTGCATAACACGATAGACCAAACTAATCTCAACTACGATAGGCTCTTGATGACTTTAATACCATATTAAATTAGTGGATTTTAAGTCTAATTCAACCCTAAAACCTGACTTGTAAATCTAGTTTGTCTAATTCTAGTCGATGTTGAATCTCTGGCCCTCTTCGATGCCAATCCCAGACTCCATTGGGACTCCTTCAAATAGTCTCTTCTCAATTGTTATGATGATGGCCAACTAGGTTACTCAATTGAAATAGGTACTCATAACCTCTCACTAGAGTTTATGAATAGTTGCACTTGTGGGCTTTTCTTCAAGTGTAGGGTCAATTAAGGCCCAAACCACCTCTATCTAGATTTACATTTACACCCTCTTATTTGGATAGGTGATGACCCATTTGCCTCACCCATAGGCGATGGTAGACTTGTTAGTTACACTTCTTTTGGTGATGTCGAGAACATGTTTTGTTAGATAATCAATTATGGCATAAACGATCCTAGTGATCTTGCTCAAACAAGCACCATCAAATTGGGAGGAGGAGCTGCCTGGTTACCCACTCTTCTTCTGGTAGGCAATGACACTACCCATGATTTCATAGCTAGTGAACTTGTATGCCCACTGAACTTAGAGGCTACCACTACGTATTGTGTGAGTTTGTGCAAATACTACTAATGCTCATCTAATGGCATACATTAAGCTTCTTGTATCAAGGTTGGTGGTACATAGTGGTGGTGGATGCCTATGTGTTATACTTGGGTGGTAAATGTGGGAGAACCAATGTTGGCAAAGTCCTAGCTATTTCAGTGCAAAAAGTGCTCTGATGTCATATTTGGAAAGGGTGTACATATGAATCCTTCCAAGGTAAGTTTTGGAGTGGCCTACCCCAACTTCTACCAAGAATATTCGTGAGTTCTTGGGTTGGGCTTTGTGGGATATTATAGTAGATTCATTCAAGATTATGGCAAAATGGCATAGCTAGCCCTTGGCAACTTTAACTCAGAAGAAGGGCTTCTTTTGAGGTGGTTTATGGTCGAACATCTCCTTTTAAGATGCCCTTTCAGATTACGGAAGATGCAATGGATTCTGCAGCTTTGGTTTTGGTTGATAGTGATGAGAGTATTAGACAATTGAAATTCAATCTTCATAGGGCCCAACAATCCATGAAGAAGGCAACTCATAAACATAGTTGGGCACTAACATTTGAAGAGTGAGACTGGGATTTTGTGAAGCTGTGATCCCATAAGCAGCAGACCGTAGGTCATCGTATCAATCCTACACTTTCCCTTGCCAATTTGGACCCTTTCAAATTGTGGCGTGGGTTGTGGAATTGGCATACCCATTGAAGCTCCCAAATTCAACAAAGGTTCATCTAATTTTTCATGTTTCACAACTTAAATCCATGACATCAGGTTCAATGTTGCGCCGTTGCCTCCCAGTTTGACTGTGGCCAACTCTGATGCACCATTTCCTGAAGCCGTGGTAACAACTCCTGGGGGCAAAGATATTGGGGAAGTTGAGGAATGGTAAGTTTTATGGAAATCGCAGGCAGTAGATGAGGCTACTTGGGAGTGGCTTTGTCAATTTATGCCAAATTTCTCACTATTAGAGTTTAGGACAAAGCTAATCTGTTGGGAGGTGGAATTGTTAGGAAACAGGACGCTATTGGAAATAAGCCTTTAAAGGTTTATCAATGTAGGCCCAAAACAATTTGGCACTAATAGTTTTTGTTAATGTTTTCTGTTTTGGAGGGGTAGTGAGGCAATTTCGGAAGTTGTTAAAAGTGCATGTGTTTTCTGTCATAAAGTACTTTTTTGGATGGGGGGATCATCATTGGGATCAGTAATACAGTTTGAGAGTGAAGAGAATTTCTCTCACTTGGGGAGCTTGGTTTTATATGGAGTAATTTTCATTCATCACATTAACTTCTCCACTACTGTGTGTGTGTGATATTATTTATGTAGTTGGAAGGATGTGTAAAATCGATGAGAGGTAGGTTTGTTCCTGTTTCTTTTTTGCATCGGTTTGCTTCAAGGGTTTTACTTGAATATTAGGAATATCCAATTTCATTCCCACGAATATGCATGAGAAGTTATTCATTATTATGAGAACTAGTTAGAGTCCATCAAGGGGTCGACTAACAATTGCCAAGTTGATATTCGGAAATGTAGCATTTTTTTAACCATACTTATTAAATTTTACAGATAACTTTTAACGATACCTGCTAAGTAGTAGTTTTGACTTTGAATTACATATTCCATACTAACTAGAATTCACATTGGTGGGTTTGGACTATGGCATCATAGTTGTTCATCTTGTAGGTAATAAACTATTTTTACACAATGATACCTTTTCCATTTTTTTTCTTTATAAATCAATTGTATTTGAATGTTTTTGTTTGCCTCTCGAAAGCCCAAGCGTTACAAATTTATATTATAGCCAATTTCCTAATATTTCAAATGTCTTTATGACACTTTGGTTCGTTTCGGACAGGCACCTCGGAATTTATTGAAAGACTGCAAAGCTCTTCAGAACATATCACTGCATGGTAATCCTATATCAATGGATCAATTGCAACAGGTATGATCTTGTTTCTTAACTTTTACCTTTCCTATTTGAATGATAGAATTATAGGTTTAATTTTCAATACAATTGAACGATTGATGAATGATCTAGATGGAGGGGTTTCAAGAGTTTGAAGCAAGGAGGAAAAAGAAGTTTGACAAACAAATTGATTCAAATGTGATGATCGGTTCCAAAGGTCTTGACGAGGGTGTTGATTTATGATGTGGTCAGGGTTGTTGAGACCACTTACAATAGGGAGGAGCTTTTGGATGTGGTGTGGAATACTTGGTTTTTTATTCATGCCTTTTCTTTCACATATGAAACAAGTGTGTTGATATTCCTGTCACATTGTATGTGATCCTTTTTGTGTCATTATCCTACTCCAGTTCCTTGTTTGCCTGCAAATATGATGTCTTCAACAACAAAAGTAATACCATTCCTTCGATATAGTGTTGAAGATGTTGACTACACCATTAAGCTTAGATGGTGTTTGTTTTCTTTTTTGTCAAAAATAAAAATGGTCTCATCTAATAATGCCTTTGAATTACTAAGGCTAACTGTTAATGATCTACAAAAAATAATTGCAAGTGAGCCTTTGGAAAATTGTTACTGATCCATGTTTGCTTCAACGCCTTGGTGACTGGGTATGAATCTTAAGATTCATCTATGTTCTGGTCTCATCTATGTTCTGGTCTCGTATCTTTAAGGAAACAAAATTAAGAACAAATTTCTTTTTCTGCTCGTCTTCTTTACTTCTCTATTTACCGAGAACAAAATGTAAGAAGAGAAAAAATAAAGAAATCACCTTCCGATTGACGAGCAGAGAAGAACATTTATTGTTGGTTTTTTTTCTTTAAAGATACGAGACCAATACAATCTATTTAGGAGCAGAGAAGAAAATTTATTGTTGGTTTTTTTTCTTTAAAGATACGAGACCAATACAATCTATTTAGGCACCGAAGCACATTTTGTTGGAAAAAATACTGTAATTTTACATTATTTGAAGACTTGTTGTAGTGAGTGCATCCGTGCTTGTTAAATAAGTTTGGTTATGTATAAAGGAAGTAAAAGAAAAGGTATGAAAGAAGAGCACGTGAGGCAATTTTTTAAGAAGTTTGGTAACGGACCAATAAACGATGTTTTGTTCTATTTTGGTTGCATAAAAGTGAAAGGGAACAGAAGGTTACATCATAAAAATTGCTCCCTTCGTTTTTTAAGTGAAATAAAGTAGATAAAAAAACTGAAAGTTGTCTTTTTCATATCTTTCCGATTTGGGCTATTACTTTCTGCATTCCCCTTTCTACTTCTTGCACATCCATAAAATTTATAATTCCCAAACTATCTCTCACTAAAATTACGATAAAAGCCCCTGTATCTTTTCTTTTTTACATTTTCTGGATTGGTTGTTCCAGAAATATTTTTCAGAACATTCAATTCGAAAAGTTTAAAAAATACATTTTGGATTGGATATTTTGAAAGGTATACTTTGACCTTTCGGAACAATTATTTTGAATTCTTTTTTTTTTTAATTTTGGAATAAGTATCTTGAAGAGTAGTTTCCAATCTGAAAATAAACATACCACCAAAGTTAGATTATGCTTCGGGCACACAATCATCACTAAATCCATCCGTATTCATTAAAAAAAAAAAAACCTAATATACAACTACTTAATTGCACCACACCGTAATTGTTGTCTCCTCTGCCGTCGTTGAGGAAAAAGAGAAAGAGAATGTGTTGCAGCTAAAAAACTTGTTCTGACAAGTTATTTGTAAAACGTATTTTTCATGTATTTTGGAAAGTTGATTATGAAAATTTTATTTTGGAAAACTTGTTCAAGAAATATTGTCCCAAAAAAATTGTTCTGAATACATTTTGGAAATCTTATTTTGCAATTTCGTTCAAGAAATTCATTTCGAAAATTCAATTCACGAAAATCTTATTCCAGAAATTCTGTCGCAAAAATCATATTTTGAAAATTTTGGAAAGCTTGTTCTGAAAAATTTCTAGAACATGATCTTATGAAGGATAATGGTCATTTTGAAAATGGGGGTGCGTGAAGAAATTTAAATCATGAAAAGATTTCATCTATGAGATACAATTTTTTTTAAAGACAAATCATGCCATTTTTTCATCTTGTAGTGAAAGACTTCAAGGGAAATTTTAATATTATTAAACTCACTTAAAGGGGATCCTTTTCTTAGGAATATTCTTTGAAGAAGAAAATAAGATAAATACTCTTTTAATGACCCTGAGGATAAAAATAGTACTTTCAAAACAGGAACTTTGTAACACCCAATTTAATTAATAAAACTAATTAAAGGAAATATCACACAGTATAAAAAGCAATATCAACGGAATATAACGTCACTCCTACAGATATCCAAAGTACTCAGAGGACCATAATTGAGGCACACCACGATGCCAGATACAATATAAAGTAAAAGATTGATAGTAAATCAAATGAATCCTAAGACGATACATGGGCCTCAGTCCCAAATGAAACTCAGATGAATAACATCTAGTCCCGATGGCTACACAACGGAATCACTATTTTCCTGTTGACCACAAGTATTTCTCGCATCTACTTACATCAATAAATTGATGATCATCGCAAAGAGAGAAAACCACACCAGACAGAACATACAACAAACAAAAAGGTAAGCTAGAGCAAAAAAGGATTTATCATACAATCATATACACTTCCACAGTCAAATATACATACATCATCCAACCATGTTATGACCTTCCAAACAATACACTGAGACTCGAGATACGACTCATCCGGACATATATATAATTAGTCGGATTCAGCGGATGCTTGCACTTGTGATGGACTTCCATGCTCTACCGAGCTGCTCTCCCGAGCTAAGTGTTATAGTGTCTCAACCTCCACACACAAGGTTAGCCCTTAATGGATTTCAGGCCTCCTGCTACTCTCACCATAAGAGTCAGCCCGCTCTATGTGAGACTAACTGACTCTTTAGAGTGTCAGGATGCAACCTTACCTTGAATCCTTACTAAATTATATAGATGAAGAACCACCATGAACTCCCACTAACAGGGGTCATGGAATTACGCTTCGACCAACTGAGGCACCACCATGAAGTCTCACCTAGAGACTCATGGAATTACGCCCTAACAATTGAGGCACCACCACGACACCGTCGTGGAATTACGTCCTAACCATACCAATAACATAATCCTTTAATCAATATCACATTCATGCTCACACCAATTCCATGTCACTTTTATAGCCAACCATTTCATGCTCATTACATACCAAGATCATGCCAAGTTCATCATCCACAACTCATACATCCTTTTACTCATGTATATTCATTCATCTCATGCTTTAACATTGCAATTCAACCAAACATGGATCAAACATCCAAAAACAAAGAAAGAAACAGAATCAAAGCACTATCTCGCCCAACTCTCGCTCAGGCAAGGGGCTTCTCTTGCTCAAGCGAGCCCCTTTCGCCAAGGCGAGGGCTTGAAAGAGGGAAACAATAGCCTTCGCGTTATCTCGCTGAGGCGAGACCTCCTTACCTGAGCGAGATGGACTCTCGCTCAAAACAGGAGCTACTCGCCTAAGCGACAGCTCACGCAGGCATCTTAGGCGAGTCACTGCTAATCTCGCCTAGGCGAGACACGCTCGCTTGGGCGAGAAGAGCAGAACCCTCCACTGTTCGCGCATGCTCAGTTCATCCATTTAGTCATACCAGTCGCACAGTTCACATTCATACCATTAGAACTTCACCCATGCATGCTAAAACACGAAAAACAACAAGAACAAGCTAAACATGATTTAAAGTGTGAAACTCTAACTTCCCTTACCTGGAAAGAGGTTAACAGAAACATTGACACTTAAGCTACGAGCACCACAGTTTTGAGAACAAATTTGGGGAGCTGAAAAATGGTGGAAACAGATTCCAAATGGGTTACATTGGTGAACCCTAGCTATAATCACGAAAATCCAACTAAAGGGGAAGAATACGAACTGAAAATAACTAACGTGGATGGAAGAATGAGTCAAAGTCACTTGAAATCGAATAGGTCTCAAAACCCTAGCAGAGCATTGTTGGAGAGATTGAGAGAGTAAGGTGGCTGTGTTTCTGTAAAGTGGCAAAAATGAGGATGTTAGTTGGTTTAGGGTTTAGGGTCTTTGGGTCCTTATGGGCCAACCCTAGACCCAACTGATTTGGGGTAGCCCCCTTTAGAATTAGGGTAAAGTAATAATAAAAAATTAGTGGGCCTTACAAACTCAATTGTCATTTAACAAAGTGAATGTTACAATAGACAAGAGATTTTATATATATATATATATATATATATATATATATATATATATATATATATATATATATATATATATATATAGAGAGAGAGAGAGAGAGAGAGAGTTGCATAGTTCCTTGAACCTAATAGTTCCAAGTGATGGGGAACTTGAAGCTCCAAGCTCTTCTTTCACTCTCGGACATTATATTTTAGTGCTTTTTGTTGACTTTTCAGGCCCAAATTAAGGCCCAATGAATGCCACAAGTCTCTTTCTTTGTAGATAGATGTTACCCTAGATGATGTGAAGAACTTCTCCAAAAATAGCCTCTTGAGATTTTTTCAGCTAGTAAATGACCCTGGTGGAAGGTAATATAACCAATCTTTAACAACATATTGCAAGGAAAAAGGAAATGCTTTAAGATTTATGTGCTCCTCATGAACTGTAAATGGTCTCATGGTGGTGCAAATGATGTGAAATCCCTTTAGATGCTTACGTGGATCTTCACATGCAAGACCACAAAATATTGGCAAAAGATGAATTAAACTAGATTTTAGTTCATGTTGTAAATCTAAATTAGGATATTGGATATGCTTAATATTATAGTTGAACATGGTATGAAGGTGTTAGTTTGAGGTCAAGTTACTTCTTTAGGGATTTCGTGTTATTCTTCCCAAGGATTAAGTGGTAAAGATGTAAGGATGAAAGATTACCAAGAACACAAAAAAAAAAAATGCACGTGGAATTAACAAAGACGATGTATGATAAGAAAAATGACAAAAGTAAATAGAATAAGGGTAAGACAGGGGTCGTACTTGGTTGACATAATTTCAAAACGAGTAAATTGTACCATGCTGAATCAACTTCATCGCGGATGAACTAAGTTGTGTCATACTGTAACAACTTTAGTTTTGTAATGAAATTGATTGAAGTCATGCCATGTTGTGGTAACTTCAACAATGAAATTAATTGAAATCATTACGGAACTAAAGTCATCACAACATGATGTTGATACTCTAATGCAATCAATTTTCCAATAAGTATACTTGGTGGTTGAAGTATAACAAGTGTTGTATTCACAAAGATTTAGAATAATACACAATGTTTAGAACATGTTTGGTTTGTGTAAAATGAAGTAAGACATATTTCAAATAATATAAATGAATTCAATATGATAAAAACATGTTGATATTAGATTTCACCACTTATACTTCTATTGTATTAATGCAGTTTTAATTTATTTAGGTGCAATTACTCATGTCTTATAAGTGCTTTTAAAGGTAACTCTATATTTGTTTCAGGTATCTAGAACCTAAGATTATCAAACTCCAGTATGATTCCTTAATGACTATTTCAATGAATCACTTGCTTTAAGTTTATGACTCTATAACCAACTAGATCTTTGGGTCTATTCCTACTGAATTTCAAGTTGGTGAAATAAGATGATGATTAACTGATGTATCAAGAAAAATAAATTAATTTACAAACATGTAAAAGATTATTCAAAATTTCATACAAAATTTTTCAAATAGTTATATGGTCTATAGTCAAATTTTCACGAACATGTAAACAACTGCTCAATTTTTTACACAAAGAACATATAATATAAAAGACTATTCAAAGTTTCAAATGTATATTCAATTCAAATGTGTTTTTTTTACAAGGCACTGGTAACCTCATTTATAAGATAAAATGCTTATTTACTTTAAATTTAAATTGAGATACAAAATTGTATTTTACACATAAACAATTAGGGTTAGATATTCTGACCTAGCTTAACCTTATCCTAATATCAAACAAATTTGTTTAACTTATAGCTTTCAAGTTATTGTTTTTATATGATAGACTCTCAGCTATTTTTCTCTTTTATATTTATGCATTTTTTAATCTTAGAATGTTGTTCAAACTTTAATTAAATATCCCAATTGCAAAATCACATCAGATTCGTTATCGAATTTAGTGCTTCATTCCTAAAACTTTCTTCCAATGTAATAAAATATTACCTAATTATTTTAATACTATATAGAATTTTGTAAATTCAATCTAATTCATAACTACTTTTTAAACGATATGGAAATGATTAAATCTAAAACCTACAATCAATCTTATTTGATTATATACACAACATCACTTTTAGTTTTAAAATGGACCAAGACAAACTTTACTACATACCCTTCATGGTTACAAATTTCATTCTTCTTCATTCTATTATCCCTCCCTTGTCAACATCCACTGTTGGAGGTGATGTATAATGCTACTACAACTTCCTTCTTTTCCCCCTTTCTCTTTCCATACTAAATATCCAACATTACAACTTTGTTCATCATTAATGGACAAAAAGGACAAAAAAAAAAAAAACACACCAAACCTATTTTTCATTTTAAGGATGATTTTATATTAACAACGTAATATGTAGAATTAATTGTGTACAAGGTAATAAATTCTAAACCCAGATTACAAACATCATATTTTCTTAATAATAAAGTTACAATAAAGAAAGCCCATATATATATATATATATATATAATTAAGTGTCGTATGCAAAACAAATACAACTAGAATTAAAAATATGAATGATGAGGCGGTGTTAAAAATTAATAAGAGAATAAAAATATTTGTTTTATATATAAAATAAACAAAAAGAAAATTAAAAAAAAGGCCCTTTGATTATTGTCCCCAGATTCTCCTACCCACAAAATTCACGTTGGGCCATAAGAGGGAAAGTCAGAAAAGAAAACACAAAATGATCCTTTGAAAGAATGCCACGTGTCAGATGAGGCTTGAGCAATGATAATTATGATTCGGAATCTACCCTCAAACTCGTTCCCACACTGTCCCATATATACCGCACTCGCATCCCTCGCACCTCAAAGCAAACCAGGGGCATTTCCTATAATTCACACACAACCAAACGGTGTCGTTTCTTCCTTTTATTCCTTTCCCGCACCAACCAAAAAAAAAAGTTAACCCTAGCTTTTTCCCCTTTCGTCTTTAGCCGCGTTTTTTTTTTTTTCCGATCTTGATTTCTTTTCCTTCCTCCCTCGATTCCTCCCCCAATTTTGCCGCCATCCCTCCAATCGACTCGGCCTTCGCCCAGGTCTTCATTTTCTGCGCCGACCGGTCCCAATTTTGGTCCTATCGGTTGACGGGATCCGTTTTTAGGGTTTCCGTGGAGGAATATTCTGGATCTGTTTTTCCCCAAACGGGATCTCGAAGGGGAATTTTTTCTATTTGATTTGGGTTCTGGGTCTTTGTTGCCTCGTTCGTTTTCTGCGGTTTTTGTAAATTATTTTCGACGCATGTGTGATTTGGGTTCGATCCTTCTGAAACCTGTTCTGGATTGTTAGATCTTGTGTTGGGTAATTCGATTCGGTTCGAATCGTAATACTTGTCCATCGTTCTCGCTGGATTTGGAAAGATCTAGGGTTAGGGTTTTCTCAAATTGGGGCTTTTTGTTGTTTTGCTGAATTCCTTTCGGGAAATTTCAATTCCTTGAACAATTAGGATTCTCCTGTTGGATTACGTTCAATTAGAGCTCTCAATTGTCCGATTCAGCCCTGCATATAATTTGAAGGAGACTGGTCTAAGGTATGACAAATCATTTATTATTGTTGTTATTTTTATTATTGGTGGCAGTTATGTTTTGTGTTTGCATGTTATGGAAATTTCATGCATTTATATGGTGGCAATTTATTTTTATTTTTCTAGGCAAAGTTTTGTCATTGTCTGAGTGTCTGATTTTTGGAGTAAATATTGTCAATATAACGATTTGTACCAAAATGTTGTACTTGCCAATGGTGTTCACTGGGCTCTGATTGTACAAGGAAATGTTGCGTTGGTTATTGGGGCCACTAGCCTTTTACGAATGCATGATATAGATTGTAGTTGCGGTGATTTAAACACAACACATTCTTATTCAGGACTGGGGTTCAACATCTGGTGTTCTATTTACGCCTTGCAAAGTTGCAATGTTGTTGCTGTTGTATGATGTCATATTGCTATTAAGTATTTGTTAAGTAGGCCTGTATGTTTTTATAGAGAGAAGCATTCTGTAATATGTTTTTGTCATTTGCTTTTGCAGCCAGCAATTGTACATGGTCACTGTTGAATGAAATTTTGAATTAATCTTTTAGTATTTAGGGCTTATGAGTTTTCATGATCACTGTCAATTACTGATATATGTTGAAGATGTTTAATTCAATGTTTAGTAACAGTTCTGAGCTTGTTTTTGTTTTAAAACATTCAATGTTATATTGCATGCATCATCCCTCATCGTAAATGGTTACGTCATGAACTTTTTGGCCTGTCTTTGTGGTTGTTGTAAGCGTTTATTCTGATTAATTTCTGTTATCTTATTCTTTGTTGAATCCTGTCCTGCAGGTAATCATGGTGCAGAAGCGTTCTTTTGATGCTGAGGAAATACTTGAGGGATCTTTCAAACACCCAAAACGTGCAGGACCCAGCCATGAGCTCTTTTCATTATCAGAATCTGTCTTTCCCGATGATGATTATCATACCCAATTGCCAAAACCTTCGGGTGGGTGTTTAGTTGGTGGTCTCCAATTTTGAACATCAACTGTATATTTAAAATTAAAAAAAATGAACATTTCCAGGAGTTTCAAGCTTGTTATTTAGTAACTTAAGATAATTACTGTAGCTCAAGTCCACTCGATTAGTGAACCAGTTTACATCACATGTTTGAGCTTCAGAGTTTATACTTATTCAACTCTCTTAATTTTGTCCCACATTTTTTGCTTGATTTCATTATATTTTCTAGTAGGATAGAGAGTATTGTCAATATGTTTTCTTGTTTATTGTGTGGTAGTTTAAAATTTAGTATCATTCATGTATTACTGCTTGAACAAGGAAATGGGAGTATTGAAGGACTGTTTAGTGTTTCATAATATTGCCTTTTAGATTTTATTTTAGATTTCACCGAATACATTTTGATATGATTACATTATAATTTGTAGAGGATGGCTGTACACAAGTTAGTAGTGGAGGTATTGAGAAGGTCGAGAGTGGAAGTTTTGGTGAATTTGCTATAGAGCCTGGGAACTCTGAAACAAGCTTTCCTGTTATTGATATTCCTGCTTCTTCATGGGCCACAAGTAGCACATCTGATGATCTCCATCTAGAACCACCTTTACATCTTGCCCTTTTTCCAGAGTATTTTAGTCCAGAGCGACCGATAAGGACACTGGCTCGCTATGAGGACATTTATTCCATACTTCTGGAACACTCTCCTCGCAAACCTGTATCTGTTGGAGCTAATCATCAAGCTGATGTTCCAGCTTGGGATTTTTTGGGGGCCACTAATAGATCAAATGCCTCAGCTTCTGTTTCAGATACAGACTTTACTGTTGGGGACAGGGATGAAACTGAGGAAAGACTGTTGGGGACCTGTGTTATTCCCTTGCCTCAGATTGAATTATCTAGCATTGACGATGAAGTTGGCAAGGGAAGAACTGAGTGTGACTGTGAAGATCAGGGATCCATGAGATGTGTTAGACAACATATTGCAGAAGAAAGAGATAAACTTATAAAAACCTTTGGGCCTGAGAAATTCACTGAATTGGGCTTCACTAACATGGGAGAACAAGTGGCAGAAAAATGGAGTGCTGAGGATGAACAATTATTTCATGAGGTTGTTTTCAATAATCCAGCATCCCTTGACAAGAATTTCTGGAACTATCTTTCTATTGCTTTCCCTTCACGAACCAAAAAGGAAATAGTGAGTTACTATTTTAATGTCTTTATGCTTCGAAGGAGGGCAGAACAGAACAGGAATGACCTATTAAACATTGACAGTGATAATGATGAATGGCAAGGTAGTGACAGCAATGATATTGCAACTCGAGAGGAAGATGAGGACTCTGTTGCTGAGTCCCCTGTATGTCAAGATGAGTCTTGTATGGCTGACTGCCAAGATAATGATTTGCAAACCTATGATGAGTATGCTTCTGATGAGCCTTGTGCAGCTAATGAAACAGTGGATTTTACTAGTCGGAACACTGATGATGATTCAAAATACGATGCTGTAGAAGAGCTGCATCACTCTGTTGGTTCCCCTCTAATTCAACCGCAGGATCAACCTGTTTGGCAGGATTCGTGTGATGAAAAAGTTAAAGATGATTCATGCACTTCTTCCGATGCAGGAGTTGCCTCAAGGCAGACTAAGGTGAATACTGAAAATGGGGATCATTGGTGTGGTAACTATACTGGAGTGAGCAATGGTTACAGCCAAGGATATGTTTTGGAGCCTTGTGATACAAAGGTGTGGGATTCTGGCTTTGTATCATGCTCTAAGAATAAGATTGACTTTTTACCAACATGCAACATGATAGAAGAGGTTTTTGGAGATGGACGAAGGCAAGACATGAGAAGAGCTTGAAGTGAATCTCAGTTTGCGAAGTGTGATGGCACTTCGATTTTTCCATTGTATATTTGACATAAGATTCAAAAAGTAGCCTTCATTGTAAAATAGTGTTTTGGAAGGTAATTTAATCTTTCTGAGTTATGTCGTCCTCATTCTTCTCAAGTCCTTTTCGAACTGTAAAATTTTCTTATTCCTTAATTTATGATAGTTTCCACTTTGGGGTGGGGATATAAGATTCGAGGGAGGAAATTGTTGGTGAAAAAGAAAACCAATTATGATGCAAGAGTTCCGGTTTTATGATGTAATTTTGCATTATTTTATCATCAATGAAAATTCTCATTTGTATATGTTTCTACAATTCAAACCTAGTGGGACGCTTATGGATAACTCTTTATGTTTCTAACTTACATTTCAATATTTGTATTTTAAACTATGAAGCTTTAGTTTTACGAAAGTTGCGAAATGTTTTGTTTCCAAATTACAATTTTGCTTAATTTTAATATTTGTAAGGGTTGAATATGTTTTTGTTTTTTAATTTATAGTGAAAATTGGATTAGTTATTTTTTGAAATTTTAAATTAATTTAGTCTTTCATCTTTATAAATGTGAATTTAGTTTTTTTAATTAGATTTGGTTAAATTTATTTGACATTTTAAACATATTTTTTTTAGGATTTCAATTGTTTACATAGTTTGTTGTAACATCTTAATTTAAACATCTTAAAATAAAACAAAAAAATATAATAGGAAGTTTCACTCTAGTGTTCATAACACACAGACCAATGGTTGACAGTGTATAAAGTAGTACAACAGTGTATAAAGCATATCAATACCGGCTTATAACCGATAAAATTATAAGAATATAACATTTATACAAACCAAATGAAAACTAAATCTAGTTTTATACACAAATTAATTGCTCACTATAGTTCCCCGCTACCTTCTACTAAATTAACTCATGGCTTCTCATCTTCTAGAGGTGCCTCTAAACCTACAACCACATCTGCTCCTATCGAATAGGTGATCATCGCAATAGAAAAATAAGCAACACAAAACAGAAATATAGAAAAAGGATAAGCTAATTTGCAAAATATTTAAAAGATCAAATAATTAAGAAATACAACTATATCAATCATACAAAATACACCATTCTATTTCATAAAAAGAAATAAAACTACAACTCAATTATCCGAATACAAGCATTGATGTTACCACACATAAAGTTAGTCCATTAACACCTTTGGTCAAAGTAAAACTTCTAGGTTAGGACCTCCTACTCCTCTCACTATATGCCCCATCCTTCTATACTTGAGAAATTGATGGTCATTAGAGCATCATGATAACTTCCAACCGAACTCTTACATCAATGTATACAGTACAACTACCACTACTAATTCTCCTTGAATTAGCATTATCACATAGTCATTCATCGATCATTTATCAAAATAAAAATTTATAACAGTCACCAGTTTGCTAAAATAACTACTAAATAAATGTTCAGGTTCTGTTCTACTCGCTTAACGAGCACATCCTCTCGCTGGACGAGAAGTGCCAAATTACCTTTTTCGACCAACGACCAAATGGCTAGTCCAATGAGTTTATCACTAGGACTCCAGGTGAAAATCTTTCAAATAAATCGCCCCCGCGAGAACTGCCCGCCTAACAACTCCCAAGTCAGAAAGTCTCTGACTTGAAAACTCGCCTAAAGAGAGGCTTTGCCCAACGACTTCTAAAGTTTGGTAGCTTTTGGCTTGAAAACTCGCCCAATGAGCTATGGCTTGTCCAGCGGGTCTATACAATTATGCAAAACATGTTTTCTGCATAATTCTGTATTATAAAAATCAAGTCAAACCTCCCAAGAACCTTGGCAAATACCAACCAAATACCAAAACACAAATTCATCATGAATACCAATATCAATTTATCATAGAGGCACAACTAAAACATCAATTGTTCTCAAGTAAGTAGATAAAATCTAATTTCCATGGCTTTCACATAACATTTTCGATTTTGCAACCCATATATCAAAACATAGTATAATCATACACTTTATAATTCTGACATGTTTAAATTTTAAAATAACACAACTAGCTTCCTTTATCCTACTTAGACAACTCTATAAACACTAAAACACCTCTAACTCCACAAGATATTCTATATACACATAGAAACATTACAAGAAAGATTAGAATAAATGGGGACAAGGATGTGGTGGGACGAGTATTAAAGCGGATACGGAGACAGGGATGAGACAAATATGTGCATCCCAATCCCCATCTTTATACCCAATTGAAAAGTCGGATATTCCTTATATCTATACTCATACCCATACCTAGGGCTGCACAAAAATAACTTATTTGTACTGTACTTAAGTTAATTGTACTTTTTAAACAAGAAATAACTGAACTATTAATAGTAAAATTAAACTGCACTATTCTTTAGTTAAATTTTGAAAAACTGTACTGCAAACAGTTAATTGTTCACACCCAGTGCACTGAATTGTAATTTCTCCTTTCTCTTGAATCCCATTTGGTTCACAAGCAGTGACACACTTTTGATTCAATCACCACCGAAATTCAACCATCATTTTTTGAATCGCAACATACCAACACGGCCCATATTTTGCTAGCCCTCTCTAGCTATACCCTCCCTGCCTTGTCTCCACCATGCGACCTGCATCTCTACGGTAAACCAAGTACAAGTTTTTGAAAAGATTAAATTGTGCACTGGAGTTTTGAAACTTCATGAATATGAGGATAGTGATTACGGTAAACCAAATACAAATTATACATTTTCTCCTTTCATTGTCCGTCAACTTGCTCAAAAAATAATATACTCATGATAATAATTAACTAATTTATTTTCAAATTAATATAACAAAATCAACCACTTGCACCACAAATTCGTTCTCTTCTTCTTTAATACTAAATTAGTACAAACAAACAACGCATAAATAATTACAAAAACAGATAAACTTGATTTTAATTAATTACAAAACCAAAAACTAAGTTTAACTTTAACCACCAATAATAGTGCAGTTCATAAAACAATTCAGTTTATAACAGTTCAGTTTATATTATAGTGCAATGTAGTTCAGTGCAGTGCAGTTCAGTCGAGTTTATTTTTAAGAAAAAATAATTCAGTTCAGTTCGTCTGAACTATTTTTCAGTTCAGTGCAGTTCAGACGAATTGTTTTTTAGTTCAATGTAATTTTTGTAGTGCAGTGCAGTTTGGTATATTTTGCCTAACCCTATACCTATACCCATAATTAGTCCATGCAAGAATTTCTCGTTACAATAGGGATAAGTTTATTTTGCCATCTCTAAACACGACATTCTGACTCCTTTTATTTTTTAGTTTCTATTGTTATGTTAACTTTTTAATGTTAATGAAAATAAATTATAAAATTAATGAAAATAAAAATTTATTATTAATAATACTACAAATAGGTAATAATAAATTTAATTTTTATAAATATTAAATAAGCAAATTATCTTTGAAAAATATTTTTTATATTATCTTTCTCCATCAAACAAATTTCTTTTTTATTCAATTCTTACCATTTATTTTCAATTTGATTTATGCCTACTTCTCACTTATTTCCCCCCTTTAGTCCATAACGTTTCAGAATATCTCCAAAATCGATGGGGAACTTTTGAATAGTCTTAGCTTTGGTTTAAATTAATGGTTAAATATATTTTTAGTCCTTAAAGTTTGAGACAAAATTAAAATTTGTTCCGATTTGAAACTTCGATACATTTTGATCTCCAAATTTTAAAAATGAATGAATATAGTCCTTTTAACTCGATTACGTTTAATTTTTTTACATGTCAAAGGCGTTTAATGCTAGTATTTAAGTTATTTACATTGTTTGACACGTTTTCGCTAGGGATGTCAACAGGGCATTTAGGGTACATGTAGTACCTCCCCCGTACCCTACCTGTTGGATAAATATTCGTCTCTACCCGTTTTCATATCTGTGCGGGTATTCGTTATGCGAGTACCCACATCTTTTTTAAATATCTGCAGATATCAACATGCACTCGTGGGCATTTACAAAAAAAAAAATTAAAAATATTCAAGAACATATTTTAACGATAGATTCATATAAAATCCAATATATCATTATCATAACTCATTCAAATAGTGTTGAAGTACAATATACCGTGCGAGGGAGATTGCATTTTAAAATGAATTGAAAAAAAACACACATTCAAAATCAATGTGTTAATATTTTAATCATGTTTTATTTAATGTTTTTAAATTTAAATCAAAGTTTAACAAGGTATAGGTATCCATGGGTAAAAATACTATGATACTCGTACCCGTCCTATTGACATGAGGGTGTAAAACCTAAGTACACATATTATAATACTCGTACTTGTCCAATTAACATGCATATAGAGATGTCAAGATGGGTTTCAACCCGTGAGCGAACCCAGCTCACCACGGGTTCGAGTCAAGTTGGGTTGAGAAAAACTCCTTTTTTTCAAAAGTGGGTTGAACTCAACTCGACCCACTTAACCCACAGGTTCGAGCCGGGTTGAGGGTGGGTTGACCCACTTAACACACCAAAATTTTTTTACAATTTTTTTAATAATTATTTACTATTCCCAATTATATAGGTTCACAATTTTATATTTTTAAATGTTAGAATGTTACTCAATAACAGTTTGAATGTTTAATTAATTTAATTGTCAAGTTATATACATTGATACTTTAATCTTTAACTATAATCTTTATATAAATTACTCTAGCAATTGTCTTATAAACATTTATTTCTAAATTAGCATGATAAAAGTGTGTAGTTTTTTTTTTATATATTTTGTTGAATAGCATGACAGAAAATATATAATATTAGTGATATGTTTTTGACTATGTGGATACTTTCTTGGAAACAATTCATCATATAATGGTGGTGAGCATGATGAAAACATTGGTTTTGAATTTTACTGTGATTGTCGTGTCATGGGTTGCTTAAAAATTATTTAAATATTTGAATACTTAAAAGTAAATACATAAATAGTTTTTTTATGTGGGTTGGTGAGCCAACCCACTTAACCCACCAATCCATGGTGGATTAAATCGGATTGTAAAATTTCTAGTTTACCATAAAGTGAGCCGGGTTGGGTTCACTCATTTTCAACCCAGCTCATAATGAGCCAATTCGACACGGGTTGACTCACTTTGACATGTCTACATGTAGATGTAAAAAATATATGTACCTTACCCACATATATCTATTTATAATATTCATTTCTTACTCGTTACGGTTTTATCCTCGAATATTCGCACGCATGCGAATTTTTTTTACATCCAAAACATGTTTGACACGTAAAAAAGATAATATAATTAAGTTAAAAGAATTATATTCATTCTTTTATAAAGTTTAGGATCAAAATATAAAATTTCAAACAAGAATGAATTCAAATTTAGGATTAAAGTTCAGATACTAAAAATATATTAAACTCTTAAATTAATTTGCAAATAAATATATTTATATGTTTATATTATTTGTTTTCATAAAATTGAACATAACATGTCACCGCCAATACTGATTCTACATTTTCTTTTCACCTTTTCCCGAAATAATTTTAAGAATCAATTCAATTATTCTCATTTCTTTGACACAGCCTAACATGTAATTAAGTAAAAATCCAAATCCTTAAAAAAAATGTAAGTAATGGCAAAAAACAAAGGGAGAGAGAGCAATTTACTTCATACCAGAGCTAAATATAGTGTATAAATATAATCAAGTCGAGGAACATGAGTTTTAAACTTGGTAACAGACTAATCACGTGACATAAAATTTGTTTGATACTACCATATAAGGGATACAGTTACAAACACAGTAAGGATATCAATTTTAACCTAAATTGGTGGACAAACCAAGCATTTTGCTTGTATTCTTGTGTAAAACCATAACCATGATTATAGCCATAAAGAATATAAATAAGAAAACTTATGCAGTTATTCTGCTTCCCAACCCATTTGACGAGCACGTCTCTCCCACACAGCAGTTATCTTTCTCTCCTTGATGAGTATGGCCTCAGCTCGTTCTCTTGCCTGCTCACATGTTTCAGTTGCAGCAATACATTTATCAGCCTCTCGCTGATACTGAGATGCCACTCTTCTTGCTTCAGCCAAAGTTATGTTCATGTGTCGTGTGTTTGCCTCAGTAACAGACTCTTGCAATTTCAACTCTTCGCTTAGAAGATCCACAAACTGCTTCTCCATCTCCTCCTTTAGATCCGGGTCATTACTTCCACAATCTGTTTGTCAGCAGAAATGATTTTATTCACATGCACTATGCAGTTACCAGTGGCAAAATTAGTAACAAGTTTGAGCATGGCAATGTCAAGAATGTGATTATGGCATACTCTTTATATTCATCATAACATGGATCACAAATATGAAATTTGAGAAAATGTGAATTTAGATGTCCTATTTTAAAAGCAATAGCGCCTCCTCACCTACTTATTTCATCTTTAACAGTATATACATAATGCACCTCCTCACCAACTTGATTATATTAGAATCTTAGTACTTAATGCTGTATAGGTTTTACTCGTCTTTAATTTAATCACCATATCTTTTTTCAAATTAGTTCTCCCATTCTCAGATGTTTTGAAATTAGTTCCTTCTTCTAATATAGTCCATATAAGACATTTTACATTGATTGACAGAACATCTAAAGAAGCACCTACCAAATTAAAAAAGGTGCACGTAATTTGGTGAAACTGGCCTTTCAATAAAGAAGTAAATATCTAAACGAGCTCATATTAGACAAAAGAAATTTCTACCAGGTTAGCCAGATGAAAGTGCTATGACATAAAATGACAAAGGGGACTACTTCAACAAATTTGTGAAGACTGATTTAAAAAGGAAAACATGTTTAGGAACTAAAACTTTAATTTAACCTTTACGTCTTTAATTGTCTAAACATGAAGAACTAATAAGCAAGGAAAAAGAGTCACACTCGAACTTGAGCCAAGAGATGAAATCACAAGGCATAAAAGTGTAGCTAAGAGCCTAAAAACTTAGTAAAGGTATGTGGTATGGTACCACACGGATACAGGGATGCAGAAAATTCATCAAAAATCAAGTCACAACTTAGACGCAACTGTTTACACATAAAAAATGCTGTAAAACAGACAGGATAGAAGAAGGATATGATACTTCAATGAAGTGAATAAGATGTTAACAGAATAACAGATCTGATGTGTGATGCTAGAGAGTATGGAAGAGCAGCAATATTGCGGGACAAACAAGTGCAAAAAGTGAAAAACCAAAACTACAAAAATTATGATGTGTGATAAGAGAAACCCAAAACACATGTTTGATAGAAGAGAGTTCCCTATATCCCTTTCCCATTGGGGTTGAATATCAATACCTCCTACGTTAGTCTGATATGCAATATCTTCGAGCGGTTAGTCATATCAGAGCCATATGTATCTTCTAGGCATATTGTATGTGCGCATAGCTATCGGATACATGTACGACACTGATATTTTGCAAATTTTGGGGTACTTGGTCGATCTAAGTTATTCATGTTCTTAATAGTCAGCTCTTAACAATTGGGTGTGTGGTTTTAGCTTCGTTTAACAGTGTTAGGTTTCTTCTTAGCTTGCATGCTTAGACACGGTCAGAATTTGAAGTTATCCTACAAAACTACAATAAAATTAATTTCTTCATAAATTAAAACTAGCTTATGCATAAAGTAATCTGTAGAAGCTTCATATTGTCCTTCTCTAACATTTTATTCTTTAACACACGCATAAGCTAGTTTTAACAAATGGGAAAATTAATTTCATCTTTTTCTTCCTATTCATTTCATCTAAAGAAGTTTCTTCAAACATATCACATCCCTCATCCATGTAAGATCTCGAACTCACCGTTGTTTCAAAATCCAACATCTAATTCAGAACAGAAAAAAACGATAGCAAAAATCACATGAAAAAAAAAATTGCCAATAACGACGATAGAGGGGATTGATTAAGCAGAATTACCCACACTGATCAGATCATAAAACACAACACTAAAAGAGAAATCATATAAAAATATGAAAAAGTAGAGGAGAAACTCAAACCTGAGACAGAGAGATTGGCCAATCCTGCGCACACCCAAAAAGAAACAAATCAGCAAACAATTGGTGGGTATCTTTTTCATTCATTAATCAATTAAAAACACGTTTTTTATTTGTTGCATGATCTGAAGCAAGAGGAAAAAGGTACGAACCAGGAGCGAGTTGGAACAGCGAGAGTGGGGGAGGGCAGTTGCAGAGGCAAGGAGGGCAAGAGAATTTGTTGTGGGAATTGCGGAGAGAGATGGCGTTCTTGAATCGCCAGTAGAGCGCGGGGCCACACACTCCCAAGGCGGAAACCACCGCGAACACCACCAAACACCCCCTCAACCACCCACCGGAATCAGATCTCCCCCGTGACATCTCTCTCCGACAACAAACACAGATCTGATCCAAACCAATTCACACTATTCGCAGTAATAATTTTCTTTCCCACTGCACACACCAGAACGAAGAACGAATAATAACAATAATAATAGTAATAACGTTGTTGGACCCAAATCCACCTTTAATGTTGTAAGTGCGTTTTGCCCGATTGAAGAAGTCGCAAGTACACTGCGCGTGTCTCTTTCATCAAACACTGTCTTCCAACATGTTTCTTTTGATTATTTTACTTTCAAGGGTTTTTCTTATGTGATGTAATTTAAGTTCAATAACTCTACTCGATCTTTGGGATAACACCCACTTTAGTTAATAAACCACTATCAAACTGTTGTTAATTATAATTTATAATTAACATGTTCTCACAAAAAAATGAGTTGAAATTTTGAGCTAATTTAAAGTGTGTAAAATATAATTCTATGTATTCATTTATGAGATCTAGACATCAGATGTAGTCTCATACCTAATTAATAAAGTTTCAATTCTCACACTTGTCTATTTATGCATAGTCTTATAAGATTAGGATGGTAAGTGATTTGATTCATTTGTTTTTGGTGAATTATTTACTGAGTTTGTCAAAAGTGGAGCATCACTAACTAATCTACATATAGGTTAAATAAAGACATTATTTATTATTTACTATAAGTGGGTAAGTAAGCATTTTATAAAAATAAAATGAAAGTGGACCATGAACTAAAATCTAGAGTTGTACTTGAAAATATATGATATCAATGAAATAATGAATGAAAATATTTAACTATATTCAATGAAATAATAAACAAAACCATACTACAAAAATAATAAAATAAAACAAAATTAATGTTAGTTGATGGATGAGGGAGAGACCTATGCAAGCTAACAAGCTTAAATCTAACAAGCTTAAATGTCCTTTTCACCATATGATGAAGGATTATATTGTTTTCTTTTAAGATTATTAAATATGGTGTAAGTTGATTAAGAAAGTTAAGTGAAATCTTCACTGGACATTAAGATAGCATGCTATCTAGATGTGAAGATTCCTTTCACAAAGCTCAGGAGAAGAAGATGATGGATTGATCCAAACAAAAAGGAAATGGAAAGCACATAAACAATAGAAAACCAAGAACAATTAAAGGAAGAAGAAAACATAAAAATGGAAAGGAAATGAATGGTAAAAATGTGAGAAGCACGCCACTACAAGGTTAGGCTAGAAGCCATGACAACTTTGAAGATGAGTGGATGTGTGTCGCCACTTGCTATGCAAGATAAGGCTTAAAAGTATTCACTCCCTAGGGAGGAAACTCTCACAAATGGTTGAGACACAAGAGTGTTTTTACTTCAAAATGTTCAACCCTCGTACAAGTGGTAGAGCACCCTTAAATAGAAGAGTTTATGGGCTTCTAAGAAAATAAAAGATACCTTAGGATGTCTCTACAAAAACCTAACCCTAGCTTCTATAAACTAGGTCAAATAAGGTTACAAAATGAGAGACAAAAGAGCTAACTATGGTGTGTGCAAGGCTAATTCCGTTCTAGCACTAAAGGAGACCAAGAAGGTGTCTCATATGTCTCAAAAAGTGGCCAAAGTGTTCTAAAAACAAAGGAGACCATAGGTACATAGGTACACTTGCTTTATGCCTTTTTCTTTATGCTTTATGCCTTTGCTTTACTCTCTCCTCCACATCATTTATGCTTCCCAATCACCATGCGCCACCTAACATTGCTTTCTTACTCCTAATTAACCTACAAAGCAAATAAACTTAGATTAGCATGTTGGCTTAAGTCAAGTCAACTATAGTCAACAAGTCAAACCTATTCAGAGGTCAACAAATCAACTAAAGTTAATTCAACTAAGTCAACTCAGGAAATCAAAAATAAGAAACAAAATGAAAGGGATGAAGGATTAATGAACTTCCTTTCTAAACATGCTTAGTGTTCTTAAGCATGTGCCTCCATCCTTTATTGGGGTCAATCCTTCATCATCCTCCCTTCTTTGGAGAGAATTTGACTGCAAATTCTTTAAACCTTTGTAGATGGACCTTAACTTGATTTGGGGGAGGATTTGTGCCTCCTTTTTTTGAGCTCTTGTTCCATCCTTTTTAAGGGTATTACTCCTAGCTTTGGTTAGGTCATCCCTATTTTCTAGACCATTCTTCCTCTCATGCTTGTGCATTGGGTCTTCCTTTTGAGCCTTGGAAGAGAAGGAAGAATGGTGATGTCCATCTTGCTTTGGAAAATCTTTTTTTGGAGACAAGTAACACTTTGGAGGTAACTTGCTTTTTTTTCTTTTTCATCTTTTCTTTTATCTTTCATTTTATTTTGGTCCTCATTTACTTGATTGGGTGAGAGAGGTAGGAGTGTGAACTTCTTGCCTTGGAAGGAGAAAGCATAGATGTTAGCATGGCCATCATAAAAGACTTTTCTATCAAATTGTCATGGCCTATCTAGCAAAATATGAGTTGCTTCCATAGGCACAACATCACATAACACCTAATCTTTAAAATTTCCAATTGAAAAGTTAATGAGGACTTGTTGAGTTACTTTAATGTCTTCTTCCTTAAGCCATGATAGCTTGTAGGGCTTGGCATGAGGGATAGTTTTCAAGCCAAGCTTGTCCACAACCCTTGTGCTAGCCACATTTACTCAACTTCCATTATCTATGATGAGGGGTCATAGTTTGTCATTGATATGACACCTTGAATGAAAAAGGTTTTGTCTTTGAGAAGGGTCAAGTTCCTTGGAAACTTGTCCTAGTTGGGGCCTTATCATTAACAATCCACCTTCAAGGGGTTTAATCCTTTCACTTGAAGAAGAAGTTTGGGAAGAAGTACTTTTAGGGGAAGGGGGAGAAGAATGTTCACTCTCTACTTCTCCTTTAAGGTTTAAGGCCATGGTTCTTTTGGTAGGACAATTTGAAGTTATGTGCCCATATCCCAAATACTTAAAACATTTTATAGAAGTTGTCCTTATACCTTGAGAAGAATTAGGAGTTTCATCAGAAGGCCTACACGAATTAGTCCTAGAAGGTGGATCTTGAGAACTCTTGGGTGGTAATTTATCATGTTTTCTTTCTTTACCTTTGCAAGTACTAGAATAGTAGTCATTGTATGAACCACTCCTCTTGGCCTCTTTTTTCTTTTGCAATTGAGCTTCAACTTTGATGGACAAATGTAAAACTTTGTCAAGAGAGGAGTACTCATATAACTCTACTAAATCTTGTATGTCCCTCCTTAACCCACTCACAAATCTAGCTACTTTTTCCTCTTCACTTTCAAATTGGAGTCCTACTTTTAGAAGCATGGACTCCATTAACTTGTAATATTCATCCACACATGGACCCTTGTTGAAGCCTTTGGAGCTTCAAAAGAGTCTCCCTCTTATAGAAGGAAGGAACAAATCTAGCGTGCATCAAATTTTTAAGGTCCCTCCAAGAAGCTGCGAGTGGTTCTTGGTTAATATTGTCCATACATAATTGATGCCACCGAGTCATGGCATAATCCTCAAACTCTAAGACTACCAAATCTACTTGCTCTTGATCACTAACTACATGAATGGTAAAAATTTTGTTCACTTTTTGTTCCCACTCAATGTAGATGTTTGGTTCATTTTCTCCTTTGAACTTTGAAAATTTGATGGATGGTGGTTGCCTTTATGGTTGAGTATGTCGCCTCCCTCCACCATCATTTCCATGCCTTCTTCTCCTTCATTCACCATCATAGGAGCTCTCGGATGAAGACCTTCTTCTTCTCCTTTCCTCCTCTCGGAATTCAAGCCTTTGAATGTGTTCTTGGAGCATAATCTCACTTCGTCTTCTATCCTCACTCAATTGGTCAAATGTCTCTCTTCTACTAATCTCCATCTCCCTAAGAATTTGTGCAAGGGTATGTTGTTCATTTGGTTGCATGAGAGGCGTCACTATTGGAGGTGAGTATGGTGTATGTGACTCCACTTCTTCCTCCTCCTCCTCCACATTGGGATCCAAATTCATCTTCCCTACAAAACAAGCTCAAATCGAGACACAAAGAAGTAATTAGTTGGTTAAAAAATATGTTGCAGGCCCTCAAGACCAAGTATGGTCCTAAAACAGCCCCCAAGTGTTTGGTTCACACTCCCAAAGCAAATAAGACAAGGCTAGCATTCAAGTCCTTCAAAAGGATTGAAAAAACACTTAAAATTTTCGTAAATCTTTCACAAGCAAGGCAAGTGGCTCGACCATAACACTCAAGGATAGTTAAGAAAGGAAAACTATTATGACAAAACAAAGAACACCTAATGACAAGTAAGAAAAACACCAAAACAAGGAAAGCAGAACTCTAAGGAAAGAAAAATATTGGTGACAAAACTTCGAATAAGACTAACACAAGAAAAGCAAATTTTTAAGACTCTATGGAAAGCACTTGAACAAGCATCTTCAAGTCTTACATCATGCATACACCAAGAAAGATCATAACCAAGTTAAAGCATTGAACTAATTAGCCAATATCACCCAATTCTCAAGTATGAAAACTAGTAGCATAACACCTAGTGAAAAACACACTTTTAGTTCACCAAGGAGCAAGGTTGCTCTCGGTTTTTAGGCAAAAATTGGTCCAATTTTTTTTTCTTTCACAACTAGTTTCATAAAATGGTGAGAAAGAGTTTTAGGTGACTTGGACACTTAGTTCCTCAAGTTTTAGGCCAAAATTAATTTCATGGAGCACACATCAAGCAAGACATAAAGTGAAAGCAAGAATCAAATACTTGGAAAAACAAGAATAAGAAAAATTCAAGTTAACATATGACATATGACTCAAGCAAAAGTTAGGCACATTTAAAGACTCAACATTATGTACACAAAGACACAAACATGTAGTTATCATGCATTTAAACTCATAGATTTGAGGCTCAAAGACTAAGCATCTAAAGACATGTTATCCAACCACATTTAGGAGCTGAAAGAGGTGCAAAAATCGTACCCAAACTGCAACAACAGAACCTAAAAACGCTGATTCACGTATTCTTGATAAATCTGACCTTTGCTCACTGATTTGATCATAATTTTCTCCACAAAACTCCAAATGCATTGGTTCTTTTTTTTCTGGAAACTAGACTCAAAGAGATTTCTTTTGTCATCAAAAACATAATTTTTGGACCGCTGAGCTGGTGCAGTTTAATGTTTTAAAATCGTCACATTTTCTGCCAGCACTATTTTTGTGTGTAATTGAAGTGGATTTGAACCATACAAAGATAGTTACAACAAGACAAGGTTAGCACATGAAAAATACCATATTCAAGACAATCTAGGCTCTAGATACCAAATGATGAATGATTATCTTGTTTCTTTTTAAGATTATTGAATATGATGTGAGTTCATTAAGAAAGTTAAGTGAAATCCTCACTGGACATTAAGATAAGAAGCTATCTAGATGTGAATGTTCCTTTCACAAAGCTCAAGAGAAGAAGATGATGGGTTGCTTCAAAACAAAAAGGAAATGGAAAGCACATAAACCATAGAAAACCAAGAACAATTAAAGGAAGAAGAAAACATAAAATGGAAAGGAAAGAAATTGAAAAAATGTGAGAAGCACGCCACTACAAGGCTAGGCTAGAAGCCATGACAACCTTGAAGATGAGTGGATGTGTGCCGCCACTTGCTATGCAAGATAAGGCTTAAAAGTATTCATTCCCTAGGGAGGAAACTCTCACAAATGGTTGAGACACAAGAGTGTTTTTACTTCAAAATGTTCAACCCTTGTACAAGTGGTAGAGCATCCCTTAAATAGAAGAGTTTAGGGGTCTCTAAGAAAATAAAAGATACCTAAGGATGTCTCTACAAAAACTTAACCCTTGCTTCTAGAAACTAGGTCAAATAAGGTTACAAAATGAGAGACAAAATAGCTAACTATGGTGTGTGCAAGGCTAATTTCGTTCTAGCACTAAAGGAGCCCAAGAAGGTGTCTCATATGTCTCCAAAAGTGGCCAAAGTATGCTAAAAACAAAGGAGACCAAAGATACATAGGTACACTTGCTTTATGCCTTTTTCTTTATGCTTTATGCATTTGCTTTACTCTCTCCTCCACATCATTTATGCTTCCCAATCACCATGCGCCACCTAGCATTGCTTTCTTACTCGTAATTAACCTACAATGCAAATAAACATAGATTAGCATGTTGGCTTAAGTCAAGTCAACTATAGTCAACAAGTCAAACCCATTCAAAGGTCAACAAGTCAACTAAAGTTGATTCAACTAAGTCAACTTAGGGAATAAAAAATAACAAACACAAATGAAAGGGATGAAGGATTAGTGAACTTCCTTTCTAAACATGCTTAGTGTTCTTAAGCATGTGCCTCCATCCTTTGTTGGAGTCAATCCTTCATCACCCCACAATTTTTTACGAGTTATAGAATAGTCCAAATGACTTACTACAAATTGTCATCCTTAATAAAGATAAGACATATGTAGCGAGGAGTAGGATGAAAGTGTCACACGATGCAAATGCTATAAGACCAGATAAATCTTATGAAAGAATAAGACCAAGATCTCGATCAAAATGCAAGTCAAGTAGACTAGACAGTATTTACAAGTACTCAACACATACTCAACACATGATGTGTTGTTATGATATGCAATCTTCTAATATTTACCAAGTTGACCAATTATCTGAATAGGAAAGGAGAGAAATATAATAAAGAATGAGAAAATGATTTTCAAGAATAAATAAAAAGAAGCATGAAAAATGAATAAAGAAGTATATTCTAAGGAAGATTTACAACCATATGATTATGTTGTTGGACTTTCTCGAGTTTAAGAAAATAATAAAAGGGTGGCCAAGATATAAAAAAACAAGGGAGTGCAAGAAGAAAGCATCAAGATCAAACCCAAATTGAAGCCAAATCATGAAGTATAGTTCTTAGCTAATTATATTCCATGTCTCCTAAATTTGACTTATGGGAGAGTTTTTTATTTCAGTTTTTTTTTTCAATTTGAAATTTGAAATTTCAAATTCTTCCTCCTTTTATTTTGAAATTTTTGACCAAGCGTGTGTGGGTTTTAGATCGGTCATTTACATGTAATTAGGATTTGAGTGTCACTGTACATAGGAAATTTTGAACTCAATTGTTATAAATATATATCACTCTCACTTGTAGATTTACTTTGAAATATATGAAATTTAGAGATTGTGATGAGAGAACTCTTATACAAGTGATCATCAACTTTGGATCTTACCTTGAACTCTTATGAAAGTTTCACCATGATGAGTTCATGGACAAAGAGATGTTAAATTTTTTTTAAATAAATATTTATATAATAGAATAGTGATTTTACTGTATATTTCAAATAAGGAAGTAGAAACTTGAAGCTAATCTAGCCCATTCTGAAAAAAGAAGAGTTTAGCCTACACATGTATCAAAGGTCAATTAAAGTCAAAAGAAAGGGAGGACAAATATGATAGAGTAAGGAAATCATGACCATGCATGTGAAACATGCTCTCTAGTGAAAAAGTAGAAAAAGAACTAAGAATAAATCAACATGTTTAATCAATTACATAATTAATTAATTTGTTCTTGAGATGTTCTAATAACAGAATGATTAACTATGTAAAGAAACAATTGATCAAAATATAATGATTTTCATTTTTTAATGTTCTAGTAAAATAATCAATTAGGATCTATAATCTAATAAATATGTTTTTGTAATTAATGAGAAACATGTTTAATTGATTAAATGATGTAATAATCGATTATTTCAGGAAGATGTTCCAACTGATTTTCAAAATTTTGTTAAAATAACCGATTACGTGCTTAAGATAATGAATTAAATGCATCAATATCAGTTTTTGAATTGCATTTTCAAAATCCTATAAATAGAGAATCAATCTCCATCTTTAAGATAACTTTTGGGCAATAAAAGTGTTGTTTACAAGAGTCCTAAGTGTTATGCTTTTGTCGTGGATCGTTCATGAAACTCATGCTTATGCAACCTCTCAATGTTCTTCCATGTAGGTTCTCTTCTCCATCACCTCTTGAGTTTATCAAGTTCCTACCATTCTTGTAAAGATTATATCAAGTGGCCACTAAAGATAGAACATATGTTGGATCCGTGGCTCAAGTGTTTGATGAATCCAATTATTTATTTGCACTCTCTAGGAAACTCATGAATAAGTGAAAATTTAAAAGTGATTTATGTCAATATGTATTGATTATGATGTTGTTATAAGTTTTCTGTTACTTGATTTGATCTCACATTGCAAATAGAAAGCTTCTTCAAATGTTTTAAACTTATCATAGTGATAGGTGATTGTTTAGTTGAACAAAAGGTGTTTTTAATTTGTTAAAATGTTCTTAAGTAGTTTGGAAAACTGGAAGAACATTCTAATCAATTACATTATCAATTTAATTGATTAAATCACTTAAAACCATTAGCAACTATAATTTAGTCATCAAATATGTTTAAAAAAGGGTATTCGAAAACTATTGTAGTATTTTTCATGTTGTGAAGCTTTTTCTTATGAGCTTGACCTGTGTTATGTGTTATTTGTTAAGAGTTTATCTTTTCATTCTCGAAAGTTTTTAATCTCAAGAGAGATTAAAAAGGTCTATCTTGAAAAGGTGTGGATACTCATTTTATCCTGGAGAGGTTTATTATAACATCCCTATTTTTAATAAATTTTATTATTTACTTTATCTTTACTTTAAATGAGTTAGAAAATTATGTGCTTTTACTAATGTTTTATATTATATCTAGATATAGTTTAAACATTAAAAAAAATCGAGTAGTTTTAAGAAATATTATACGTAAGTAAAACAAAAATAATAATAAAGGTAAATAATAGGAAGAATATATATATATATATATATATATTAAACATTATAATTTGTTTAATGTTTAATAATTTGTTAATTAGTGAAACCTCTCAAGCTCCATGCTTAAGGAAGAGCTAGATGTAGTCCTTAAGTTTAAGTGAACAAGTATAAAATCTTTTATATGTTCTTGATCTTTGTGAACTAGATGATAATAAATCTATTATATGTAATGTAATATTTTTATGGTCCTTACATTTTAAAAATGATAAATATAGTTTTCTAACCCAACTGCGTGATTTTTTTTACGTATTAAACTACGTTTTAGGCTGATGTTTGAGTTGTTTATACTATTTAACATGTTTTAACTCAAATGTTATCCTGATACATCATTTAACACATACAAAAAAATATGGATGTCATTGAGTTAAAATAACTATATCCATTAATTTTTTAAGTTTCAGAATCAAAATGTATAAAAGTTTATGATAAAGACAAATTTAAATTTCATGTTTAAATTTAACAATTAAAAACATATTTAACCTTTCTATTTATTTGAATTTTAATACTTAATTATACTAATTTAACCAACACACTAGTTTAACCAAAGTATTAAAGAAAAATTAGGATATCATGTTTCTCCATCATAATAAAGTGATAATTGATTTTTCACGGTATCACAAGATTAATGATAACTCTAGAGGTTTGAGGAGGTCCATATAGAATGTTTGAATTGTTACAATCGACATATACTTTAAATACAAAATTGAGACCAATTATATTAATGTAACCAAAATGTTGCACTAGGTTAATCAACATGTAAAAGTATTGAATAGGTGATATCCCTCTTAGAAGTGTATCTTTATAAATTTTCATTATCTTTTTACCATTAACTAAAAGATAATTAAAATAAATATTAATATTAAATTTTAATTTATTCAAATAAAATATCATAGTGAAATATGAATCCCGAGGTGATATGGCTTGTGTTTTTTTATTAGTCAAGTGATGATGTCATGTGATATTTTCTGGTATGATTTTTCTTTAATAATAATAATAATAGTAATTAAAAAAAATTCAGTACTTTAGATAAACAAAACAGTAAATCAGATATTAACTAAAAGTTGATGTATTGTTATTGATGAACAAAAATTGCAGTTAGTGTGCATAATAGTAATTTTCAAAAGAACTATAATGGTGATTTAACCTAGGCAAACATGTAGCTGAGTCCACAGAACACCGAAGCTGTGGCATCAGTTGCCAAACCTACAAAACCCTCTCTTCAACATAGACGCACGCACTTTCTTTCTCTCTCTCTCTCTCTCTCTCTCTCTCTCTCTCTGATTCAAACTCTTAGTTCTTCACCAATGGAAGACGACGACGAGTTCGGAGATTTATACACCGACGTTCTGCGCCCCTTCGCTTCGCCCTCATCCTCTGCGTCACAACCGCATCAATCGCCTCCCGCGCCTTCTTCCATCGATCTCAACCTCAACCTAAACGCCGCACAGATCCCCGGCGATGCATCACTGGATATTTCCCCTAAATCCAACCAGCTTCCTCTTCCACCCTCCGACACGCAAGAGCCGCCTCCCGCTGCAGCCGAGGAGCCGACCAAAATTCCTGACGCGGAGCCTCAGCCGGATTCGAACCTGGACAGTGCGGACGCGGGAATTGATCCGATCGACAGGGACGTGAAATTCGACATCGAGGAGGAGGACGACGGTGGCGATGGCTCGCCGGTTATTCCGGGGCTGGCCGGGGGGGAGGCACCGGCTGAAGAAGGCGGGGAGGGCGATGATTGGGATACCGATAGCGAGGATGATTTGAAGATAGTGTTGAATGAGAACAACCACATGGCCATGGAACGGGGAGGGATGGGGGAGGGTGACGAGGAGGAGGAAGATGGGGATGAAGAACTTGTGATTGTGGCTGGGGGTGATCCGAATCAGAGTGTGGAGGAGCAGGAGTGGGGCGAGAATGCGGCCCTGGCTGCTGGGGACGGTGAGAGGAAGGATGCCGCTGGGGAATTGGCCAAGGCTGGGGGTGCTGTGGCGCCGAAGATTGGGTATAGTAGTCATGGATATCACCCCTTTCATTCCCAGTTTAAGGTCAGTGTTGATTAAAAGAGCATTAGTTGTGTTCAGGTACATTGTAGTGTGAATAGAAGTGCAAAATTGTGTATTTGAAGTTTGTAGAATTGTAGTAGTAATTGTACAGTTTGCTATAGGAGGTTATTTTATTTGTCAAATGAACTTTGATGATTTGAAGTGCAAAACGAACTTCCTGTTCAGGTACATTGTAGTGTGAATTGAAGGCAAAATTGCATGTATGCAGTTGGTAGAGTTGTAGTTGTAATTGTACAACTTGCTGTAGGAGATTATTTTATTTGTCAAATGAACTTTGATTATTTGCTTTTGAATTTCCTAGCTTCATGTTTAAAAAATGCACATTTTTTTTTTACGGAAAGTTGAAAAGGAAGAAATAAAGGAAAATGCTGAATGACTATGTCAAATAGTATTAATCTACGTTAAAAATGATGTGGTCGTGGAAATCTAGATGATTGTGTGTTGAAATTTGTATTGATCTTCTGTATCATTAGATGTGAGTGTGATTCCAGTTAGTTTAATTTATTTGTCTTTTTGTTTAGGAAAATATTTTCTGCTTCTTTATGTCATTAAATTATTTAGCAGCTCTTCATCATGGCTATTTATGTATATGTTTTTTACTAGTTTGTGCATGTTGTTGTACTCAGTTTGTTGTAGTATACTATCTGAAGTCTGGGTTCAAAGACTGCATGATGAGCTTAGTTAAATGTTTGTGCAATGATAATATTATTTGTTCTGTGGGTAAAATTTTGTTTGGTATCTACATTTGGAACTTCGACCACCTTTTTTGTTTTGTTGTGAACTAGTCTGGTGGGGCCATGTTAAAAATTTAACGCTTGTACTTTTGAACAAAAATTGACTTCTGGGTTCATCTTAGTCTTTGAATATCTATAATCAGAGAAACTAGTTTTGGCTGGATGCTGTTTTTTTTGTAAATCATTGGCCCAGTTAATGGAAGTGGGGCTACTGAAATCAAAGGCTAGGGCATGCTACAAGCCCTAGTGGAATTTATGGCTTTACAAATTGCCTATCAAGGGGTATTGATGATAGCTTGAATTGAACTGGGCCTTTCAAGTAAAGTTCTTTGATCTTAACAAGTGGGATTGGTTTTTCTTTGCAATTTATAATGAAAGGAAGAATCCAGCTGCCTTTTTTCAAGACATTTGAATCTTTCATCTATTGTTCATTTCATGATAGTTCTTGGTTTTCTTATGGATATATGATAAATTGTGGCTTAGTGAAATGGAAAATCTAATTATTTTGTTGTTGCACAGTATCAGTATGTTAGGCCTGGTGCAACACTAATGCCTGGAGCTACTTCTTCTGCTCCAGGAGGGGCTCCTGGTCAGATTCGTCCACTCGCTAACATGGCTGGTCGAGGTAGAGGGGACTGGAGACCACCTGGACTAAAAGTGCCTGCTGCTATGCAAAAAGGTTTTCATGGAGGTCCTGGATTACCTGGTTGGGGCAGTGGTACTGCAGGGCGCGGTTTTGGTGGTGGATTGGAATTCACACTTCCTTCTCACAAGTAATTTTAAATTTTCTTGAACTAAATTTCATTTTTAGTTGTATTAGATCCCTAGATTTGAATTTGTTGGATCGATATAATTGATAGTTAGAAGGCAACTCTTTTTAATTAAAAACAACATGATTTAATTGTGACATGGCCAACTTAGTCTTTGCCATGAGACATTTGATGCCACCTGTAATAGTCTCCTCTTCCGTCATTGCTATGATGCTGAAAATTAAACTCATGACCTTGGCTTTGATATCAGTGGTTGGATAAAGTGTTTATCACTAATTTAAAAGTTATAGTTGATAGTCTACATAGGAGCATAACAATTCAAATGCTACGATTTGATTGTGACTTGACCCATTTGAAGATTGCACAATTGATGTCATTTATGATAAAAGTGATTTATTTAGAGGAATAATCACATCTTTTTTCTATAGACTTCCCAACGGCTTTTTTAATTAAAACATTAATTATTTCCTATGACATAAGCATTGCAAAATGGAAGTCCTATTTTTTGAGTGGATCTGTAGTATTGCAATATAGTAGAGACGTGTCTAGAATCCTTGATCATAGTTATTGAATTGAGATTTGAATTGTGAATCTTTTTCGTGTATCATGAATCAAGACTTATTATGAATAGTAAGATTTATGATAAAGAAACTTTTGTAACCTAAAAGATAAAATAACAAGATCCTTAAACAACCATTCATTCTTTATAGAAAAAAAAAAGAATATAACAAATGTAACACCCCAAAAGATAAAGGATAGCATTAAACTATCACCTAGGAGAGGGTATGAACAAAACTACATTCGAAATAGACTCTACTCTATACATAAAGCATTTATATAATGCTTTATGAAAACAATAGAAAGTGGGTCTGAAATTCCTTCCAAAAAACCCATATTATTAATCATTGTCTACAGGCACCTTCTGAAAATAGTATATCTATTGATGTCTTCCGAAAGACCCATATTAAACATTCTTTATCAAAGACTAAGACCTAACCTACTTTAGTACATCATGTATGCAAACCTCAACTGCATAGATGAAGACAAGTTTATAGTACATCCATATCCATTCCTCAACAAATTTTTTGAAGATACGATAAATTTTCCTTCAACTTCTCTTCATCTGATGTCTTGGTTTATGTGACTTAGACCATGAATGAAATTAGGGATCTATGTTACCATATAGATCTTATATTGACCTCAACTTTCATACATTTCATTCTTGTATATCATGACATACTCAACATATATTCATATTCATATATATTCCAACTCGATCATCTTTCTTCCTTCATCATACAAAATTTTCATCATTCATAAGCGTTTCGTTCACATTCATATGACATGCATCACCTAAAGCCATAAATCATTCAAGCATATAGTTTAATAATTTCTGCACAAACATAACATAAATATTTAGAAAAACTAGGAAAAATCACTTAAATATGGACATACCACTCACACTGAGACACAAAAGTATTGCTACACCTTTCATCTTCAAGAGCAATACTAATTAGTTAAACCATTCTCCATAACCCTAATCTTGTCAATGATACATCAACATTCATAATTCCAAAGATAGAGTTATCACTCTCTATTTCCAACAGCCTGTCACTTTTTTCTTTTCTTTTTGTGGTTTGTCTACTTCATTGTATACAAATATATTTGCTCAGTCCTACACTTTATTAATATAGCAGTGCACTTTCTTTTGGATAACTGTTTACTTTAAAAACTGCCTTGCTGATAAAGAAACCTTTATGCATGGAGTTTGATATTACACACCCCAATCCATTATTTTAATATTTATTACCAAATCTCTTTTATTTGTCTTCTGTTCAGTACTTATATAAACCTGCCAATTCTATTCAGGACTATATTTGATGTTGACATTGAGAATTTTGAGGAAAAACCATGGAAATATCCAAATGTTGATACATCAGATTTTTTCAACTTTGGTTTGAATGAGGAGAGCTGGAAAGATTATTGCAAACAGCTGGTAAACTTATTAATATACTTCCAACGTTCTCCACAAATTATGGTAGATTGAAAAACCTTTTCATTTTGCTTTTTAGGAGCAACTACGTTTGGAATCTACAATGCAAAGCAAGATACGCGTTTATGAGAGTGGTCGAACAGAGCAGGTAAAGGAGCTGTTGCATTTTAAAATTAGTTTTTTTCCTTGTCAATTTCCCAAGATGTTTTTGTACTGATTATGTTATGAAGTTAATCATTTATTTGATTTCATTCCAGGAGTATGATCCAGACTTACCCCCTGAATTAGCTGCAGCTACTGGTATACATGATGTTCCTGTTGAAAATGCAAATTCTCAAAAGTCCGATGTCAGACAGAGTGATGTTATGAAAGGTTCTGGGACTGGACGTGTGCGACCACCATTAGTATGTATTTGTTTAAATATTTGTTTTGTAAGAAAATTATTGACAAGATACTTGTGTTTATTGCAATTTCTTTCATACTGCGCTGATATACCTGCTTTCTGTATGCTTATTGGGCTTCTTTTTTTTAGTTGATTTAGAATATTATGTCTTTGTTAGATAGTTTTCCCTTTATTTATCTAATTCTGTCTCTTGGTTTGCACATACTTCTTTTGTACAGCCAACTGGAAGAGCAATACAGGTGGAAGGTGGTTATGGGGACCGGCTTCCTTCTATCGATACCCGTCCTCCCAGAGTCCGTGATTCAGATGCAATCATTGAGGTATTTGATGATTGTCATATAAGCCATATGTGTTCCCTGCATAATTCTTTTTATTGCATATGCAGTTTAACCGTCATAAGGGGCTCACCCTGCCCATTAGGCCTAGACCACTTTGTAAACGGCCTGGCCGTATCCTATTCATTTAACATTTAATCTAAAAGTTATTGGTCTGACTAAACCAACCATATGTGTTCTCTACATAACTCTTTTTTATCTATGCAGTATAGCCATCGTAAGGGGTTGATCATGCCCATTAGGCCTCATCCACTTTGTAAACGACCTGGCTGTATCCTATTACTAAACATTTAATCTAAAAGTTATTGGTCTGACTATGACAACCACAAGTTGATGGGTAAAAAATGATTGACCCACCTAGATGTAAATTAATTATTTTTAAAATAAAAATAAAGATTCCATTTTTTATTTTTTATATATTTACCTAAAACAAGACATGAAAATTAAGACTCCATAACTAAGAATTAAAGATTCCCTATAATACATCATTTTCATCCATCAACTCCAATTTTTCACGTATCACATAATGAATTAAAGAATTCAAGTTTTAGTTTAACATTATTTTTGCAATTAGGTGTTTTTTTTTCCTCTTTTCAAGTGGGTCAGTCCGCTCACCACTAAGGTGGGCTGGGTCCAATTCTGTGACCTGTTGTAGAATTTATCTCAATTTTGGCCCACGGGGTTGTTCACGTTTTTACAGCTCTAATATTTGGTGTACACATTGCTAAATATTTTTGTGTGCAGATTGTTTTACAGGATACAGAAGATGACCATTCCTCTGCTGGATTTGCTCAAGATCCACCTGATGGTGGAGAACCCCATAGAGAGAATTTTAGAGAAGACCATGTAGCTGGAGACGAAATTCCAAGGTTGGAGCCAGAGTATTTTGATGATGGTTTCCCACAGGATTATAGTGGTCGAAAGAAGGAGCTTCCAGGAAGAAGAATGCCATTTATAAATTCCAGTCCTGCGAATACGGCTAATGGGGATGAAAAATTGTTATTCCCACAGGAAGAACCAATTGAGTACTCTGGTTCAAGGGGCCAAAATCATAGGTCCTATGGTGGCAATTTTAGCTCCTCTCATGATGAAAGGTACTTGAATGTGAATATTCCGTAGCAATAATTTAAAATGTCATTTACCTCTATACTGATATTTTCCTCTCTGCTTTACTTTGTTATCATATCTTATTCATTTGATAGGCATTCATAAATCAATAAACTTTCTCATTAAATTTAAGAGACTATTTGAAATGTATCCCATATGTGGCCTTTCTGCGAAGATTAGGTTTGTATGCTAATGTATCATGAACTAGAGGAGATATAAATACGAGGATTTATTGATGCCAAGGGTAGTTATAATTGGTAAGGAATTTTCTAAACCAGGACGGAAAACTTAGAATTGTATGAACATGACAAAAATAATAATGAAACATTTTCTTGAAAAACAAGTGAATCCTGAATGTAGATTAAGATTATAATACTACTGCTCAAAATACCACAAATGAAAAAAAAAAAGCAGTTTTTCTTGTTTTAAAAGTATATGAAAGAACACAAGATATTTTCCATTTTGTTAGATACTGAGATAAATTCTCTTGCTCTAAGGATTTTTTTGTCATGTTACATTTTATTAAAAATACGAGTTTATTTTTTTCATTGAATTTTTTAGTAAGCTGGTGTCTGGACCTAATAGGCTTGCTAATCTTCATGGGAAATTCACGAATATTGTTACTTTTGTATTTACAGGAAGATGCAAAGAAGAGTGCGTGGTCAGTCTCCTCCTATTACTCCTATTCAAGAATTAGCAGCTGATAATAAAAAAGAAGAGTCAGTCGAAAGCATGGAAGGTAAACACAATACACTTTCATCCCCTGTCATTAAAGACGTAAGGGAGTCCAGTGTAGAAGACAAAGATACCGAACTTGAGGACACTGGGACAGCTGATGGAAGTTCCAAATTGGAAAAGGATGAAACAGTAGACAAAGTAGAAAATCTTGAGGATGGGGTAGCAAAGAGACAGAAATTAACATCTCGAGTTGAGCAACATTTGCTGGATGAAGTTGATGATTGGGAGGACTCAAAAGCTGCAAAAAGTAGTGATAACAGCAAAGCAAGATCAGCAAGCAGCAGGGATAACCATAAGCGGCGGGAAGGTTTTGAAGAAGAAGTAGTTCAGGATCCACGATCAGCACATCTGAGTAGCATCAGACAGCACCCTGATGAAATTGAGCAGGGATTTTATAGAAGAGAGCATGATGCCAAGCAAGAACCTGAAAGAAATCGCATGATAATTAAAGGTAGAGAGAGACCATACAGTTACAAGGACCGACATCTTAGCTTAGGTCCTCAGTTGCACACAAATAATGATGGATTTGATGGACAAAAAGAAAGGGACAATTCTGACATGGATTGGGCACGGAGAGATGATGATCTCTATAACAGAAGGGTTAGAAATGATGAACCAAGAAAGAGGGATAGGGCTAAGGTTCGAGAAAATGAGAGAAATGACAAAGAAGATAATCTTCATTCTAGAAAACTATTGGATAATGGTAGCTACAGGGTTTCGTATGAAAAGGATGTTGGTTCTAGAGACTCAAGACATAGGGAAAGAGATGACGGCTTGAGGATGAGGTATGAAGCAGTCGAGGATTACCATGGCAAGAGGAGGAAGGATGAGGAATATCTTAGGAGGGAGCATATTGACAAAGAAGAAATTCTGCATGGCTTCAGGGAAAATGCTAGTCGGCGCAGGAGAGACAGAGATGAAGCTTTGGATCCACGGAAGAGGGATGACCTACAAAGAACTAGAGATAACCCTGATGATCAATATGCTGCTAGGCAAAAAGATGAAGCATGGGTACTGAGGGAGAGGGGTGATAGGCAGAGAGATAGGGAGGATTGGCATCGGATGAAACAGTCCCATGAAGAACTCCTACCTAAGCGTGAAAGAGAAGGACGAAGTTCTGTAAGAAGTGGACGAGGAGCTGAAGAAAAAGCATGGGTTGGTCATGTTAGGGCTAAAGATGAGCATAAACTTTCTGAGAAGGAATACCAATCCAGAGAAGCAATGCGTCATAATGATCAAATGAAGAGAAGGGACCGAATTCAGGATGAAAGTCCACATCATAAGGGGCGTGACGATGCTTCCGTGCGCGGAAATCAATATGCTACTGAGGAAAGGCGATCTAGGCAGGAAAGATCAAGTAGTCGTAGTGATCGTGTTGCTAATGCTTCAGATAACCAAAAAGTTAAGCATAGGGAAGGCTCAAGGAAAAGCAAAGAACGTGATGTTAGTGACCCTAATAGTTTAGGCGTGTCCAAGAGAAATCAAGAAAATCAAAGTGGTCCAACCCACGAGAAGGTATGCACACTTGCATGTAGAACGTGAAACTATAAGGAGAGTAAAACAATCTTTTTACATGAAATTAAGTATTCTCTATATGTGACTCTTAGAATCACAAAGGTCTAGAATTATGTTGAGCTTGCAATTTACTGACCAGTAATATTATAAGTGTTGTTTCGAGCTACATAATGTATGCAATGGCACTCTTGACCATGAATAACTAACTAGCTTTTTCATTTTTATTATTCATCCCCATTTTCATATGTTGGGAGGAGGTAGAAATTCAAGAGATATGCCCTTTCAAGGCATGATTTTTTTTTTTTTGTATGTCTAGGATTGCCAACTTTGAAGATTCAACTTCTGGAAAGTAGTTAGGTGGCTTTTAAACAGAATGTATACTGAGGTTTAATAAATCCACCCAGTGTTAATTGGAATTTACTACACACTCCATTATGGGATCCATTCTTAAGTATCTTAATAGTTTATGACAAGTTTTTTTCTTAAAATTACTGTGTATTATCATGTTGTTTATCTTGATGTTTATTGCTGTTGTGATCCTATTCGACTGCACTAAAAATACCATCTTTGTGACTGGTGATTGAAAGAAACCTTTTTGTTATAATATATATTCTTGGCTTGATTTCTCAGAACAGTTTTATTATTATTATTATTATTATTATTTCTATTATTACAGATGCTGTTTTATTTTTCGCAAGTAACTAGAGTTGATTTAAGAGGACTTTGTTGACCATTTAGTAAATTGGGAAAAGCCGTGCTGAAACTTGTGGCATGTATTAACAAATCAAACGTGCTAGTTCTTGGTTGGTTCCTGGAAATAATTTGCTACTTAGGATATACCATAAAATGCCGTTGCTTGAAATTTATAATGGAGCATCCGATTTTATATAAAAATTTCACTGTTATCTTTTTATCAATGTAGATGATTTTCCCTAACACGGCTTGTTTTGTTTATTTGCCTGCAATTGAATCTAAGAATATCTTTTGAATTGAGTTCAGAATTAATTGCATTTAGCGGATGTTAATATTGTTAGTAGTATGTTCAACAGAATTGAGATTGTATCTAAAATACAAAACTATAGTCTTGTATTTATGAAACAAATAGTAGTATTTATGTAATTAGACGAAATATCCTTCTAAACACACTTCATTTTAATTCTCATGAGAATTGGTGGGAAAAAGTATATTCACAAGGTAACATGGAAAGTTATATTCGAACCCAGTTATCTCTTATCTATTTATATCAAATTGGTGTGTATAATGAGTTGAAGCTCGCATAACTAATTGTAAAATCATGGAATCCTGTGAGGAATATTGTGATCTTAGCAACCCTGGGTAGCAGGGATTTTTTTGAGACTTTGCTCACTAGGAAAAAATGATTTTTATTTTAACTACATTTTGCCTTAGACTGTCCCTGTCGCCTGAACAGTAAAGTTATTGTGGAGTGCTCTTCCATGTGTTGTTCTGCCTGTTGCTGATGTTGGAAAACTATCATCATTCATTAGATGCATGCTCTTGTTTTCTATAATTGTTAGTTTCTATTTGTGAAGGGTTTGAAAGGATCCGGTGACGAAGACCGTGCTGAGCATGATATTCTAGGGCATCACCCATCCAGAAAACAGCGGGAAGATGTTTCCTCAGATGATGAACAGCTAGATTCTCGCCGAGGACGTTCTAAATTAGAACGCTGGACAAGCCATAAAGAAAGAGATTTCAGTATCAACAAATCTTCTTCTTCGTTGAAGTTCAAAGACATCGATAAGGATAATAATAACAACGGTGGGTCTTCTGAAGCCGGGAAACCTGCAGATGATCCTGCTAAAACCGTTGATGTTAATAACCAACATGTCTTGTCGGCTGAAGCAAGGGATTCTGCAGATATGGAGAATAAGGATGCTGATGCAAAAGAAATGGGGGATCGGCACCTTGATACAGTTGAGAGGTTGAAAAAGCGTAGCGAAAGGTTCAAGCTCCCAATGCCAAGCGAAAAAGAGGCCCTAGTGATCAAGAAGTTAGAAAGTGAACCTCTCCCTTCTGCCAAAAGTGAAAATCCAGTAGATTCAGAAGTCAAACAAGAACGACCTGCCCGGAAAAGAAGATGGGTCACTAACTGAATAAGAAATCTGAGGGCATTATTATTTGGTGAAAGTTTAATCTAGTTTGGCCCTGGGAAATTTTCAGCTTGGCCTGATAATTTTTTTTATGATTCTAAAACCCTGCAAGCCCAGCCATGCTTAGCAGCATATCTATTGAATGTTGAAAAAGGGCATCATCATATATAGGATTTGTGACAATTTGTACTTGAGTAATGTCATCTTGTAACCTTACTACCTATACATTCAACGTACACCGTATATATACAAGTAAATTGTAAAACATGAACTGCCACTACAGGTGGGACATATTTTCAGTGTCCAAATATGGCTCTTACCCAGATCATTTGGGTAACAATTATTATTGGTGAACATGAGATTCAGAAACCATTGCCATGGCTGGTGAGGCATTGAGCCTGATACTGGCACCTTCCACTTCAGATCTGAAGGGTCAAAGCTTTTGGAAAACATCTTGGTGAAGGGCTACCCGAAGAGATGCATGCTGTCTGCTTCTCGAATGTGTTTTCTTAAACTGAATTAAATAGATGGCATGAATTATTTTCTTTGTTGTAGACTGTGTAGGAAAGTGTGGATCATACTTTCTTCTGCTACCTCTACAAATTTTACGCGGAATCGTTGAATATTAGCGATGAGCCTGTGTTGTATCTATAGATTAAATGATATGTAGTTTAGAGGTTAGGAATTTCAACAAGTAATGAAAGAAAGTAAAAGCGTATATATTATCTTTTGCTTAAATGCACATTTGGTTCTTCAAGTGTTGTACTTATATGAAATCGATCTTTCAAAGTTTCGACACAGTGGGAAACATAATTTGGCTGTGTGAACAATAAAGATATGTTTGGTTTAATTTGGTTGTGCGAACAGTTAAAGATATGGTTGGTTATAAAGAGGCTTACACAGGAAACCTTACATTAGAGGATTATCCCACCTCAATTGTAATTGGATGAATGAAAATTAGTTTGTTGTAGGAGCTCTTTGAGCATTTTCTTTAGAGAGGTACCAATTTCTCTCGTTCTTCAATTTTATATTCAATATTCGCTTTGCATTTTCTCATTTCTGTTTCTTGTCCCAAAGTCATGGTATCATTTCTTTGGTTTCTTCCATTTCTCTAGATTGCCTCTTGGTTCCTTAAATTGTTAAAACTGTAGCGCAAAATATTTGTTGTTGGACATGGGTAAATTGGTTTGATATTAAAAATTAGAATTTTTTTTTCTCTTACAATTCAGAGTTTTATAAAATTTTTTACTTTATTTTCACTTAACAATCACAAGAGAACTTTGTACAATTATTTTATATCGGTTCATATTAAAAGATTCAACTTTATATTGTTAGTCAAGTCAACTAGAATGATTAACCAAACACTATCAAAATTGAAAATTACAATCATCATTAATGCAATAACCAATTTAGAATATGGAAACAACACACATCTCTTGAAGAGTCACAAGAGATGAAGAAACACTTTTTTTGAAATCACAAGAAATAAAGAATGAACATTTCTTTTGAATCATACAAAAGATGGTCACATTTCTCATGAATTACACAAGACATGAACAAACTTAAACTCTATTTATAAATCTCCATTTCAAAACTAGATTAAGAAAATAAAGGTCAATTTTAAAATTTTTTAGAATAATCGATTGTCATAAGTAATAATCAATTATTTTTGTAATATTCTGGAAAACAAAATTTTTCAGAGATATCAATAGTTATTACTAAAAATAATCGATTATTTCATAAACTTTTCTTGAGAAATTATTTTCATTGAAATAATTGATTATCACTAACAATAATTGATTATTCTTGTGTTTATTACAAAAATAAAACTTTTTTTTAGTGTCTTATTACTTGGATTTGACCTTTTGAATTGTGACATTCTATTTTTACTATCTTAGTTAAGATACACATATTACATGACTTCAACGACTATGTTTATAAGTTATTAATATAACTCTTAAATCAAAATATTTTTTATCTCTTCAACAATAATTCTCCACAAATCACTATTATCATTAACTCTTCACTTTTCTTCATTTATTATCATCAAAACTTTGCGTGTCTTTTAAAATGAAGAATAAGATATTCCTCTCCTTCTTTAATTAACATAAATTGCTTTTTGATGTGATGGTGATTAACTTTTTGGAACCCAATTTGCAACTATACATTAATATGAATTATATTCTTATGGGTCTCTTATTATGATTAACATTTTACGCTAGAAAAAAAAATTCAAAAAAAATGATTATGGAATATAATGAAGAACTACTTGATAAAGGTTGTAAATTTGTCATTCCTATCTAAGATTAAATTTGAATAAGCGATTTTTTATAAATTTTACATTAGAAAAAATATTTGATATTGATTATTTTATTAAACTGTTAAAATAAAATAAAAAATATAAAACAAAAGCGGTTAAGAAATTATAACTTGCAAACCTTGGTTACAAATTGGGGATGTAGCTCAAATGGTAGAGCGCCCGCTTTGCATGCGGGAGGTACAGGGTTCGATCCCCTGCATCTCCAAATTATTTAAGGCTTTTTAGTTTTTGCTACTTTTCTTATTTTTAATAGTTTGAATGTTTATAGTAATGAAAATGAACTTTTTGTTTGTCAGCTCTGAACTCCTAAATTAAATCGTATGAAAATTTTCGTTCAGTAATGAATATTTTATAATATTGTAGTTTATTTCTATGATACTACTAAATATCACTTGAAAACAAAATTGAGTTACCAAACTATAAAAGTAATTGAATGTCAGATAAAATTTAGTTAGTTATAAAACTCAAACTAAAACATAGAGAAGTACTAGGAATAAAAACATTGAGAAACTTGCACTCTTCTTGGTTGAAGTGTTTGAGCTTTATCTATGTTACTATTTTTATTGTAGTGTTGAAAAATTTTCTTCCTCTCCTCTATACTTCTCTCACCATTAAACTTTCACATGAGCTAATGTTGCCATATGAATCAATAATTTGTATTTTCAGTTCCCAACACTCTAAAGGTCACTTTTACTTCTTCCATAGATAATGAATTTCTACCCAAAATTACTATATCTACAATTTTATTTTATTTTTAAGTTCTTAGCAAAGAACTAATAAAAGGAATAATAATTCAGTCCTTGTCATCCACGTTAACATAAATATTTTTTAAACTATGAATAATCTAGTTGAATTTATCAATATGCACTCACTTCCTCCATTTTATATTATTGTGCATTGTCTCTCTAACACAGAAAATTATGTAAGATTTCACTATTAATGAAAAAGGAATATGTATAACAAAGTGACCGTGAAGATTTTACTGTGGAGAAAATGTAACTCTTGTAAAATTGTCTAAATATGATAAACACTAAAAACATATTTATATTGTAACATTTGTTGTGTTTATATTATAACATTTGCTACACCATCAATGATTATCACAGCTTATAACTTTAATATTATTCATTATGTGTTTCTTGAGTAATCTTTTAGAGCAATGATACACATATATCTTGATTTTATTTACATCTATTGTCCACTTGATTTCTTTTTTCAATCTCTCTTATCACGTCATATAATCTAGCCAGAGTCGTTGCTAGCAACACCGGTGGCTACCGGAGACTTTACCGACGTCAACATAATTTCTTTCAACCTTCCAATAGCAGATCTTAAACCACCATGACCATACTATCAATAACGTCGTCCAACCGGGAGGAGCAACCATGACTACAAATGTCAAAAAAATATGTACCTACGAGTATCCACGGATAAAACCCGTAAAGGATAGGAAAAAAAATATTGTAAATGCATACCTACGGATAACGGGTACAGTTATTTTTTATACCCGTATGTTAACAGGGCATTTACGAATATCATAGTATCCTTACTCGTGGATACCCGTACCGCTATATTCTAATTTAAATTAAAAAAAAACATGATAAAAAAAATTAACATATTGATTTTGAATGAGTTATTTTTTTATCAATTAGTTTAAAAAATATTATTTCGTTGTAAATTGTCATTCAACATTATTTAAATAGGTTATTTGGACTTTATTTGAAATTTATGAATATTATGTATTGTATTTTATTTGAATTTACGATTAAAATAGATTGTTAAATATATCTTTTTTTGTAAATACCCGCGAATACCCGTGAATATCCGTGGATATTAAAATATTACGCGGGTACCTGTATAACGGATACCTAACGAATATGGGTACGCGTACGAACCAGATATTTATCCCGCGGGTAGGGCACGAAAGAGCTACTACCTATACCCTACCCACCTTGTTGACATCCCTAATAACAATGTCATCTCGGGCCAAGTCATGTCTTCTCCGCGTGTCTCCAAATAGGGTTTATTTGGCCCAACACCCGATATCCGACGCGATGCCATACGGGCGTCAATGGAGTGTGTGCATCTGCCACGGGAGTCCGGCACGAAGGTGCAATGGCGTGTCAGAGCTTCATAGTTGGTAACAAAGTGTCAAGAGGATGAAGCTGATCAGAGGCAGAGAGGACGAGTGGTCTATATGTTACTTGTTGACTTCTTCCAATACTATATTGCTCGTCATGTTTTGTGTGGTTGTCATTGGAGTAAAAGAAATTATCGCTCGGCCTGGTGGGTGTCAAAATGTTTTTGCAAGTCTGAGCGATCCCCACTCTATTAGTTCTCAAAGGCTCACTAGACTTCCGTTGCTCCAATTTATCTTTAAGTTTTAAGTCTTGTCGATAATCCACATCGGTCGAAGGGTACCTACAAAAGGCACTTCGACTCCCAAGTCAAATAGGGTTTGAACAACCATAATTGAGGCCTTTATTTATAGTAGTGTTTATGTGCTTTTGGCTTAATCATAACCAAATCATACCTCAATCATCGTTAGTTGGTTTATTCGTGGTTACCATTGGCTAAATAGTAATCTAACATTTGTTTTGCAATCGGTCGGTGTTGATAGTCGGTCTGGGTGATCGGTCCTAGGGTGTACTGGTCAGTCTTGCCAGTCGGTCTGGGTGATCCGCCAAAGGGTGTATTGATCGACTCGTCAATCGATCAGGGTGATTGATCCAAGGGTGTACTGGTCGGCTTGCTAGTCAGTTTGGGTGATCGACCCAAAGGTGTACTGGTTGGCTTACTATTCGGTTAGGGTGATCAATCCAAGGGTGAATTGGTCGGCGAGCCGACCAGTCTGGCTTATTGACCAATTGACCAAAAGGGTATGTACCATAGACAAGTGTTATAATTCCTAAACAATATTTAATTTTTTCAATTAGAATTTGAGTTCAAGAATTATAATTAAAAAATAAATAAAAGTACTTGAAATTATGATTGTTTTTTTACCAATTAAAGTTTAAAGGAAAAAAAAAACGAAAACAAATTGTTAAAAAGTGTTGAAAACAGACGTCTCATAGTTTGTTTGTTATAAAATCTTAAAGACAGATTTCTAATTACTATTGATAAATTGGTTCTTCGTTTTTTATAGTTTTTGCTTCTAATAATATGTTTGTTTTGATTTATTTTATTTATTTATTTATTTATAATCTTGTATTTTTATTTTTCAGCAACACAAATCTCGAGGTAATCTATTAATGATAGAGATAATTGATTAATATGTTGAAAACAAAAAAATCTCTTAACATTTTTGAAAAACCTCAATCACTTTTAAAATTTGTTGTGATTTATGGATAAAGAGAAGTTTCTCTACATACATGATTCAAATACATTGAAATAAAAATGTTATGTTCATGCAGGGATGAGACTACCCTTAATATCAATCAAACTTCACTGATTGTTCGCTATTCATTGATCGTTCCATTTTAGTAGTGTTTCACTCATTGTCTTTGTGTTTATTTGGTCGATGACATACAAAAGGCACTCAGACGCTCAAGTAAGTAGTTGGTTAAGTTAATTATAATTGAGGTGTTAGGCTTAATGTTGATTTGGTCATTAGGCCAAAAGTCGACTTGGAATCAGGTCCATTACTAATGGGTGATGAGAGGTCAGGTAGGGTTTAAAACTGTTAGTAAAGAGAGATAATATTATTGAAGAAAGGCCTTAATGAGAGAAAAAGGTAGGCCAGAAGTAGAGAAGATAAAAATAATTGAAAATGGCAGAACACTTTGAATGCTCTAACTAATCAACTATTTACCTTTTAGCGAGAACAATAATAAATGCAAAAGATTCAAAACTATTAAAGTTTCACCCATGTGCCATATTTATAAGACCTTGGATGTGCTTTTACCTTTATGAAAGCCTAATAGTATCCCAATAACCTTATAAGAGGGTGACAATGTAAGCTGTCTCATTCCGTTTAAGTCTTCCCCGCACTTAGCCTGCAAAAAAGTGGGTTAGGCTAGCCCACCCCACTTTGAAAATGCAGACTCATTAGTCTGGCCCAACCCACATAGGTCTTGGCCTGCGAGTTGCCCTCTTTTTTGTGATAAAACTTTCAATGTCCTACAAATTAGCGTGGTAATCTGCGAATTATCTCCTAATGCTACTTTTATCATGTCCGATCAATCAGCAGAGTCAGTGACAACAACATCACATGTAATGATCGATAATAATTTTGTAGACAATATGTATAAGTTATAACACAAAATTTAAAACAATAAAAAATTGATTATCTTAATTATGAAACATCTTTAATTATCTTCACGTGATGATCCTTCGAGCATTAGTCTTAATCTTGATCAATTTGATCAACATCTCAATGTCATGTATTTATGTATTTATCCAGAACTACAATTCAAGGAAAAACTCCAATCGAAACTAACAAACTCTTCAAAAATTATGAGTCTTTGATATTACCTAGAAAGAAAACAAAGAGGTATAACTTTGTAAGCAAATAAATGCATATTGTTTTCATGTCTGTTGTAATTCATGTTTTCAAATGTTTTCAAACTATAAGCACGTTCAAATTAAAAATAGTCAACTTCTAAAATCTATGTACTTGAAAAATAGATTCAGGCTTCTTGTAATTCTTGGTAAATTTTCTTAAAGTATGAAATTGAGACATAATGTATAATCTTAAACTACGATTACAATTCAATAAAAATACATTCAAACTAAAAGCATTCAACTTTGAAAATTTGTGAGTTTTTGACACTTCAAAAATTATAAACAATGAGTTATCGTGGTGAGTAAAGAGATGTTTCTTCTTTTTATATATTTTTTGTAATTCTTTGGAAACTTTCTTACTCTTTCAATGCTAAGTTTTAAGCTACATTTAGAATTCAGTTAAAGCAAAATAAAATAAATTTGAAGCAATCAATTCCTTAAATGCGTGCATCTTTAAATTTACTACACAAACTTCACAATACAATGAAACCCCAGACCAAATATTAATCTAAAATTTATAATGATGCACCATAAATTCATTTATTTCTATCATAATAAACGTTATCCATTACCACAATTTGAGTGAAAGAAAATTTAGTAGTATTGAAATATAAAAATTTGCGAAGTTAACTTTGAAGTACTTAATTTATCCACTCTTTAAAATTATAGTCTAAGCCACTTCATCCATCCAAATAACCTATTACGAGCCTTATCCAAATCAAAAGATAAACTACATATTTACATGAAAAAGTAAACTATATATCAATAAACATTCAGTCATCGTTAACGAAATCCTAAGACGAAGCTCCACGCTTTAAACAACATAGTAATTGTGAATTATGATGTCACAGAATAAGCTCTTTAGTATAACCTCTAAATGTTATCCAAGTAAGGTATTTGATATGTTTTAAATTCTTTAATGTGTTCACTTTTCTCTGACATAACTTGAACGTTATAGCTGTAATAACATCATCAAAATGTTCAGAAGCCAAAGTTTATGTACAGATCACAGAGCAAACAAACACAACATCTATGAGAAGATTCTTAATCAGAATACACACTACATCAAATTCAAATACATTTTAACCGCAATAACATGAAACTCTATTTCCCTAAAATGGATTTGATCCACCAAATGCCTTTGGTGTCTGGAGCTACTTCTTCTGCCTCTTCTGGAGGATCACTCTGTGGAGTCTTCTGGAGTTTGCTCACATCATATCCTTCCTCTTTCGCTTTCTCAACAAGCTCCTTGTATATCTCTTCATCCAAATCAGGTTTTCTGCTTAAAATCTACCATTCATAATTCACCAACGTTATGTCACAAAAATCAAATCCTTTTAAACTGATACAAATTTATGCTGAGATCGAAAACAGAGACAACATAAATAAAGTAGGTTCACTTACCCAAAGGTATTTTCTGCTTGGTTGTCCAATCAAAGCATACTGATAATCTTGATCGAGGAAGAGGACCCAGTAGTCTCCAACCACAGGGATTATGGGCAAGAACGGTGGAACATAAAATTTGACCTTTAACTTGGCTTCATCAGAATTTGGATCAGCCTTGTAAGCAGTACCCTCTATGAAGCCTCTCTTTCCATCACTGAAAGTCTCGTTCAGCACATGCACACTTCCATCTTCTTTAAGGGTATATGTGGCTCTCGTGTTCGCACCATTCTTTGGCTGAAACCGCGAAGGGAATGAAGCAATCTCGTACCATCGACCCATGTACCTTTGTAAATCCACACCCTTCTCAACTTTCATCTCTTTCTTCGCCATTACCACCTTAAACCTGCCACAGATAACAAATAAACAATGATTTTCTGGGTTTTTATGAAGCTTCTCAGCTGTGTATATATACAAGATACAAACTTGTTTACCAATTCTTCTAGAATGATCCTGGGTTGGACATACATATATAAGGTATGATTGGATAATTTTTTTATAAGTATTTTTAGGGAAAAAAAATAAAGAACTTAATCATGATAACTTTAATGTTGTTTATGAAAAAATATATTTATTTTTTGTTTAAGTTTTTTGAATTTGATGAATTTTTTTTTCTAACAATATAGTTTGACAAATAATCGTCTAAGTACATATTTTCTTCTTCTGTAGCCGAGATTGTTTTAGAGTGAGAGAAGAATGGGCTAAGAAAGTTGTGGAAGTGTTTGCACCACGTATTCAATATAAGATATTTTCTTCATCTCTAGATCTCATTGTTTATCTTAACAAAGACTCATGTCACAATTATTAATTCTCAAAAATCTCTTATAATTAAATTATAATATATAATAATATTTGCAGATTATAATATTATTTTCTTGTGAGAAAAATGAAAAATGCTTGTATTTGTAAAGTTTCCTGCTTGGTATTCTCTTCGGACAAAAGACATTCTTAATTTTATGGAATCATATAATTTTGATAGAAAATGAATTTTTGACAATTTTCTTGATTATATTTTTTAAGTGATTGTCTATTTTTTATATTTTTTATATTTTAAAATCATTTAAAAGATAATATTAAGATTGTAACAAAAAAAAATTGTCAAATTTAACGGTCAAAATATCTTTATCTTATTTTGATGTAACATTTGAATTGTTTGGAAAATGCCAAACTTAACCGATTGTAGTAGCTTGGAAGGCAAGAGATAAAGCTTAAGGGGCAAGAAAAGGCTTGGTATTGCTTCCAGCACCCCCTTTTTCTACCAGGGCATATCGATGTTTGCACCATCATCACTCCACCGTCAATTTTCGTAGAAGAGTCTGTTTCAAACAAGACTTCCAAAGGGCAAAATAGGTAATACAAACTTTGTAGCTGTAGATAGCAATGTAGGGGGTGTAGGAAGCAATAGACGAGTAGCTTTGGATACCTCTGAAAACAAAATAAGAAACTTTCATATTCATTTCCTCAAAATTTAGCAATATTTTGCCTATTATTGCAATGCAAGATTTTAGTTGGTACGGAGGACCTTGATCTCCCAATCTTTCAATTCTACTATTAGATCATAAATTTTGATGTTTTAATTAAACATTAAAATTAGACATATTTTAAAAGCATTATTTTAACCTTGTAAAATTATCGGTTAAAATCCACTGCAGACACACAAATATTGATATTTATGATTATTTTTTTATTATAATGTAAATTATTATAGTATTATGTAAAGTAATAAGTTGAAAAGAAAAGTAACAATAAATTCCTCAAACAAACGAAGTCTTACCGCTTGTGTTTAATATATCTTATACATTTAATAAGAATATGAATGAGGATAATTTAATCACTATATAACGCTTTTTTATTCATGAAAAAGATTAGAGAATTTATTTTTATTCACTATACAATGTATTTATCTCCTTCTCTAAGTCTTATTGTTCCTTCTTAAGGTTTTATGTACAGATCACAGAAGAACCAAAACACAGACATCCATGCTTTACAGGGATTCCATCTAACACAACATTCTTAATCATTCTTCACATCACAGGAAACTGATACACATTTTAACAGTAATAAGTTACATGCATGCACACACATAAAACATATATATATATATATATATATATATAAGTCTATTTTCCAAAAAGGGATTTGATCCACCAAATGCCTTTGGTGTCTGGAGGTACTACTTCTGACTCTGGTGGAGGATCACTCTGTGGAGTCTTGTGGAGTTTGCTCACATCATATCCTTCCTCTTTCGCTCTCTCAACAAGCTCGTTGTAGATCTCTTCATCCAAATGGGTTTGCCTGCATAAAATCTACAGCAAAATCAAATTAATACCAAGTTTTTTAAAATAACTCCAACACCATTTCCAACACATAACTTTCAACTTATCAGTATCAGTTTGCAGTAACATTCTGATTTGGTAAAGCTTCAAACTTTGGTGTTAGCAAGCAACAAAAAACAGAGACAAGAAAACATAAACAGCAACAAAAGTTAAATAGGTTCACTTACCCAAAGGTATTTCCTGGTCGGTTCGCCGATGAGAGCAACCTGATAATCTTGGTCAAGGTAGAGGACCCAGTAGTTCCCAACCACAGGGATTATGGGCAAAAATGGTGGAAGATAAAATTTGACCTTTAACTTGGCTTCATCAGAATTTGGATCAGCCTTATAAGCAGTACCTTCTATGGAGTCTCTCTTTCCATTACTGAAAGTCTCGTTCAGCACATGCACAGTCCCATCTTCGTTAAGGGTATACGTGGCTCTCGTGTTCACACCATTCTTTGGCTGAAAAAACGAAGGGAATGAAGCAATCTCGTACCATCGACCCATGTACCTTTTCAAGTCCACACCCTTCACAACCTCCATCTCTTTCTTCGCCATTACTACCTTAAACTGGGAAAAAACACTACACAGACAACAGAGAAACGATGATTTTCTGGGTACTCTCAAGTTGGGGTTTCTTATGAGGCTTTCTGATAAGTGTATGTGTATCTATCTGTACATATATAGAGATAGGAAACTTGTTTAACAATTCTAGAATTATTATAAAGGGTATGATGGGATAAATTTTTTCATAAGTATGTTTAGGGAAAGATAAGGCGTTGATCATCATAAACTTTAATGTTGTTCGTTAAATTTTATATTTATTTTTTGTTTAAATTTTATGAATTTTTATGTTCCAATTTAAAATATTTATTTTTGTCATCAACTTTGTTAGAAGCCTATTTATTTATAAACAGTTTAACATTACAAATTGGCATGGTAGATATTAATTTTGTTTAAATAATAATATTTATCACTATTATCTTATTTGAAGTGGGTGTAAACAAAAGAATTTGCTAAATCAATTTTGTTTTCAGATTTGAGTTTTTTTTTTTATAGTGTCTATTTGGAATCTTGGAAAGTACAGCCTCATTAAATGTTTTAGAAATCTTCAAAAGCAGGCTTGTGTAAGCTTAACTTTTATTTTGAAATGTTTATTTTCATTTTAAAATAAATTTGCATTTAATTAAACTAGACATTGACATATAAGTTGGCTTTTAAAATTATATCGGTATGTATAGACCAAAAAGAAAAAGAAATAACTGGTTAAAAGTTTTTTTTTTCAAATAAATAATAAATTTGATGAATTTATTTCTAAGAATAGATATTTTCTTCTTTGTAGACGAGATTCTTTTAGAATAAACAAAAGAATGGGCTAAGAAAGTTGTGGAAGTGTTTGGACCACGAATTCCATAAGATAGAACTTTCTAGTATTCTAAAAGGCTTTGTTTCTCTCTTTCAATTATTTTTGTTCTTTATTAATTATAAATCTTATAACTGTTTTCTTTTCCATTTTAAGAAAATAAAAGGTCAAGAGTGTGTTTCTATTTGGTTATTTTAATTCTTCTAAGTAGAGAAAGAGTAATACAAATATTTATATATTTTTCTAGAAAAAAAAAATGTTTATCAAGCTTATTATGAAATTAGGATTTTATTCTTATAATAAAAGATTAGAATGTTAGTGTACATTGAAGTAGAAGTTACCTGAAACATAATCGGTAAATAAAATATATTTTGTATTAATTAACTATTAATTGAGCAACGGATAATGTCTAATCGTCACTTTCAGACTCTGAAAAAAAAAATTATCGGTTTCGTTACGTCTATAAAAATTCTTATTAATTTTTTAAAACACAAAATATAACAAAATAGAATATAAGTTAAACTAAAAATAAATTAGATTTTAATATTAAATAAATTTAATCTAATAAAATATAAATTAAATTTTTACTTTTCTAATAACAGATACGTATAGATATAAGTAGTATAATATCTGTATTAATTTATTTATAAATAGATATTAAAATATTTAATTTTTCATAAATAATAAATATTCCCAAGTTTTAACTATACATCATAAATTTTATATGCAAATATTCAAATATATAAATATTTTTGTCATCTTATATCAAAATATAATAAACTCACACACACACACATATATATATATATATATATATATATATATATATATATATATATATATATATATATATATATAAAATCCTATCTTATAATCTAATTTTATAACTTTGATTAAATTTGGTGTTATTCTTCAAAATGACATCGTAACTTGTTAGAGTTTATCTTAATAAAAACTCATGTCACCGATATTAATTATTAAAAATGTATTATAATTAAATTATAGTATATAATATTTGCAACTTATATTATGGTTTTGATGTGAGAAAAATGAAAAATGGTTGTAGTTATAAAGTGTTGAACTTGATATTCTCCTGTGAGAAGAGACATTATCCTTAATTTTGTGGAATGATATAATTTTGATGTAACATTTGTATAGTTTGGAAAATGACAAACTTAACCGATTGTAGTAGCTTGCGGGGCAAAAGATAAGGCTTAAGGGGCAAGAAATACCTCCATTTCAACTGTGTATGCTTCCAACTAAAGACATGCCTCAATGCAAAATCAACAAACTTTCATTTTTTTTTTTCCTAAAAATTTAACAATATTTTTCTCCGATATGCATAGGGGCGGATTTAATTTGGATGGGTAATTTTGGTCTTTTTTATTTTATTATCAGATTAACAGAATTCGTATTCTTAGAGATTTTAAATATGTTTTCTTACTTTTATTTTAAGTAAAAATTGAAATTAATTCATTTTTAAAATTTTGATTTAATTTAATTTTTTAACTTTAAAAACACGTGAATTTAGTATTTTGAACTAAATTTTGTTAAATTTATTTGATATTTCAAACATATTTTATGATAGTTCTTAACGAACATCAAAGCGAAAATGTGTTAAATGATCTAAACAATTCAAATATTGTCATGAAACGCATTTGAACAAATAACCTTAATAAATATAATTAGAAAGATTGAATTCACATATTTTTAAAATTAAGGGACTAAATTTGACCAAAATTTTAAAAGAATGACTAACTTCGATTTTTATCGAAAGTTGGAACAAATATTATATTTAACTTTTTTTTTCATATATTTTGTTTATATGCAAAGTAAGAGTTGTGCGGTATTTATTAAAAATGTGTGAGGAACTCTCTACTTTATATGTAATATAAATATTAAAACTATGTCTAGTTTAAAAGTATTGTATAATCCTAAAATGAGTGGTCAATGTTATACAATTATATATGAATATTTGTAATTGTTTTTCATCATAGTGCAAATTATTATAGTATAATATAAAGTAGTTGTTCTAGTCAACGAGTTTGGAAATTGATCAAAGGATAGGATTAATTGGGTCTCAGGCTTTTAATTTAAGCCTCGAGGTTGAACATGTTTTGATATCAATATCTTATGGGTCAATCAACGATTTATTAATAGTGTTTTGCACTACTAAAAACTTTTTTTATCATTTTATTGACTATATTTAACTATTAAAAAAGTTATAATCCTACTATCACGATAATAAATATTTTAATAAAGAAATACATTTTATACCCTTTTTAACCATAAAAAAATACTATGACTTTTCAATTATATTATGTAACAAATGTCTATTTAAACAAAATAACTATTATGCAAAGAAAACGAATTTAAACTACTAAAAAGGGAAAAAAATATTTAGTTTGAAATTTGAGAACAAAACTCTTTTCATACAAAAACCTTTCTTTTTTAGAATCATAGAAATACATTGAACAAATGTAACACCAGACAATATTGCTTTCAATAAGTAATTAAGACAAAGATTGTATGTATAAAATAAAAGAATTATGATGAAGACATAAAGTTATCGAAAATAAATATGTTAATATATGTGTTAAATGATAATAATAAATTCGGCCAAACAAACAAGTTTTATTGTTTTTTTATTATACCTTATACAATAATAACATTAATAAGAATAATTTACACACACACACACACACACATATATATATATATATATATATATATATATATATATAAAGTTTTCATTTAATAATAATAAAAAAATAAATAATAT
>Ga0214545_1000503_pt1 | contig 62452 bp, 22 predicted proteins | sample CNSS4metaG_FD_160064 | JGI IMG/M metagenome (GOLD analysis project Ga0214545, IMG submission 160064) | Root nodule microbial communities from cowpea collected in UCLA plant growth center, Los Angeles, California, USA - CNSS4 | ecosystem: Host-associated > Plants > Roots > Nodule | place: USA... | reverse complement strand
AGAAGTCATTGTGTACAAAAGGAAATTATGTACAAAAGGAATTTATGAACTTCAATACCAAAGGATACATTCTAGGTATGTAATTTATTCTTTTTTAATTCTTATATTAACAAAGTAGTGTATTAGTTATATTTTTGTTGTTGGTGCTTCACGACAATATTCAATGAAATCAAATCTTAACTTGACATATAACTTTAATTACATTCTAAATTTATCTATTCCATTGATCCACATCAACATCTTCTTAAAACATTAAATTATCATCATATAGATTATTAAATATCAAAAAACCCATTACTATTACCACAATTATTATATATAAGAAAAACCCGTGCGTTGCACGGGTAGAATGATTAGTATCTTTTACATGTGACGCTGCATAAAATGCACGTGTTGGGTTGTTGTCCGACATATCTGATCTATTCCGTATTTTTATTCAAGTCGAATGCATTCGGATTTTACATCCGTTCTTTTTCCCAACTACAATCTAACCAAATCTTAATTACATTCACAAAATAGACTTGCATCAATATTACTCCATTTAATCTGTTATTATATTTGGCAGGTCAGGCTAATTAATTCACTAAACCTACTAGTATAAGACAGGCAACTTTTGACTTTTTTTTTACAATTAATTATAACTATATATATATATATATATATATATATATATATATATATATATATATATATATATTTAGACTCTCACTTGTTTTCTCTTTTCATTTTTACTTTTGTATTGTATTTTTTATTTATTATTGGGTTAAATATGTTTTTGTCCTTTAAGTTTCCGTGAAATTTGGAATTAGTCTTCTTCAAAACTTTTAACCAATTTAGTCTTTCATCTTTAAAATTGCGTGAATTTAGTCTTTTTAACCAAATTTTGTTAAGTTTATATGATGTTCAAGCGCATTTCATGATAGTATTTGAATTGTTTACACCGTTTGACACATTTTCGCTTTAATGTTAACTCAAATATTATCATAAGATACGTTTAAAATATCAAATAAACTTAACAAAATTTGATAAGAAGAACTAAATCCACACATTTTTAAAAATAAAAGACTAAATTGGTATAAGATTTCAAGGAAGAACTAATTCCAAAATTCAATAAAACTTGAAGGACTAAAAACATATTTAACCCTTTATTATTTAGACAAGTTTATCACAACCTGACGTCAACTTTTATAAACTGGATTGTGTAATTTATAGTGTCATAAGAAGTCAAATTAAAATGTAATGGTGATTTGTGTTGTGTGCACAGTACAAGAATATTTATTATTCGAAAAATAACGATATTTTGATATTTTTTTTAATTTATTATTTTAATATTTTTTAATTATTTTTTTAATTGTTTAATGATATAATGTGATGATTTGAGGAAGTAAATTAAAATATAGTATTCCTAAACAAAATCTTATTTTATCATCAAATCACATAGGTATTTATTCTGTTTGCCAATCTGGTAAATAAATATACGTTTAGGAATTGGTATATATATATTATGAATTGAATATTATTTTTTCTATTCATGAGTATATAAATATGAACATCTTCATTTTATAACCATTTCACCAAGAATTGTATTTTTTTTTTTCCTATCTCTCTTTTTCATTTAGTAGTTTTTTTTTTAGCATTAAGAAAGTTATTAAGTTGTGGAGCAAAGTGAGGACCCGGTCCACAGCAGTCAAATCTAAATGGAATTTTTAATTATTTATTGTTATTTTCTTATTTTTATCTTCGTTTTTTCTTCTTTTATTACTAAACCAAAAGACAAAATGACAAGAGAAGTGTCTAACACAAACGACATGAAGGCAAAATGGGTGGTCCTCCTCGTTTTCACTTCTTCTCATGGAAGAAGCAAAATCCAACACATACACCTTTTATAATTATAATTAGAGACGTAATTGTAATTGTTTTGTTCCAATAATACATTTTCTTAATATTAGATTCATTGTATAACAAAGTCTTTGTAAACTCATCTTCAAAAATTGAAAATCAATCAAATGATGAAAGGCAGAAATTAAACAAGTTCCACGCGTTTTCTATCATTTTAAAAGTCATGAAAAGAAGAAAAATGTAACTTTTAATAATTTTCTAAATCAGGTTAATAAGAATAAATACTATTTATTACCAAAACGACAAGATAATATTAACAAATCTTTGAATAATTTTATTCTTTTATATTCATTTTATTTTAACTAAATCTATATGTCACACTATTTCAATTTAATTTATATACAGCGATTAAATGATGCTGGTTCGAAATGCTGGGGGAAAGGATTTTATTTAAAATAATGTAAGGTTATAGTGAGAGAAAATAATGAAGTTATTTTTCTTTTTTCTAAGACAAAACCGTAACAAATTCAAACAAATAAAAGATACTTATATGTAGAAGTTATTTAAATACATTATGCACGGATTTAAAAAAAAATTGGATTAATTTTTATAGACAAATTTAACAAAATTTTTATAAATAGATAAAATTAAAATAGATTAATTTTTTATTTTTTAATCAAAATAAAATAATAAAATAGTACCTCTTTTATTTAAATAGATAATTTTTCAATTGTAAAAGGAAATAAAAATTTGTCAACCTATATTTTTCCTCTTTAAAACAAGTTGCTATAATGATAGAATGATGAGAGAGAAGGACAAGGAAAAAGAATTTGATAATATCTTAAGTAAAACAAATAAATACGATATAATTAAATAATAAGTAGGGACTGATGTGACAGTCAAATTTACATGATTAAAGTGAATTAAATACAGAAGGCCCAGTGTGTTCATAAAATTGAAATGTGGAAAAGTAAACAAAGGACAAACCTGTGGTTTTTTCTTTTCCCACTTCTCTATATCTCTCTCTATCTCTCTCTGTGACTCTCTGCAACCCTTTTGAGGATTGAAAAACATGGAGGAAAGTCTGCTACACAAGCACGAAGAAGAAAGTGAAGAAAAAAGAGTGACATGGAGAGGTTTCAGTGAAGAAATGAGAAGGATAAGTGTTACAGCAGGGCCTATGGTGGCTGTGGTTTCTTCCCAATACTTGTTGCTAACTGTGTCAACCATGGTAGTTGGTCATTTGGGTGAACTCTATCTCTCTAGCGCCGCCTTAGCCATTTCCTTATCAGGGGTCACTGGTTTCAGTCTTCTTGTAAGCTCCTACTATCACTTTCTTCCTGTTTCATCATTATTAGATCTAAATATCATTTAATTTATGTCATATTTTGTTGGTTCTCTCATAAACATTATTGATTGTACAGGACCCAGATAATCAATTTTTCTTTTATGAACAAAAACCTGGTTGTTGCCACGTTGTTTTTTATTTTGATGATGGAAACTAACGTGTGAAACTAACAGTAATTTTAATGATTCAATGTGACACTCGAGGTTTAGCTTTCAGAAAGGGCACTGTGCCTTTTTAGAAAGACATATGATATGGTCGTGCTGCCAGAAAGATACCACACACAGTTGAAATAATCACCTACTTCACACTTCCCCATTTATTGCTTCTTTTAATTTTATGATTTCATCGTGTCGTGTCATATCTGTTGCTTTATTAATATACTTGGTTTTTTAATATAGAGCTATTATTGTTTGACAAACTTTTTTTAACAAAGTTTTCTTATTTAGGTAAAACCTTGGATTCTCATTATTTTTAATAAATAAAAATAATAAAAAATTCTCATATTCTTTTGTCACTGTTTTTTGTCTCTCTCACACACACTTGCTATGTTCCCCAACGTTGTTTTTGCACTAGGCGACCAGAAGTGCCGCCACATTTGAGACTGTAGCATCAGAGGAGATGTGGTTTTTCTCTGGTTTTCCTTGGCATTGTTATCTTATTTATATGATGAGTATTATTATTGAGGAGGTGATGATAGATTATTCTGTTGCATGTGTAAAAGTTGTCAGACTTATCAATACATGTATGCATTTTGACAATGAGATAAGCACTTGCGCAAACATTTAGGAGATGACTCAGGGTATGCTTCTCAAAAGAATTGTTTATGAAAACATCTTGTAACTTGTAACAAAATAGTTCAATGCATGATAATTGTTTGAACGTAATTCAATATAATAAAACTGATTTATCACATAAGAACTGTTCCTCTTAATATTTTGACTGTAACACTATGTTTGTGTTTAGTAATCAGTTATCTCATCAACTATTTCAAGAAAGTAATTATGCATTTGTTTGAAAATCTACTTATGCTAACAGATGGGACTGGCTAGTGGACTAGAGACAACTTGCGGACAGGCTTATGGAGCTCAGCAATATCAAAGAATTGGAATGCAAACATACACTGCCATTTTCTCTCTCATATTGGTTTGCATTCCCCTGTCAGTCCTTTGGTTCTACATAGAAAACATACTAGTTTTCATGGGCCAGGACCCTCTAATTTCACATGAATCAGGGAAATTCATACTTTGGCTTCTACCAGCACTTTATGCAATGGCAATTCTACAGCCATTAGTTAAATATTACCAAATCCAAAGCATGCTTCTTCCCATGCTTGCATGTTCTTTTTTCACACTTGCTATTCATATACCTCTTTGTTGGGCCCTCGTGTTCAAAACAAGACTGAATAATGTTGGTGGAGCATTGGCAGTTAGCATTTCAACGTGGTCAAATGTGATTCTTCTTGGATTATACATGAGATACTCCTCTGCCTGTGCAAAAACTCGTGCACCCCTTTCTTTGGATCTGTTTAAAGGAATGTGGGAGTTCTTTCGTTTTGCCATCCCTTCGGCAGTAATGGTTTGGTGATTAATCTTCCTGTTCAGTTAATATTTTACATATTCACTTTATCAGATCATACAAAGTTTGTGTAATATATTGTGCTGTTTTTACAAAATTTGTATATAACATGCATTTTTTTGTATTCATGTTGATGTGGTAGCCTTGAATGGTGGTCATATGAGTTGCTTGTATTGCTGTCAGGGCTGTTACCAAATCCAGCACTTGAAACTTCAGTTCTATCAGTTTGGTAAGTATGTTACACTCCCTTTAAAACTGCAACCAATGATCTATTCTGCTTCCAATTTTCTCTTATGAGATTTTATAAGTTAATGTGACTGACTGAACTAATTTATTTGTCATTTTTCTACAGTTTGAACACTATTTCAACCCTTTATACAATACCCTTTGGAATTGGTGCTGCAGCAAGGTAACACCATAGACATAACATTCATTCTACACAATATATATCTAAACTAACTAACCATCCTGTCCCCTGGATGATTATAGCACAAGGGTTGCAAATGAATTAGGAGCTGGAAAACCATATGCTGCCCGTGTTGCTGTGTTAGCTGCAATGTCTCTTGCAGTCATTGAGACAAGTGTAGTAAGCGGAACACTCTTTGCCTGCCGCCATGTTTTTGGTTATGTCTTCAGCAATGAGAAGGAAGTTATTGATTATGTCACTGTCATGGCTCCTCTCGTATGTATATCTGTCATACTAGACAGTCTACAAGGTGTTCAAACAGGTAACCTTATATCATAGGATTAATAAGTTTCTGGCATCTTTTAACATTTAATAAATATTTTAATTTGATCCTTGTATAAACATTAGACATTGAAAATATCGATCTTTCTTTCTCGAGAAATCAATTTTAATAATGGTTTGGTTCAGGAATTGCTAGAGGTTGTGGATGGCAAGATTTAGGAGTTTATGTAAATCTTGGGGCTTTCTACCTTTGTGGGATTCCAGTGGCTGCCATATTGGCATTTGTGGTGCGAGTGGGAGGAAAAGGACTTTGGATTGGTATACAATGTGGTGCTTTTGTTCAAACTGTTCTTCTTTCTCTCATAACCACCAACATAAATTGGGAAAACCAGGTATAAAAGCTCTATCCTTTCTCTCACAAGTATGCTATAACAAAATTTTAGATCAATGAAATGATTCCAAACACTTCTGGGAGCAACTTTGATTTGGTTAATAAAACTTAATGTCCCTTTTGCACATTGTGTTTCAATTGTTTGATTTTACCATGCAGGCCATCAAGGCAAGAAAGAGGTTATTCGATCATCAATTGTCAGCAGAAAATATATTGGTATGAGAAGCTCTTAATCAAAGGCCAATTTTCTAAAGATGGAGACTATTCTCATGTGTTGGAAGTAATGAATTCTTGGTTTTGTGAAAACTTGGTGCATCTGATTAAGAATACTCAGAGCAATTTTTGTGAATTAACAGGATAATGATCATCTTTACCAATTTTTGTTTCTGCTGTGTTGTTTAACATCTTAAATTTAAGATGGCAAATCATCCTTATTTCAGTATTTTCTTTCTTTATACTTATTTCAGTATTTTCTTTCTTGATACTATTTTTGTTTGAAATTACAACAGCATCTTTCAATTTCTTAGATTATATAAAAAATTTATATTATTTTTCTTTGATCTTTTAATTTCATAATCAAATTTTAAGTTACATATTTGATATTTTTTACATTTTTCTATAATTATTTTATTATTGGTGCTTGATACTTAAAAATATGTGATATTCATGTAATTATAATATTTGGTATCAGATAAAAAAGAAATATCTTTTAGTATCATATTTTACTTATTGTGATTTAAAAAAAAAAAAACTTTTCAATTAATCTTTAGAATGGTAAATGAGGGATGAAGATGTGAAAAAAAAATTAATATCTTAACATCATATTTTACTTGTGACTTTTTTTTTTGGTAAAAAAACTTTCAATTAATGTTTAGAATGAGCTGGTATAGATGATAAATGTTGGTTTTTATTTATTTTTAGCATAACTAAGTTCAAAATATCATAAATTCGAATAGTATTAATTTATTTTCTATATTTTTGTGGTAATTGATTACTCAAATAAAATCATGTTTTGTAATTGAATACTTTTCTTAATTTAATATGTGAAATTGCATAATTTTTTACAATTTGATGATGTGACTATTGATTAAATGATGTGTTATTATCTAATCATCATCTTATTTATAATTTTTTTTATTATTTTATAAGTTTATAATTTTACAATTTAACTATCTTTATGTTATAATTTTTATCATCAGTTTTAACAACTACATATTTGTATAAAAAAAGTAAAAAAGTATGATGACATTATTTTTTTAAAAAAATAAAAAAACCATAAATTAAAACATTAAAAGTATAATATATTTTTTGAAAATTAATTTTAAGTTTTCCATATTTGACACATAAATTATAATAAATAATATATTTTTTATATTTTAAAAGGTATAATTATTATTTACAAAATCAAATTGACTGAAATTTATGAAACGGCAGAGGTAAAACACATTTGACTCAAACTAAAAAGTCTTAAAAAAAAATATCCAAATTAATTTAGGTTAAAATTCTTTTTCTTTCCATCTCTTCTACTCCATTTAACAAAATAATCTATGGGGGAAGAAAAGGAATGAAAGGTGAAGTGAAATTGTATCCCTTAATTTAATAATAATATTTAATTATATTTAAACATATTTTAAATAATATTTCTATCACAACTTTTTATACGAATATTATAACTAATGTAAAGAGTTATATTTTATAATTTTCAATTTGAAAAAGACACCATTCGATGATAGAATACATTTTTATTAGATATATTATTCTAAATGTACCTTTTATAAATAAGCATACTTTTACAAAAATCATTCTTGAAAGAACATAGTTTGTTTCATATGGCTACATTTTATGAATAGATGGGTGCAATTGTAAAGAAAGTAATACATTTATTCATTTAAAAAAAAATCTCACGTATATTCTTATTTATAAATATTTGTTTATATATACGACTATTAAAAAAATATGAATCTATGAGTATTTTATAGATAAAATTTGAAATGGGTAAAAAATAAATATTACAAATGGATGTCCACATATAATAGTTATAAATAATTTTCATACCCGCTTGTTAACAGAATAGATATCATAATATTTATATCTATTAAACTCTAATTTGTCAGAACACCCATATATATATATATATATATATATATATATATATATATATATATATGGGTGTTCTGTGAACTTTATACAATACATCAAGATGTGAACACTGATAGAGATAGTGATTTATTTAATATTTTATTAAAAAAATAAATAATAATATCAAGTAATTTTGATTTGTTTAGTTTTCAAGAATCAATCATATAAAATAGTTTTCGTGATCTAAGCACTACTTTAAAGATTTCTATTATGTTGAACGTGATCTAATATATTGTAATTTTATTTGGACTTATATGAATTTGAGTTTATTTGTATTTTGTTTAAAATATGTGACAATGACATATTATATTTTATTTAAGTTGATGGTTAAAATATTTTGTTAAATATTTTTAAAGTTTTATTTTTAAATATCCAAATATATTCATAAATATTTACAAATATTGAAAAAATACACATAAACCAACATAACGGATATCTGCACAACTATAAAAACAAATACGAGACAAATATTAAATTGAAGATAATGAAGAATTATTATTACTTGTACCCTACTTACCTAATTAACAAAATAGATTAAAATATCATTATACATTCATTTATACCATTCATATTATCTAGTTTATTTTCTGTACGTTTTTTCAAAAGGATCATAGGAAATATATTTGATTAGAAATAATGTTTGTAACTATTTAAAGCGAAGGTACATGCATATAATTATTAAGCTACATAAATCTACTTTAATACACACATTTGAAGAGTTAAAATGCTATATAAACTATATAATATTTTTTATTACATCATTTTGTCAATATTTTAAATATGAAAAGTAATACTAATTCAGAAGTTGTATCACACCCAAAAATTAACTGGATTTGATGAGATTTTAAAGGTAAAACTATTAAATAAAAAATTAAAGAATGGATAAAATCGAGGCGTAAGTTTGTTTGAGCTGGGAACTAAAATATTTCCTATATCACTAATAGTGTACACACATGTATGTATTGTTTGTACCATTTTTTAAATATGTAAAATATTATATTAATATGTGATGATAATATAATGTTATTAAATTAATATAAAATAAAATTATATTTATTAAAAATAAAATAAATATATAAAAAAATATAAGAAAATAATTATTGATAAATAGAAAAAATAGTTTGTAAAAATAAAGTTAATTTTTAAAAATTTAATAAATAATTATATTTTAAAAAATAAAATTAGTATTTTGAAATGTAAAAACAGATAAAAAATTTTTGAATATGTTATTATAATTATTAAAGTAAGAGTAGTAATTAGTAGATTCAATAAATATTTTCTACCAATATTATTAATATAATAAAAACAATAAAAAGACAATGATTATGGTCTAGAAAAATAGAAAGTATCCCAATTAAGATCTTAAAGAACACAAATTTCTTTAATTCTTTATAAATTAAATCGATTAAACTATTCAAGGTAAGCAGTTACTAAAATTTCATCTAATTTTTATTATAGAGGATTCCAAATACAATTACTTGGGACAAAAAATCTGGTTCCTTGTTACCGTATATATAAATATTTGTTGCGTTGAGTCTCGGAGCAAAGTATGTATAAAACGCCATGACTGTACTGCTATTTGTATCAGCCTTGACAAGGCGCAATTTTTCTATGACCCTTCGAGAGAACATGGAAAAGGGTCTCTTGGAGAAGAAGAGAGAGGTGGAAGAAGGTGGTTCAGGCGTAATAAGATGGAGTGTGTTTGGTGAAGAGGTGAAAAGGGTAGCTTATTTAGCAGCTCCTATGGTTGCTGTTACTCTGTCACAGTATTTTCTACAAATAATATCAATGATGATGGTTGGTCGCTTGGGTAAGCTTGCACTCTCGAGCACAGCCATTGCCATCTCTCTCTGTAATGTCTCTGGCCTCAGTGTCATTGTAAGTCTTCTTTTCAATTGAAGCATCATTTGAAAAAAAGATAGCTGCTGGTTTTTAAGGTTGTCGTTATGCTATTAAGTTTTCAGACATTTAAGTGTTTGCTCTTTTGTGCATGTGAAATAGTTTGGAATGTCGTGTGCACTTGAAACTCGTTGTGGGCAAGCATATGGAGCACGACAATACAGAAAATTTGGTGTTCAGATTTACACTGCAATTGTGTCTCTTGCTTTAGTTTGTCTTCCTCTGACTTTTTTGTGGATGAACATGGGAAACCTCCTCGTTTTACTTGGCCAAGATCATCTGGTTTCACTAGAAGCTGGAAAATTTGCTTTGTGCATGATCCCTGCTCTCTTTGCTTATGCAGCACTTCAGTCTGTGGTTCGATTCTTTTTGATGCAAAGTTTGATGAGTCCTCTTGTCATGAGTTCATTCATCACTCTTTGCTTCCATGTGGCATTCAGTTGGTATATGGTGTTTAAATCGGGACTTGGTAACTTGGGAGCAGCATTTTCTATTGGCACTTCATACTGGCTGAATGTGACTTTACTTGGATTATATATGAAATTCTCTTCTCAATGTGAAAAGACTCGAGTCCCAATCTCAATGGAATTATTCCATGGGATTGGAGAATTCATTCGCTATGCCATTCCTTCAGCTGGAATGATTTGGTGAGTTTCTTCCTTTTATAATGTTTGATCTTTTATGTGGTGTTTTTATTTCCCTCTAGTTTTCAACCTTGCTTTGTTCCTTATATATTTGATCACTGCAGCCTTGAATGGTGGTCACTTGAAATACTAATCTTGCTTTCTGGTCTTCTTCCAAATCCAAAGCTAGAAACATCAGTCTTATCAGTATGGTATGTGTAATTAATCTTAGTCCTTCAGATAAAGATGACTTTATTTGTCTTAAAATCTATGTTGAAATTTTTACTCCTGACTCAACAATTCAGATGATTCTAATTTGTTGTTTTACTGTTAACTGTTTTTCTGACCAGTTTAAACATCAGCGCAACAATCTACACCATCCCAGAATCAATTGGCTCAGCAGCAAGGTTTTGATTCACATAAGTCATAACCTCATTAATCTGTGCATATCCACATTCATGAACAATACTAATAGTACAGTAAGGATTTTTATTTTCTTTTTCTGTCTTTTTGATTGGTTTCTCTTTTGTGTTGTTATTCAGCGCTAGAGTTTCGAATGAATTAGGTGCTGGAAGTCCACAATCAGCAAAAGTATCTGCTTATGCTTCCATGATACTGGCAGCTTTCCAGGCCATTGTGATGGGCTCGATCATTTTTTCTTGCAGACAGATTTTGGGTTATGCATTCAGTAATGAGCAGGACGTGGTGGATTATGTTTCAGAAATGGTTCCTCTCTTAAGTCTCTCTGTTATACTTGATTGCTTACACGGTACCCTTTCAGGTTTGTTCTTCTTTAAAGTACTTTTCAATGCACGTCACTGTTCTTGTACAGTGGAATCTGAGTTATGACATAAAATATAACACTGTAACACTTGTTGTGCATTACAGGTATTGCCAGAGGATGTGGGTGGCAGCACTTAGGAGCATATGTAAACCTTGGAGCCTATTATGCTCTTGGAATTCCAATTTCTGCTATGTTGGGTTTCTGGTTCCAATTTAGAGGAAAAGGGCTTTGGATTGGAATACTGACTGGTGCATTTTGTCAAACAGCTATGCTACTTCTCATAACACTGTGTACAAACTGGAAAAAGCAGGTTTGCTTTTAATTCCAAACCTTGTGGTTCTGCACTTGGCATAGTCCAAAATCACCACATTCACCATGTAATATCTTCACAAATATCAAACTAAACATTTTGAAAAAGTTTAAACTGGAGAAATTATCTCTTAATGGTCAAAGAATCTTATCAGTTTTGAACATTTACTGCTACCATGTATTAATTAAGTTGTATTTATTTCTGGGATGTGTGTGATTGCAGGCAATTGAAGCAAGGGAAAACATTTTTCAGAGAAGTTTTTCTGTAGAAGATGGATTAGCTTAAGCAAGTGGAGAAGACTCCTAAGTGTATATATAACTTTAGAATGTAGAAAAGATCAATTTTCTGTGATTTCCGAATTAGAGGGGAGAAAAAATTGATCACGTTTTTTTTTTTAAATTTCTTTACTTATATTTCATACTAACATATTATTATTTGTTTGTTGAAATTTATATTATTTGCCACTTAAAAACTAGTGAATGTGAGTTATCTATTTTTATAAAACAAGTTACATGAACAAGTTACATGAACAAGGAAGGTTAAACTTTTAAACAAGTCACATTAAAAGTTAAAAAAATCTATGTAGTAGGAATGATATAATACTTATAAAAGAAATTAAAATTTGTTTATTTAAAGTAAACATTCATTCCGAACCCCACAGAGTTACACTAAACAACTATTAATGTAATCATTATGGTCATCTGATAAAAAAATACATACAACTTTAACTGTACATCTTTTTATTTTTTATTTTTTATGACTTCAGATTAGTATAAAATGAAACATGTAGATCATGTCCATAATTAAAAAAAATGAATAATTTTTATAAAAGAAACATCCACGTTCATCATATATATTCGTATTTACGTTTTTATTTGTTATACATTTCTAAAATTATCTTACACATACTTATGTATAGAAAATATATTTGACTGAAAGTAATATTTTATTAACTATTTGAATAAAGATATATAAGTAAAATTATTAAGTGTATAAATTAATTTTAACAATATTTGTAGAAATACATTTAATTAAAAATATTTTATTTACTATTTAAACACAGGATTACGTATGAAATTATTAAGGTGAATACATTTATATTAATTATACAAAAACACACATACATATACTTCTCATCGACTATTTTTATCACGTATCTTATCCTTCATTTAATATTTTATTTGAAAAATAAAAGTAATATTAATTTTAAATTGAATTGTATTTAATGAAGTTTAAAATATATTAAATAATTAGATAAAGAATTAAAACAATTTAATCAAATCTCTTTTACTCCCGTAATTTGTTGACAATGTACATTTTCAACATAGTAGTTATAACTATAACATAAACCTAAGGTTTAGGTTTTATAAGATATTTATATTAAAACATGCTTCTCCTATATAAATTTAATACTCTAAATTATAAATAAGATTTGAGTCACATAAGAAATGTATTTGCTAAGTTCTACAAAATTAAAGATACAAAATTAAAAAATAATATGAGCTATATAGGTTGACACAATTTTTTTAACAAAAGTTTTGACAAACTTTTTTATTTAGGTAAAAAAATATTATTTTCTTGCTTTATTTTAGTTAAAAAATAAAAATTTAATGTACTTTAATTATATTTTTAGAAACTTTGTTAAGTTTGTTAAAAAAAATTTGTCACAACATAATTTTCCTAATAATATTGCAGCACGAGCAAGATAAAAAATGACAGCACGAGCCACATAAAATAATAGAGAGACTGAGGCACATAAATAAAATAAAATAAGCTCCAATAAACCACGTTTGAAGGTTTATAAACCTGTTTACACATAACAAACTTCTGTTTTGTACCCTAAATCAATAGCTTATTTTACCAGAAATCAACCCTCGATTGCACCAGTCAGGTTTTCACATAAAAAGTCTCAACAAGGTGACAACTTTCGTGTAACCCACGGAAGGATATGGAAAAGGGTCTCTTAGAGAAGGAAAATGGTGGTTCAGGTGAAATAAGATGGAATGTGTTTGTTGAAGAGGTGAAAAGGGTCGGTTATTTGGCCGGTCCTATGGTTACCGTGACTCTGTCACAGTATTTTCTGCAAATAATATCATTGATGATGGTTGGTCATTTGGGTAAGCTTGCTCTCTCCAGCACAGCCATTGCCATCTCTATCTGTGCTGTATCTGGCTTCAGTGTTATCGTAAGTCTTATGTTTCTATTATCACACCATTATAATATGAGATAGTCTTCTATCAAAGGAGGGGAATTTATTTTTTAAAAAAAGTTATCTATTTTTTTTTTATGTTCTGAATGCTGTTGTTTCTTTAACTCTCATGGGATATTGAAATGGATGCATGTGGTAGTTGTTGTGAATTGTGTGTGAGATATGAGAATTAAGTGCATTTTGATTTTTGTCAAACAGTTTGGAATGTCATGTGCACTGGAAACTCAATGTGGGCAAGCATATGGAGCGCAGCAATACAGAAAATTTGGTGTTCAAATTTACACTGCAATTGTCTCGCTTGCTTTATCCTGTGTTCCTCTGAGTCTTTTGTGGGTGTACTTGGGGAAGCTGCTCAATGTACTTGGCCAAGACCCTTTGATTTCACAAGAAGCTGGAAAATTTGCTATGTGCATGATCCCTGCTCTCTTTGGTTACGCAGCACTTCAGACCTTGGTGCGATTCTTTTTGATGCAGAGCCTGATCAGTCCCCTTGTCATAAGTTCCTCCATTACTCTTCTCTTCCATGTGCCTTTCAGTTGGTTAATGATTTTTAAATCTGGACTCGGTAACTTTGGAGCAGCATTTGCTATCAGCACTTCGTACTGGCTGAATGTGATTTTACTTGGATTATATATGAAATTCTCTGCTCAATGTGAAAAGACTCGAGTCCCAATTTCAATGGAACTATTCAATGGGATTGGAGAATTCATTCGCTATGCCATTCCTTCTGCTGGAATGATTTGGTAAGGTTCTTCCTCTTGTATTTGATCTTTTATGTTGTGTGTGTTTTTATTAGCCCTTAAACTTTCACCCTTGGTTTGTTTCATACATATTTGATCATTGCAGCCTTGAATGGTGGTCATTTGAGCTACTAATCTTGCTTTCTGGTCTTCTACCGAATCCAGAACTAGAAACTTCAGTCTTATCCATATGGTATGCAACTAGTCTTAATCCTCTTGACATGGATGGTTTTGTGTGTCTCAAAATCTGCGTTGAAATTGTTACTCGCAGCCAGATATTGAATTGATTCATTGAAGTGATGCTGATTTGTTGTTAACTATTTTCTGACCAGCTTAAACATCACCACAACAATCTACACGATCCCAGAATCAATTGGCTCAGCTGCAAGGTTTTGATTAACGTTAATCTGTGTATATAGTAAGAATTTTTTTTCTCTCTTTCTGATTGATTTCTCTATTGGGTTGTTATTCAGCACTAGAATTTCAAATGCTTTAGGAGCTGGAAGTCCACAGTCAGCACGAGTATGTGTTTATGCTGCCATGACTCTTGCAACTTCCGAGGCTATTCTGGTGAGCTCAATCATTTTTGCTTGCAGGCATATTTTGGGTTATGTATTTACCAATGATCAGGACGTGGCGGATTATGTCATGAGTATGGCTCCTCTCTTGAGTCTTTCTGTTATAATGGATTCCTTACATGGTACCCTGTCAGGTTGGCTCTTGTTTGAACTACTTTTCAATACAAAACACTCTTGTTGTACAATGGAATCTGAGTTGTGCCGTAAAATATAATTCTGTAATACTTGTCCATTGCAGGTATTGCTAGAGGATGTGGATGGCAGCACTTAGGAGCATATGTAAACCTTGGAGCCTATTATGTTTTTGGAATTCCACCTGCTGCTATATTGGGTTTCTGTTTTCCACTAGCAGGAAAAGGGTTGTGGATTGGAATACTGACTGGTGCAACCTGTCAAACAGTTATGCTATCTCTCATAACAATATTTACAAACTGGGAAGAACAGGTTTGCCTCCATTTCCCCAAATCTTGTCACTCTGCACTTGACACAGTCCAAAAACACCATGTTCACAATGTTATGTATTCTCAAATAGAAAACCAAACTTTCTGAATATGATGTTTAAAACAGAGAAATGATCTCTTATATTCAAAGAAAAAGTATTATCTTAACCCGTGCAATCTTATTAAGATTCAGATTTCACATGCATTTGTAAGTTTGGCTTGTAGAGCACACATGTGCCACTAAGTACTTCCTAAATTGTACTTATTTGTGGAATCTCTGTGATTGCAGGCAATTAAAGCAAGGGAAAGGATATTTCAGGGAAGTTCTTCTGTAGAAGATGCGTTGGTTTAAGCAAAAGGTTTCTTATCCATTTGGTAAAGCATATAGCTTTGGTTGCAGAAAAGATCAAATTTGAGTTACTTTTAGTTTGTAGGGAAAAATATTTTCACAACATGACGAGTGTAACAATATTTTGTTACCTTTTTCTAACCCAATTTTGTAAGAGGTTTTGTAACTAATTTCCAAAAGTAAAAGTACTTGGCTGGATTCACAGCACTTTTAAGTAAATACTAATTGAATTCGTTTTTATGGTACGCCAATTATTTTTGTTACTTTATATTAATTTAAAATCATTGATATTAGTTTTATGAAAGATGATTTCTTTTACGATTGAATTTTATAATTTGAGATGACATGATTTAAATGGTTTTTTATTTTTTTATTTTTTCCTTTTTTTTATATTTCAAAATTATTTAGAAAATAATATCTCAAATTGTACGACAAAGTTATTAAAATATCATTGTCCTTAGAAAAACATAATACCTTTTAATATTACATATTATTTAGATATATTTTAATTATTGGTTCGTATAAAAACAAACCATATTAAATATTAGGTGCGAATACCAGTTGAATTTGTATTGTGCTATTTGAAACCAAATGCGTATAAATATAGTAAAACTAAGGTTATACATTAATAACTATTACACTAGTTCATAAGCAAATTTCGAGCCAAGATCCATTAACATCGGTTTTTGTAACTCAAAAAAGAATAGTCAAATTGAAATTTTCAATTTGGGTTGGGTTTGTCACGTGACTATTCAAAATTAAACAAAACATTGTGGTACCTTGTTTATCCTTCACCGCAATATAATTAAAAAATATAGATAAATTTTAAGATTTCGTCACCTACCTCCAACTAAACACTTCGACTTCTAGCAGAAAACAAAATTAACATTGTTTACAATTTTACTTTAAAAAAAAATGTAATGAATGTTTTTTTATTTGTCACTTCTTAGCGTTTTTAAAAAGTTTTATTTAAAATTATTTTAATGAATTTTTTAATTTATTTTTTGGAAATAACTCTTGAATTTTTTTTAAAGTAGTTGGCAAAATTAACTATTTATTTCGTTAAGTTTATGTTAAATCAAGGACTTATATTATAATTAAACAACATTTCAATAAACTGCTTTAATATAAATCGATAATGAAGTCATTTTGTAATTTGTTTAGCTTAAAAATATTAATAGCTAGAAATAGTTTTTTATGTTTCTTTAGTTATATACTTCGTGCTGCTGTATAAACCTTTCTAATATTAATTAAAATTTTTTTTAATAAAATTATATTTGTTTAAAGAAATCAAGTGTAGTTGAAAATTTATCGATTGGAGTTATAATCGATCGATTTTATGAGATTACTTTAAAGAAGGTATTCAAATATGTGATCAACGCTCGCCTACCGTTTGTGTAAAATTATTTTGAAGAAAGTGTTAAAGATGTGATCAACACTTGCCTACGGCTCGTGTGAGATTATTTCGAACAAGATCTTTATTCATGTGATCTGTAACCGCTCGGACTGAACGGTTCCCTCAGTACCCATAATTGGACTGTCCGCAAAATTTCATTCGAATTCTTTATATAAATTATGGGTCACACTGTCTGATAAATCATGTCGAACGACGTCAAAATGGGTTGATTAGTCTTATAATTAACATAAATAAGATGAGTAATCAATATTAAAAAATAATTGACCCATAATTAAGTTTAAGTGAGAAACTATAAATACAAATAAAAAGTATTATTACTGAAAAAATTTCTAACATTAATAAAAAAAAATCGTTCTACTAATTAAATATATATAATCTATATGAGAAAATCTTTATATATTAAAAATTGTTTATAAAGAAGTGCCACGCAGGCATAAACCTCTATTATCAGCTTCAGACTGTTCCCAACGCCATCACCATCTTTGTCATTTGGCAAAAGGCTGATTGAAACAAAAATTATACCAATATATTTATTAAATTTTATTTTTTTATTCAAATTAATATTTTTATTATATATTTTTAATAAAACTAAAGTTTCACATCCAATTTTACTTCAAATTATTTTTAAATTTTAAATTTATTTGTTTTTGATCGTTAGATAAACTAGTTCAATTTTTCTTAAATTATATAATTGTTATTTTTATACCAACTAAAATATTTGTATAAAAATTATTGAATTTTATACATTTTAAAAATATACAATTGTTTAAAATCTAAATTCAAATAAAAAACAATATTAAGGTTTGATGTAATAAAATATCAATATAATTTATGAATTTTTTTATTATTAGTATTATTTTCTATTAAAAACTTTAAAACAATTTTAAATAAAGTTTAATGTAAAATATAAATTAAAATAAATTTAATATTGTTAAAAATATTTACTTGAAATATCAATTTTGATAGAAATATTTATACACATCTATATAGAAATTCAATTTGGAAATGGACAAAATTGTACAATTTTTACAAAAATTAGGACTAAATTAAGACAAAAATTAAAATACTGGACCAGATTGAGAATAGAAAAATGACACACGGCATAATAGTGACACGTGGCACTATCACTATTACGTGGCATGATGTCAGTTTGACACGAGGCAAATTTTTACTCTTTTAAAAAATTTTAAAAAAATAAAAATAAAAATCAAAAAATCCAAGAACTGACACGTGGCATCCATTATTGAGGGACCAAATTCAAATTTTGCTACAAAAATATGGACCAAAAGTATAATTTAACCTAAATATAATCAATATGAGAAAATATTTATGTTTGATTTTTAAGGAAGAGTATCACTGTGGATAGATACAACACCAGATGAGACCTTAGCCTAACCATATAAAGTATTGACAACACTCTCAGCCCAACACCTTAAGGCAATGAGTTTCTTTTTATATAGTGCTCTACTTTCTCATTTATAACCAACTTAGACTCACACTTAAATTCCTAATAATTTATATATAAAAATTAAATTTGATTTCAATTTCGAGAGGGACAAAATTGCTAATTTTTACAAAAATTGAGACTAAATTGAGACAAATTAAAATAAAGGGACCAAATTGAGACTAAGGAAATGACACTTGGCGTAATATTGACACGTGTCACTGTCATTGCCACATCACTCTGTCATCGTCACGTGACACAATGACAGCTTGACATGTGACAATTTTTTTTTATTTTTTTAAAAAAATCAAAAAAAAAAATCAAAAGTAAAAAAATTCAAAAAAAATAATAAAAAAATTCAAAAAATCGAGGAACTGAAACGTGACACTCCCTCTAATAGCATCAATCTTGACTTAACGAAAAGGACAAACGTGAGACGTTTTAACAAAAAAGGGAATCAACTTAATACTTTTAAAAATTTAGGTATCATTTTGAGATTTTGACTCTAAAATGATTAAACAAAATTGTTTATAAAGAAGTGCCACGCAGGCATTAACCCCTATTATCAGCTTCAAACTGTTCCCAACGCCGTCACCGCCCTTGTCATTTGGCAGAAAGCTTTGGTTGGAGATTGAAACGCAGCGGCGTGCAGTTGGGGAGAGAACGAGAGCTGAAGATGGCTGTAAGATCCAAGAAAGAGAAAGAACATCTCAATCTAGTACTTGGTTCCCACCTTGCAACTATCCATGAAACCCTCCAGGTAATAACGACACCATTACTCTCTCTGTTTTTGTCTACTCTGCTATCTATCACCATCCCTCAACATCTCTTTCTTCACACCCCTTCTAGGTTTTGGATAGAACACCGCCGTCTTCTGCGACCAAAGTTACATGGGACGATGTCATGAAAATGGGTGACCAAGTTTCTAAACAAGCAACCACAGGTCAGCCATTCTTATTTCACTCTCTAAATTTTGTTTCTTTCTAATGCCCTGTTTCAATTTTGCTATCTAGCACTCCCAAAATTAGATCTTTCCCCGTCATTATTTAGTTTTCAGTGTTGCATCACTCACGAGGGTTTTCCGAACAGGGTAAGAGAGATTGCATGAATTGAATTGTGTTGAACATTGTATCTATTCTTAAATTAATGAAAGGGGAAAGATTTTCAATGTTTTTTTTTTGCCTTCTTTTTATTAAGAATTGCACTCTTCGGATATCATAAATTTTCTTTCTAGTTTTTCAATTGTGTTAGTAATTGTGTCTTGCTTTTCTGCAGTGGGAATGCTTTGGACCGGGGAGCAGCCAGAGTCCAAAGCAATTGAGGAAAATATGGCATCATACTTCAACACTCTACAAGGTTTCCTTTTGGTTTCCCATGGTAGTACAGTTGGTGCGGGGCCTACTCTGTCTTCTGCTGTTCATGCATCCGTGAAGCAAGTTGTTGATTCCAGCTTCAGGTTGATGAAGGAAACAATCTCTTTATATGGTATGGTGATTATTCATTTATGCTATTCTATGATGATTAGTGACCCTGGTCAGTAGTTATAACACCTTTTTCTCTGTGATTCTGGACTGTCGAATGAATCTAATAGCTAGATGTCAAGCAATATAAATGAGAAGATGCTTCTCCTAAACCATGCCTTTTATACACTCTGCCAGACATGTAGAATGGATTCTGTGCTTGAGCTGAGGAGAAAACACGCAACCTGATGATGATTCCATTTCATGATTTAGGTGATAGAGAAAGAGATGGACCTAGCTAAGATATTTAGTTGGTGGTAGAGATGTTTTTTAAGTCCGTCCTATCACGCTATGTTTTCACCACAGAAGTTTTTTATGCCGTTTTTCTTTTTGTGATGTTGAGAGTCATGTCATTAGTTGATCTGGAAGCTATGAAGTCGATTTATGAATAGTGCTAGAAACACAAACTCCCTAATACTCTCTTTTATTGATTCAAATTTATTCGATACTATACTACAAAAGTCGGGGGAGAGATTCATTAAATAAGGTATGGGACCGACCAAATTGTTAATTTCCAGTAAATTTAACGAGTGAGAGTGTGCTAGATAGTGTATTCCTAACATTTTCTTTGATATATACGAGGTATGGTGTTCTGTTGTGATTTGGAGTTTTCTCCCTTTACAAGTATGGTGTTAGAGAATGTATTTCAGTTACTTAATTTATTATCTGATCAATCTAGTTTAAAATTAAAATTTGATTTAATAAAATCCCAGGATACTTCTGCTTTAATACGCATTGATTAAGGATATTTTTGGTTTTGGAATGCACGCAGCATACTCTAATGAATAGTCTCTAATTATCATATTCTTTTGTAATAATCCCTTTGGATTGTTGACAACTTTTCTCTTTTAATGAAACACCAACAGGGACCCATTCTAAAGACCAGAAACTATCAGTACCACAATTGGTTGGTCCTGTATGGGAAGCATGTTCTGCCCTTAAAAAAACTCCTTCCACAAATGTTACAGCAATTGGGCGAGGAATGACGCAGGTTGCTGTTTCAGTGAAGGATGTTCTTCGTGAGATGAAAGAATTGAAGCCGGCATCATCCAATGATCAAGTTGACAAAACTTCCGGTGAGAGTTGTCCAGAAGCTGCGCCAGAGCCCCATGATGGTAATTCAAGTGAAGATGATATAGGGAATGACTTGTCGCCTGAAGAGATGAAAGTGGCTGAAAGAGCAATTGAGGTGGTCTCAGATACACTTTCATTTATAAAACTACTCATTCACTCCATCATTGGCTTGCTTAAGGTAGAAAAACCAAGCGACAATAGCAGTTTTGTAAATTCGATGGAGAAATTGTTGCAATTGTGTCAAGAACTTGGTCGACAGATTGATGAGATTGGGGCATGTCTTTACCCCCCGCAAGAGATTCCTGCCATCAAGGCAGGTTCGGAGAAAATACTCAACATTATTGATACTGTGCAAGTGGAGGTAGAACAACTTTTAGGCTCATCAGATGTATTTATGGAGCCATGCAATGGCCTAAGGAGTTCGCTGAGACAGCTTGCATCTGAACTAAGTAATCCTAGTATTGCTGATGAAGCAGCCAGACTGGAAAATATAACATTAACCGATAAGTAGACTCTGACATTAGCCAGGTTCTAGAATGTGTTCAATGAATTTGTCGTTGTAGAACTTCTGAAAATGATCTTTTGAATTTACAATTTTATATATATACGAGTGTGCTGGTCGACCTCAGATATCAATAAAATTGCTGAATGCATCTCCCGCATTTGAATATAATTATAATTTCGGTATTAAGATTTCAATTACAATTCCATCAAAATCTAACTGGTTCAGTTCAGATTCTGTTATAATTCACTTCTTATAGGCACGTTCTTCGGACAATTAAGCTTTATTGCTCTAAACATACGGGCGAGGAAATTCAACTTGAAAAGCCATATTTAGTTGTATTGTACTTTTCTTTTGTGTGTAATTTGAAAGTAAAAAGCAAGTTTTTCATTTAAAAATGACCCGACAGACTTGTACGTTTTTGATTCAATTGGAATACAGGAAAAGTAATGCTCTGGTACGAGTAAAAATATACACTACATTACGGTGTGAATGTACATTAACATCTTACTCAGACCGAAAATTCTGGCACGTAATTAAGAGGGGACTAAGGTCATCGTCCAGTAAGCTTGACCATCCATGCGCCACCAAGGTAAAGACCCAATAAAGGTGCTGCTAGAAGAACTTGAGTAAGAGGATCGGTAGATGGCGTAACTATAGCAGCTGCCACTACTGCACCAACCACAACATACCTCCAAATGGATAGCATCTGGTCCCCGGACACCAGTCCAAGTTGTCCCAGTAAAAATTGTATGACAGGTACCTGCAATATGAATTCCTTTAGATTCCATAACTAATAGAGTTTGGAGGTACCTATGTTGTTCAAGATTACTTCTTGTTCTTGTTTCATCAAGCACAGGTAAAACGCACAACTATTTATGCAAAACTAAAATCCAAAGGAATGATTGATTATATATGGAGTGCAAGCAAAAACTATCTTATGAACATTCTTCATCTTAGTAACCATAGCATGCCTTTCTTTCGAATACATAACAGAATCATGTTGCTGGAATGTCCACATTGTTCATAACTCCAAATAGACCCCAAGCAGACATTTTTAAAAATGTAATCATATCAATAACCACTGTCAAGAGTTGGTGTCAGCTAGTGTGTCAAAAAAGGAAGAGAAACCAGGAAGAAAAAATTTACCTGGAAAGATAAGCCTGTACTGAACATAAGCACAAGAACAAATTCAAAGTACTGATCAATGGACCATAATGATTCAACAGCACCTTCAGCGTAGTTAACAAAGAAATTTAAAGCCGCAGGTGTCAGAACTAAGTAGGAGAAAGTTATTCCAGCATAGAAAAGAACTGATGAGCCTAAAACAATTGGCCCTAGAAATCTTCTTTCGGATTTTGTAAGTCCTGGAAGTATAAAGGCTATGATTTCATAGAGGATGATGGGGCTTCCCAAAAGAAGGCCACAGTACCCAGATACCTGCAGTTCAGAGTGACAAAAAATTAATACTATCGAGGTAGCTCCTGCCTTCTTTTATTTTATCTCTTTATTCAGGGTTTGATCCCAACTTATATGGGTATGCAAAAACAGGTTAAATGCACAACATAACACAACACTGCATAAAGATAATAAGATTTTGATGGTTCTAATGAGATAATAGACTACTAAACCTAGTACAGATAATAGACTAGTTCTAATAAGTTCCTACAGTCCTCACATTATAAGTGTTGCGGGGTTGAAGTAGATCCTAATTCAAATTCTAAGTGGTAATACACAAAGTAGATTTTGTCCATTCAGTCACGAATACGACGTGCCAATGAGATCTTACAAGCAAATTCGAATATTCTATACCAACTATTGAATTTGCTTCAACACTTACTTCAGCCCATGGTAATCCTTGGTCCAATAGGTTTTCATTATCACTCACTTGGGCTTCTCGAGGGGTCGGATTATCAACCCATCATTACCCTGATCTTGAGGGTGCAACCTTCTTGTGATAAAGAAAGATGGTTCACAGCGTTTTCATGCAGCCTATTGCACTTTGAACGTAGTCACGTGAAAGAGATGCCCATCCCTGCAATGAACAAATTGTTGGACAAACTAGTTTCTGCCTAGGTATTATGAGTCGTTTTTCTTGTCTATATTATCTATTAATATAGTTTTTCATATATGCATAACTCTTACAAGTCAAGTTATGATCTTTTATCTCCTTTTTTATCCTTTTACAATTTCAGAGCTTGATAACAATGATTGAAACATAATGAAATGAAGTGATGAAATGGAGCTAGAATGAAGAAGGTAGGATAGTTGGTGGAAGATGGTGGATGGTGGCGGAGGCTGGAGATGGTGGTTGGCCCAACAAAGTGATGGGTGTGTGATTATGGGTAAAAGTGATGTTTGGGGTGAAAATGTTGGTTGAGGTGTTAAAATGGGTTTAATCTTATGACCCAATCCAACTCACCTTGGGTTTGAACATGATTAGGCTGGATTTTTTTCTTTCCTAAATATGAGTCAAACTGAACCTAACTTACTCAACCTATGAGTTAACAGGTTCAAGCTGGGTTGGAGGTAGGTTAACTTGTAACTCACCAATAACAACCCTTTATCATTTTTTCAATCATCATTGTTTACTATGTTTAGTTATGTAGGTTGAGACTTTGGTCTTTTTTAAGACTACAATTTTGTTCAATAGTGTTTGAATGGTTTGGATGCTTAATTCATTTTTGTGCCCAACTATATTGGTTCACACTTTGATTTTAATTGTGGTTAATGTTCATTGAAATAGGTAAATACCTTGATTGTACTGTTTTAAATAGTTGGGTTGAGCAAATCTACATTGATTGTACTACAATATAAGCATGTTGAGGGAACAATACATGCTTAGGTGAGCAAACCTATCAACCCATGGTGGGTCTATCTATATTAGATAATTTTTGGCTCACTAAAAAGTAGATTGAGTTGTGTTGGCTCTTTTAGCTCAACCCATGAAGAGTCAACCTCTACGAGTCGGTTTGACTCACTTTTACATCCCTAGATATATTGCCAAGGGTGGATAACCATTTAAAACCCAAAACAATGTTAACACCCCAAATAGTTAATATGTAATAAGGAATGGTGAAGGAGTGAGTTTAGTGATCAAGTTAGATGTGGGAACAAAAGCATGTACAGGTGATGTGGTCATCGTGGTACCATATCTGATAATGGTTTAGTAGGGTTGGTCGTGAGATGGAGGTGGAAGGCAATGAGAGGTTGCAAAAATGTTGTGGGACCTCCTAGTGTCAATGAGGACGTTACACAAAAATGCTAACTTTAAATTTGAGATTTGGGGGAGGTTGGCCCTTGAGACAACAATTGCAACTAGATAGGGTATGGGGAAGAGTGATATTAGTATCGGTAAGTGATGGTGGTGTTTTTGGAGTAAGGAGAGAGTGAAAATATCCTTGGTCAAGTATGTATGAGGTAATGGGATCCTCATCGTCTATCATGAGGAGATGGAAATTTTTTGAAGCACATTTGTTATCTAGTAAAAAATTTCATTACAATAGTAGCAGAGGCCTTGGGCCCTTCTTTCTTGCATCCGAACAGTGTTTAACTTTTTGACAGGAAGAGAGTTTTGTGAAGTTGAGGGGACAGTTTTGGGTGTAAGGTGGTTGTGAGGTAGAGTATTGGGATTTCAAGGGTTTAGGTTTGACATCCTTAAGTTACTCTTCCACTAATTTGGCAAAACCAGTAACACGGGAGATTGAATAGGGGTTACCCTACAAGACAAAAGATAAAGGAAATATAAAAGAGAATGAATATTTCATTTCATGTCATCTATTAGAGGGACTGCATCATAAAAAGGGCATCCACTTATCAAGTGGACTTCCCAGCTAGCCCTTTTAGGGAAGTAACCGATTCCATAACACCTATTATATTTGCTTTAGCACTCACTTCAGCCCATAGTAATCCTTAGCCCAGTAGGTTTAATTATCACCTGCTTGGGCTTCTTGAGGGGTTGAGCTATCGGTCCATCACATTCATTCATGAATACTATGCACCATGTGGCTATGAGATCTTACCAATTGATGTGATGGAGTATAAATGAACACACTGTTTCCATTCTTCTCGATCTTCTAAATCACAGCTTATTTGGATTGAATTTTAAGTTAAGATCTTAGTTAACACAATTAGCACGAGAATAAAGATATTTCAGTTATACTATGCCATTAATCTTATTTGGCAACTAGTTATGAGGCAGACATAAGAACTAAGGCTGCTTTGTACATTCCTGATAAAGCAGGACCAACAACATAAAACACTTGTTTAATTTAATGAAATGTCTACCAGGAAATAAAATATCGCAGCTCATTTGATAAGGAAGGAAGCAACAACCATCTCGGAGATTTATGTAACCTAAGATATCTTACCTTTAAAGATGTAAAGAAAAATTCACCAGGAGCCAGCTGAAGAAATCTTACACCCTGTGATTTAACAGGAGCTTCAAGAATCATTATCAATTCTTTTGAAAATGCAAAGCATCCCATAATGCTAGCTCCAACAGCTAAAACTGATACAAAGATTCTCTGTCGCAGCTCTTCAAGATGATCAAATACACTCATTTCTTTATCATCAGGAAGAAGCTCTTTACTAGGATAAAGAAAATCATAGATAGCACTTCGTTCACCATCTTGCTCAAAATTTCCCTGCACTTCTTCTGATGTACTCTCAAAAAGATCTGTGTTTTCTGACATAAGAATGATCTTAGAATCTTGACCATATCTACTACACTTGAGGAATCATATCACCATAATCATTAATTAACCGGGGAAAACAATAGCACAATTTCAAATATACCCGCATTAACATTGTTCTCAAGAAACCACCCTAGGATAAGTTGAGCTAAATAGTATAATATGAACAAAAAACAACATTCACCAATCATATTTGGAATTTATCTTCGTAGCATCCTTACACAATATTAGACATAATAAGTCATGTTTGTATAAAATTCTCCATAACTAGGATAAATGACACAAGTTACTTCCACAGGAGAAAACTAAATCTGTAACTCTGTATTTGTTCAAATTAACTTTATTTCATATAAGATTGATTTTTCCTTACACTGTTCTGCTATAAGTTTGTGGGTGAGTTTATTCAAAGCGACCTTAATACAACTAAGTCATCCCACATTTTTGTATGTCGTCCAGATCAATCACCATGAACTTATATAACAATATGCAGGTTGATGAACAAGGTTAATATATGCTACAAACAAGAAAGCAAATAACAGCACAACTTGAATTCAGCAAAGTTAATTTTTTTTCTAAAAACATTTAAGGAATGATATAATCATAACATTAAATTGAAATGACTGAATTCGATGCAACGGGATTCAGTGGTACTTACCGGGCCTTTCTTCAAGGGCGGAGCCCAACCCAATACCGGTTGTACTCAAGTCCTGCTGCTCCTGTCTGAGGTCGTCATCCACAGCCAAGCAAACATAGCTCCTATTCCTCTTCTGTGACAGTGAGAGAGGGAAGTTCAACCCGGATGGGTTTCCGACCCGAATAGATGCTCGGACCGACCCGAACTGAGGAAGGACGTTCGCGGGAACCGTGGTGGTTACCAATCCCATGGTGAGCCGTAACATCTTTTGATTTTGTTGGATACGATTTGCTTTGATTCTGGCTTGCTCGCTCACGTTGTGTGTGGCCTCGCCGCCTGATATTTTAACTCTTATAATTCTGCACACAAAGACAAAACTCTTATAATTAGTTTTCGAAAATTAAATTATCGTTTAGATATTTTCTTTAAATCATTGTTTCAGTGTTTTATAAACACAAATTAAATAATGAAACATAGTTGCAGAACATAATTTCTAGATTCATGTCTGTCGGAAAATATTGGTAACAGGAATTTCTATTTTGAGACATTGTAATTTTTCGTGGATTTTTGCTTGCTCCTAAAGGATATTATGCGAGAAAATAAAACTTTAGCACAACTGTTTCGGGATAGACATCTTTAATGAATGGGAAAATATAATTTTTTATAATTATAATTGAATAAAAATAACTTTAGTATTGTTAAAAAATAATTTTAAATATAAATTTATTTTTTGTATAATTATTCTCGAATAAATAAATGAGTTCTTGATCAAGTTGTATTCTTTTAAAATTTAATTTAAAGATTTGGTCAATTACATTTTTTTTTAGATTCATAACAAAAATTATTTTTTACTACTATTACAAAGACAGGTCTTTATTTTGTGTTATCATGAAGGACTTTCGGCCCATTACCGAAGAACTAAGCCCATCATAGTGGAATTGGGCCGCATTTGACAGAGAAGACAAGGTCTTCGCTAGTTATAAACAAACAGGCGCGTTTGTTGTTCCCGCCAACTGTGTTGTATCTTCGGGGCAATGGAGTCAGAGAATCACAAAACGAAGGCAGTGAACGTGCTTCGAAGCAGAATCTGCGACCCTAAATTCATCTTCAAGAACGATTATCCAGACAGCAACTACAGGTCTGAACTTTTTTCCCGCAGTTAACTTTTCTCATTGTTATTCAATCAAATCCGAATCGGTGGTTGTCTCACTTTACCGATTTCACATATCAGCAAACTGAAATTCATGATATCGAATTCGGTGACGGAAGCGTGCAACAATTCTATTCTGCTACTCGGTCCGCGCGGCTCTGGAAAGAACGCGGTGTGTTCATCACTCACCTCAACCTCAACATCGGTTTAAGGGTTTCTTCCAGTTTCTTTTCAATATGTTTTCTCTTGTCAGGTTTTGGAAGTTGTCATTCAAGATTTGCTGCAAGAGTATCCAGATTCGATTTCAGTGGTAATTAATCATTGTCCGCAAATAATGATATGGTTTAATTAGTCTTAGTCATTTGGTTCTTGCGCCTGCACAATCATTACTGCTTCATTACTATATATATAAATTACTTTCCTAAGGCTTACACATTAACTTTTTAACACGTTTTAGTCACTAAAATACATTTATAATCCATTTTAGTCCCCGGCAGAGACTAAAACAGATTAAAACGTGCATGTGGACAGACTAAAATTAAAAAGGAAATGTTCAAATATTACTGAAGGAGCGATTAAACATAATGATAGTAATAATTTAAGGGAATGGAAGTATGTCTGTCATCTTAGTATAAATTTTTCGTTGCAGATACGGTTGAATGGCCTTTTACATAGCGATGACGTCTCCGCATTCAAGGTTAGCATTCATAAAACTTGCTTATAATGTTACTAATTTAAACGACTATGGCGTTGTTACTGCCCTTTGTTTTTCTGTTTGTGTTAATATTTTCTTGAATTGCTTTTCCTGATTGTTTATGTGGACTTACTACTGACAACGACTTGGGTGACGTTTGTTAGTTGTGATTTGTTTACGAAATCCATGGCTTATATGGCTACTTTGCCGCCCCATTGAGTTTCTTACACTCAATAATATAGGCGCATAGGTTGGTTTAAGTCTAGTTAGGTGATTAACTAGTTAGTCTTACTGCAGAAGGGGACAACTAATTGGAAGATGATCTTCCACTTTAATTTAGCTAGGAAGCTTGTAGATTATAATTCTGGAACTGTAGGCATGTTATAGAATTTACCATTCTTGTCATACGGTCAGTTCGATCGCACAGAGGTAAATGAGAAAATAGTGGAATAGCGAGGGAGAGAGTTAATTATTGGATTTGTGCACCATTTGGCTGTGAAAACCTACGGAGAAATGGAGCGAAATTCAAGCACTTTTCATTTCACCTTAGGTGTAGGATAGTACAGAAATGGGTGTGGAAGAACACCAGGTGAAAGGATGGCTCTTAAGTTTTGCTTCTTTTTATTAATCTCAATGTTTTATTATAATTAATTACTAGCAGAAGTACAAGAGTTGTCGTGCCTATGTGTCTGTAATTTCTATCACACTATATTATTTTCATGAGCTAAATTTAACATTTATATTAATTTTAATTTTATATATTTTTTAAATTAAATGATTTGCCTATCAAATTTGAAAAATCAGAAGAACACACTACATAATGTTTTTAATGCCTTTTTAAATTTAATAATCTCAAAAAATTAATCTTCATTCTATTTTTTCAGTGAGACTACCTCTATTTCTATTTTATTTCTCAGAAGTTTCTCTTCTTTCCTTGTCCACTTCATATTCCTTTTATTTCTTTCTTCTCTATAAAAAATCTCAATGCAAGTAAAGATTATTTGAACAGATAGATTTAGGTTGCACTGTATCTGTTATTGTTTGGTGTCTCATTTCTTGTTGCAAACCACGATGAAACAGGAAATAGCTAGGCAGTTGTGCATGGAGCATCAATTGCTATTCTCAAAAGCGGTAACATAATCTACCTATACAAAATCCCCACTATTCATTTACAATTACCGGACGTTGATTTTTTATTTATTTTTACCTTGATATGAACATTCTGCAGGCATCATTTGATGACAACTCCCAGTTTATGGTTGCCATTCTAAAGTGAGTGAAAGTTTCATTCGTTGAAAAAGGAAAATAATTTAAAGTTCTGGAGCATTTAATATCTTTGTTTTCTAGGGAATGTGGATTAGCACATAAAACAGTGATATTTGTTCTGGAAGAGTTTGACTTATTTGCTCAGGTAAGGCTTCTCTTGCTTTTGCCCTATAATCATTTGTCGAAAGCTTGTAGTTCAAATTATGGGTTATAATTGTAGTTATTTTCAACCTCTTACTCTTTATTAAGTAATCCTATTTGTGGTCACTGAAATATTTTTGTTTGACTTTTTAAACATATATTTGCTATGTTTTGCATCCTGATTATTTGCAGGGTAAACAGCGGTTACTTTATAGTTTGTTAGATGCAATGCAATCAATAGCATCACAGGCTGTTGTACTTGGCATTAGTTGCCGTTTGGTATGTGCTTTGCAGTTATTTCGTTTTTCTTCTATAAACTTTTTACTAGTTGTGAATAGTAATATTTTAATTTCTTATTGCGATTGGTAAGAAAAAAAAATTAAATTGATGTTATTTCTGTAACTTACAAATTATTGTTATTGGATTAAGTGTTTTCCACTTTGTTTTGCTTGTACATGTATTTTTGAGAAAAAAATCTATCATATCATGTGGTTGTTGTAGAACATAAGATAACTTTTACAAATCAGGATAGTTCACCTTGCAGGATGCGGATCAACTGTTGGAGAAAAGAGTACGATCTCGGTTTTCACATAGAAAGCTGTTGTTCTTACCACCTTCAATGGAAGATTCACAAAAGTAGGTGGATTGTAATTTCCTTAGACTGAGATACGCTGAAGACGATGTTAAATGCAATGATTGACTTGCCATGTAGGTTACTAATGCATATGCTGACATTACCAATCGATTCAAGCTTTCCACATGATTATGCTACTGAGTTTAACACGAAGGTCCAAGTATCCTTTTTTTTACTGCGAATGCTTTCCTATGTTGCTTCTAGTTGTTTAGTTCATAATCCACACATGTTGACATGTTTGTCCATTTGTTACTATTCTCATACTTAAGTTAATGAGCTTTGCAGAACGAAATATTGTTGCAAACCCTGCAATTGTATTTCTTCGAGGAAACTTATTTCATTGAAAAACAGCTAGTTCGCATATACTGAAACTGTTATGTGTGGAAAATCTATTTATGTATTTTCTTGATCAATGAAAATTCACACTTGTTTAGCTCATTAAGAAATCCTTGACAGATTACAGAATATTATAGAAGATAGAAAGTTCAAAGAAACCCTACAAAAATATTTAAATGTTGATTCCTGTGTCAAACATTTGCTGAGGTTCCTGTAAGTGATTTTTTAGCACTTCTGTTTGCTGTTGAATGTCATATAGATATTCTCCACACTTTTGTGAGTTTAATTATCTTCCAGATTCTGTGCAGTCTCTCATATGGATTTGCAGACTGGGTTCCTGTCTCAGGAGAGCTTTGAAATTGCATTTTCAAGCATCCAGAGACAGCCGAAACTAGAATGTTTAAGAAGTATGTCAATTTTAAATAATTATAAATTTTAACAGATGCTATTCTTTCTGTATAGAGAGGCCATCGCATTGACGTTATATTCAGCTATAAACTGTTCCCATTTAATGGCGTCTTGGTTATTATTTCAACTTGCAAGCAGATTGTTCCAATTTAGAACTTCATATTTTGGTTTGCATGAAGAGATTGGAAGTTAAAGAGAAAAGTTTATGCAATTTCAATTCAGTAATGAAAGGTAATATTTGTTGTTTTTCTTTCAATTTTTTGTATTATTCCTTAACGTGACTGCCATACTTGCAGAGTATAAAAGTATGCATGATTCCTTCCGAACTTCTGAATATTATTCGAGAAATGTCTGCTTACGGGTGTGTTCGTCTGCCTTTATGATTTTTTTAAGCCAAACTTGTTATCCTAGCAAATAATGGTTGTTATGGTATGTTTCCTACTCTCTGTCCGCAACCCCAAACTTACTTGGGGTATTTTTTCCTTTTTTACGCAGGCATTTGAACACCTTATTCATCGTGAGATGATATGTTTCACAGACAATAGAGGACAGAATTTGTCTGTTGAATTCCGTCCTGTAAAGCTTTTAATTTCATCTGCTGAACTACATCAGGGACTGAGAGCGTATAATTCATGCCCTGTAAGTTAACTGACTCAATTAGCTCAGCTGTATATTAATTATGTGCCAGATTGAAAAATAAGAATTGCGAGGATTTGATTGGAAGTGAAGGGGCTTGCATCTCTCAATAATACCTTAGGTTCAATTTTGAGATTCGTGTGTATGATGGGGCACAATAACTGTTGGCAGGAGTCTCCACTTTAGGGGTCATTTACTAGAGAATAGTCTCTTCCATACAGGATAAAAGGATATTTTGAGAAACCAAAATACTCATCGAATTGCATATTTTTGGCAGGCTTACCTTATAAAGTTAATGGATCGTGAAGGCTAAAACCCTTGAGGGACATGTCTGTTGGTGCTTCATGTTACATTGTGTGGTACGATTCCAAATTCTGCTCAATTCAGCCTGTCTACTAAATCTCCTCTCTTGTTTAGTCAACACTTGGTTCTGATCATATAGTCAACACTTTGTTGTGCTGGAAAGCCTAATAGTCTTAAAAGGGTAATTTATTTTTTCCAGAGAATTTGATATGTTTTATGATAAAATGTTTGGATAAGGAATTTTGAAAGAAATTGAAATTCTAGAATTTCATTAGAGTAATTAAATTATTTAAAAGTAAATGATTTTAAATCCTGTCAACAGCGTAAGAATTTGAAACTATTAATATTTCAAATTCATACTTTGGTCTTGGAGTATGGGTCAATCTAGGTCTAGGTAAATTCAACCTAACTTAATGTGAGATTGATCCAACTTAGTTTGACGTGGTTCTAATTTGATGTCACATCCAACACAAACTCAACTCAACTTGGCTAAATCTGACCTAATTTGTCTCGTTCTAACTTGGGTCTAACCTAACATGACTTAAATTTAATTAAACTTGATTTGACGTGGTACTTGTCCAATTAAACGTGATCTCATCCCAACTCAGTTAAATGTGATCATGTTCCAACTTGACTTGATTTGGATCCAAGTCGACACGACTTGACCAACCCATATCGATTGGGCTTGATCGAAACAAATAGGCTTAGGTCAATTAACTCAGACAAACTTGACTTGACATGAGGTTTGGGCTAATTTTGCTTGACCTAAGCTTAGCTTTACTTGGTCTTGATTGGACCTGGCTTGACCTATTTCTTATCGAACCAGGACCTGTCGAGGTCTAACCCAACTTGGTTAAACATGAGTCATCTTCAATTTAGATGAATGTGAATCCACCTTGATTAGGCTTAGACTAACTTGGTTTGACTTGGGCCTAGACTCAGGTTGACTTAATCTGACTTGATCAAGCTTGAGCATACTCGACATGGCCTGAGTAAACTCATCTCAACCTGGCTTGATTTGGTCGCAATTTGGCCAGGTCTGACCTAGTCTTCATCGCACATGATTGACTTGGGCCTAAATCAATTCGGTTGAATGTGGGTTAATCCTGATTTAGATGAACATGAACTCATCCTGACTCGACTGAATGTGAACTTGTCCTAACACGACTCAATTTGGGCTTTGATCTTGGCTCAATTTGAGTCCAAATTGACCTGGTTTAAATAGACTTAGATCAATCTAAGTTCAGATTGACTTTACTTTATCTTGATTCAGACTAACTCAGTTCAACTTGGGTCCGAATCGATCCAGCGCAACCTATGCTTGGACCAACTCAGTCGATTTGGGTCTAACCAACGTAGCTTGATTAAGGTCAACTTGAACTTAAATCAACTTGACTTGATTCCAACTTGGGCTTAATCTTATTAAATTGAAATACTTTATTTAAACAAGAAAAATAAAATTCACTAAATATGAATTATTTCATCCATATAAAATATTTAAAAAATGAATATCCATTTAAAATTAAAAACAAAATGTAATTGAATGCGTTAGAAATTGTGATTTTTTTTCATATTTAAAGAATTAATGATGTATTTGGGAAAGCTGCAAAATTTGTGGTAGTCAGAATTTAGCTTATTTTATTCGGGTGAATGTGGAATGCTCTCCGCAATCGTGATTCAACCCGATACGCAATTGCAAAGAAATAAACTTTATTGTAGTGACATTAATTTTGCATTAATAAATAGGATTAAATATGTTTTTGGTCCCTCAAATTTTAGTAAATTTTGGAATTAGTCCCTCTTCGAAACTTGATGCCAATTTAGTTCTTCATTCTTAGAAATGTGTGAATTTAGTCCTTATCAAATTTTGTTAAGTATATTTGACATTTTAATTGCATTTTATGATAATACTTAAGTTAACATGAAGCGAACGTGTGTCAAACAGTGTAAACAATTCAAATACTAGCATGAAATGCGCTTGAAACATCATATAAACTTAACAAAATTTTGTAAGAAGGACTAAATCCATACATTTCTAAAGATGAAAGGCTAAATTGGTATCAAATTTCAAAGAAGAACTAATTCTAAAATTCACTGAATCTTGAGGGACGAAAAACATATTTAACCCTAATAAATATAGAAATATATTTAGGAAATATAGAATATTTTTAAGATTGTATAATCTAGAAAAAATTAATTTGAATTATGGAACCTTAATTTTTATTATACAATTCCAAAGTAAACAAAATTAATTTTAAATTATGTAATTTGAAATATATTTTTCGAGAGTATGATTCAAAAGTGAAAAAGTTAATTTTAATAGGCTTTTTTAATTATATAATTTGAAATACAACATCTAATTTGAAAGAATATTTTTGAGATTTATCTCAAATAAACAAGCGGATTTGCAAAAAGTTACATGCAAGCAGGTGCGGACCTTGGTTATGACCAAGGAGAGCCACGGCTCCCCAAAGTTTTTTTTTTATTTTAATTATTATACATATTTATATATTTTTAAAATTATTTTTATACAATAAAAAATAAAATAAAGATAAAATAAAAATTAATTTGATAAAGATTTTGTTAATGTAAGAAATTAATTTTCTATTTCTAGGTATAAGGTAAACTATCAAGAAAGTTTAAGAGGAAAAAAAAGAGACAGAGATAAATTGAGAAAGGGATATTAAAGAACAAAGATATCAAAAAACTCATTCTCACATTGTCTCTTAGAGAGAGATTGAATAATACATTTTCACATGATCTCTCCCAAATTAAGTGTTTCTCAAATTAGTATGAATCTTAATTACGATTTTAGGAATTCTTTTATGAAATTGATATAAACCATAATTATATTTTTCTCCAAAGAAATATAATCCTAAATTTAGAAATTTGTGTTTATTTTATGGTTATTTTATGTTATGATAGTGAATGATATTCATTTTTTTCTAATTATTTTGAAGGGAGAGAATGAAGAGTTTTTTTTTTTAATTAAAAAAGAATAATTTATATATACAATTTTGAATTTGGCATGATGCAAGTCTTTAGACTTTTTCATATATAATTTTAAATAGATGTTTAAATAGGTTTCAATTTCTGGATTTTTTCATATATAATTTTAATTAGAGATGTCTGAATTCTAATTCATGAGTCAATTCGGTTTATTACGGCTCGAGTTGGATTGGGTTGAGAAAAATTCAATTTTTTTTCAAAAGTGGGTTGAATTAAATTTGATTTACTTAATTAATGAGTTAAATGGATTCGAGCTGATTGAAGGTGGGTTAACTTATTTAATCTACCGAACATATTTTTACAATTTTTTTAATTTTTTTAATTATTTACTATTTCTAATTATATAGGTTCAAAATTTTATATTTTTAAATGTTATAATGTTGTTTAACAATATTTGAATAGTTTGAATGTTTAGTTAATTTATTTGTCAAGTTATATAATAATATTTTGAGGACTAGGTAAACATTTTGATTCCATTATTATGTAAAATAAATTAAGTCAATTTATTTTCATTATAATACAATAAATATCTAAAATAAATGTTTTATACACTTACTCTACAACATAACAAATTAATGTTTTATTCTAATAATATTTTATTAGAAAAAATAATGTTTGGTAGTTGCTATTTAGAAATAGTATTGTAATTTATTTTTTTCCTGCATTTTTATTAGGAGAAGAATATAGTCTTGCTTGGAAGTGCAATTGTGATAACTAGTGCGACGAAGACATGAAAAAAGATAAATTATTATATAAATTATTTGAATTGATACACGTATAATATAATTGATTAAATAATTATTCAAAAAAAAATTGTACTCTATTTTATTTTACGTAGTTTTCATCTCAGTAAGTCAATAATCCATATTTTGCTTTGATAGTCAAACATAAAACTAAAAAGAATATTGGACAATGTTTAGTTCAAGGAATATTTTTTTTTTTAGTTTTTATATCAAGTTGTCTAATTTTTATTTTGTTAAGAGCTGGGAAAATTTTAAGTGGTGTTTTCACTTCTACGCATATTTTGAAAGCTAAATAATAGTTGGGATCAAAAGTTTCAAATCAAATAACCCTTTAAATGATTCTTCCTCATTATTTCCACTGAATTTTTAGATCAAGTGATTGTAATTTTTTCTACACTATTAAGTAAAAAGTTTACAAAATAATGATACGTGACTAATTTTATAGTACATTTTATGAAATTAAATTGAACAGTACAAATAAATACTGAGAGCAAAAAAGGAATGCACTTATGAAAAGACATTACTGAAATTAAATATTTTATTAAAGATAGTTTGGTAGGATATCTGACAACCAAAAATAACAAATTAAATAGGAACTGGTTAAATTTTTACACATCAAATTAAATTATAATTACTCAACAAGAGCGTTTGTCAAATCTAGAATTTTTATCAGCAAAATATTGTAAAATGCAATAAACTAAATTTCTATAACCATCTTAGTTTTGTGTATCATTTTCTGTTTTCAAATATAATTATAACAATAAAAGGATGAAGAAATTAATATTTTGAGTCCATATATTTAATGGATATAAATTAGATAAATTCTATTAGGACTTATTATAATTGGATATAAAGTAAATAATTAATAAAATGATTTTTTATATATTAAGTATGTTTTACTAAAAATAAATATTTTATCTTTTTAGGCACTTTAGATTTATAAATTTAAGTTTCATATTGATGTGAATTTATTGCATCAAATTCTACACAAATATCATGTTATAGTTTGTGCTAGAATTCTTTATCTATTTCTCATCACATCATATGTAAATAAGGCGATTTCATTGAGCACAATAAAATTCACTGAGCTGAATCTAATTTTTTCTAAATTTTATTGAGTTAGAATTTATTCAGGAGATTTAGCCGGAGAGTGCGATTGATTGCTGGAATGAATTTCATTCAGCGAAATATTTATGGTTAAATGGATTATACAAAACTTATATTATTTGAAAAATTATCTAAAAATAGTTTCACTTCCATCTAAATTTTCTCATTCAATTTATTAAATAACATTAAAAAAAAACATTTGCACATAACCACCAATATTTCTTAATTCCAACTTATCAAACTTGTTTGTAATTCAATCTCCCCAGTACTACAAATATGTTAAACCAAACTAAAATCTTATTTCTAAATTTTCAAACATGTTTCCAAACTTAACATGCGTATATCATAAATCAATCTACTTCTTGATCATAGCTTACCTATATAAAGGGAGTTGCAAAATTTACCTAGCGGTAAAAGTTGAAAAGAAAATATAAAAGATTGTGCTTTCAACTCTTTGCACTATCATTTGAAATATATAAAGTTGGTTTGAAGACTATTTTACAATTTAGTGTATAGAGATCACATTCAAGAAGTGTTGAGATATTAGATAACTTATAGATTTAATAAGGATATAAAATATTGTTTAATTTAATATTAATTTATAAATATAATATGCTATAAGAATAAAACTTCTATATACAAATGTATATGAATGAAATTTATAAAATAAATATTTTTCAATTTCTTATTATTCAAATAAACTTTTACAACCACAAAACTATCTCACGTTTAGTTTTTATCTCATTTTCTATATAAATTAATTGTAAATTTTATTTTACTTATGTTTAACAATGATTTTTCTCAACGTTCAAGTTCAAAATTAGAGAGACAATCAAGTGTACAACGAAACAATCTTCCAAAAGATTAAAATAAATTGCTGCCACGGCTTTATCTGTTGTGCACATATCCTTTCTTTTGTCAAAATTAAAGTCTAATATGTAATCCATTGTAATTACACATTATTTAGAATTTCCATTATTCTTAATTTGTGAAGTACCCTTGCAAACAGTTAAAAGCGAAAGAAACATTGTTAGAATTAAAACTTCAAGTAGGTTACTGTTGAGGAGAATAATTTTTTTGGCCTATCTCGGTGTACTGTGCTGCAATATTATTACTGTTGTCCAATATTTAGCCTCCATTTATGACATATGATATAATGTAATATTTATTATCTCATACCGAAAAAGTTTGAAGCATACAAAATTAATTAAACTGATTTGGAATTATTTCCTTGAGCCTCCAATGCATTTATTGCTGAAAGTCTGAAGCATGATAACAGAGCAAACAACAATAAATGACTTGAATACACAGACCTACTAACTTGGCATCACTGGAAAGCCTCACCAAATTCTTATTTGGTTTCATTTTGTCCTAGTTTTTGTCATAATCTTCACTATTCCTAACGACCAACAGAAGACATAGTAATTCCAATAGAAAGTTTGGAAGAAACATTTATTTCTCTTATACTCTTTACTAACACATACAATATCAGTAAACTTTTAAATCTTATTCAATCTTACAAAATTTTTCCAGTTATATACTTTAAATTCGTCTTTTATATCTGTAACATAAACTAACATGGAAAACCTTGACAATAGTGGACTTTTCAACAAAGTTCTCTTATTGGCTGATGTAAATTTCTAGAGGGACGTTCTTTGTTCCTCTTTTATACTTTCTACCTATCTGATACAATAATACTAAGCACTATATCTATAAGTTACCAATTCTTAAAGTCCTACTAGACTCAGTAATAAACAAGAACAAAACGTTTATGAATGATGTCAGGCTAGTAACTCCTAAATCGTCACAGATATAATTTAAAATCCTCCAATGATACTTTCTGTTAATCTTCTTTTCCTTGTTAGCATTCTATTATTCTTCTTACGTACTGTCTGATAAATACTTAAATATTTTCTATGTTCAGTTTTTCATAGTTCTATATAACATGTCCAGATTCACATTATGAAATAGTAGCTAACGTTATTTTAGTTGAGTATTAACTGCATTGCTTTTTTCATAAACTCACAAAATTGTCTGACACAAACTAAACAAACTTTTGTCTACTACCTGATCGATCAGAACTAGGGCGTTTCCCTTCTCAGATGGGGACAACTAAAAGTTACTTCCGCAGCAAACACCAAAATCTCTTTGATATGTCAGCTGATTCACAAGGTTCACTTATTTGTCTCTCAGAGTTCCAAGCCCTGCTTTGTTAACCCCGTCTAAAGTTAAACTATAAAAAAGTTTTGGTACCCATTTTTCTCTTCCCACCTTTCTCCTTCTAAGGTACTGTTCCAGTTTGTTAGGAACAAAATGAGAACAATGGTTGCCACTTTCACATCTCCAGCTTCTACCTACTTTGTTAGGTCTTGTTCCATGAGAGAAAACCATGACCAACTTAAGCAGCCAGGGAACACCGGCATCAGAACTAATGGGAGTTTTAGGTCGCCAATTAAAGTTGAGACACTAAGCCAAATAGCTGCAACAACTTCCACCACTCTCGGTCAAGCTGTTACAATTGATAAAAATTGTCTGCGCCAAAACATCCCAACAAAGAAGCAATTGGTTGATCCTCATCGTCAAGGGCTCATCACTGAAGGTGGAGTTGGTTATAGACAGACCGTTGTCATTAGGTCCTATGAAGTTGGAGCTGATAAAACTGCCACGCTTGAGAGCATCCTCAATCTTCTTCAGGTGATTAAATAAATACACATGTTGTTATCACATAACCAGAGTTTTCACTGCTCAAAAAGCTCTAGGGCTCCCTTGTTTTGTTGCTAAATGCAATTTTATATACAGGAAACAGCATTAAACCATGTTTGGATGTCTGGGCTGCTGGGTGATGGGTTTGGGGCGACACATGGAATGGTGAGGAACGATCTCATTTGGGTTGTCTCAAGAATGCAAGTTCTGATTGATTACTATCCCATCTGGTAAAGTCCCTTTTCACCATGGTTATTACAAGGACACGAATGAATGTGTACATTTTTTTTCTGTTGTTGGAATATACTAATCAAATTTGAGAACTTTCAACTCGCTTGAGACAAGTCTTGTCACAGTTGTTGTACTACTTTGTTGAAGGTTTTTCTTGAAATCTTCTCCGTATTCAAGGACTCTTGCCTTGTCTTCAAGTCACTTACTTTGTGGCTGGCCATAAGCTCAGCATATTTGCTTAAGATTTGCACCGATTTTGATGAAATGAAAATTTAGTGTTAGCAGCACATAGTTGATTAGCAAAACCATAATAACAAGAGATTAATTTGACACGTGTCAGGGGAGAGGTAGTTGAAATTGACACATGGGTTGGAGCATCAGGCAAAAATGGAATGCGGCGGGACTGGCTGATAAGAAGCCAAGCCACAGGCCACATTTTTGCACGTGCGACAAGGTATGTACTCTGCACTGTATACATGTCTTGCACAGTGTTTCTAACAATTTTCAAATTTTCCACGTTTTATACCTGTGTGCTGATTGAGATAAGCCATAAACAGCACGTGGGTGATGATGAACCGCAAAACAAGACGTCTCTCCAAAATGCCAGAAGAGGTGAGAGCTGAAGTTGCACCTTGGTTTATAGAGAAGCAAGCAATAAAAGAAGATGCTCAAGAAAAAATAGTCAAATTGGATAAAGAGGCAAAATACATGAATTCTGATTTGAAGGTATATATATATATATATATGCATATGGCATTTGAGTTCAGTACTTACTGTCAATTTATATATGTCAATCAATCAGAAATCATTAAATAATTTTTAAAGTAGTCATTAAAGAAATGAACAAATTTACCATAATTAACAATTTGTAATTGGATAATAGCATAAAAAATCTTTGCACTGTATGTACATACACTATTTGCTCTTTACTCTGTGCATTACAGTTAAATTACTGCTTGCTCTGCCAGAGCACATAGAATGTACACAATTATTGACTTTGTGCACCTCCCCACTTTTCAGCCCAAGAGAAGTGATTTGGACATGAACCAACATGTTAATAATGTGAAGTATGTAAGATGGATGCTAGAGGTAAATTGCAAAGGTTTATGAGCTCAATGCTGAATACTCATTTATAGAGCATTATGAATCTCATAGCTAAGTCTCAAAATTCTATTCTTGATTGCTTCTACAGACCATCCCTGACCAAATTCTGGAGGGGCACCAATTATCTAGTATCACACTGGAGTACAGAAGGGAGTGTGGAAGCTCAGATATAGTTCAATCATTATGTGAACCAGAAGATGATGAAATACTTCATGGTGTGGTAGAGCCAGATTACTGCACAAATCTTCTCAATGGGTTATCATCAGAAATTATAAATGGTAGTGGAGTGCTGACTTATCTTGAGCAGAGGCCATCAAGGTATACACACCTTTTACAAATCAAAGGAGAGAAACAAAACGACGAAATTGTCAGAGGAAGGACAACATGGAAGAGGAAGATTGTTACAAAGCCATTTTCCACTTAGACTTAGTAAGATATGTGGACTGGGAAGGGACAAATGTTGGCATATACTCTTGTGTACTCACCAAGAAATTCTTGGTCTAAACGAAAATGGGATATGATGGGAAAAGGACAACCAGGAAGTGCTTGGAGAAAAGAAAAATACATGTAACAATTCTAATTAAGTGTTAGTTGTGATCTAATTTGATTTATGAAATCAATATAAAATGTGATTAGTTAGTTGTAGTAAATTGTTGGCACTATATGATAGGAGTCCATAAGCCATATATTATATTTTGAACTAAAAAAACAAAAAATGGTTTCAGACAAATGGAAGTAAAAGTGGATCTTCTAAAATAACGAAAGGCATTTCCATATTGAAAAAGTAACATTAGGAGCGACTTCATCAGTAAACATGAAACAATGAAGGATAACCCCACATAAACATGTCAAAAGCACCCTTAAAACATTTTTTTCCTCTTATGTGTGTATGCATTATTACGTAAACACCATGGTTCGGTGCATGCAATATTACGTAACCATTCAAGCACTATTCTTTACACCTGTGATTCATTTTAATCTCTGCACGATTAAAGTAAAACGATTTTATGGCCTCTTTTCAGATAAAATAGTTTTAAATCACATGCATGTATACAAAAAGAATGAGGATTAAGTGAAAATATTAGTAAGCAAATGTTCGGTTTTGTAGTGTATAGTCATTTTTATATCATACAATAAAATATTAAATCTGAAAACATTACAGATGCTGCAAATGTTAGCCTAATAACATATTCCTAAACATAATGGTGTTGTAAATCTCCAACATTATGCTAACATTCAGACACAATTGATGAAGCAAAAACATTCTTCACTCAAAATTTCATTAAAATGACTGGATACACACGCTTCAGAATGACTAATTCCGATGGAAGGGAAGAAATTGGCCAATTTACCAATGGTGGAAACCTATTCAAAAAGCAAGCCTCATAAATAACAAGTACACCTCTCTACCAGCTGCTGGAACTAATATTTGCCGCCCAAAGAAACTGTGATCCACTACACTAAGCTAGGAGAATTAATATTCATTTACAATTTAATTATGAGGTTGATGATAGTATTTACACCATGTGTGTATGGCTATGGATTGGAATCCATAAAAATGAGGAAGGAATCAATCAAAGAATAATGCATTGCGACTGCTGCAACTGCAGTAGTAGTAAAATTATCGCCTCTTCTTGTTCCCTAGACTGCGATGGATTTGCCAAGACCACAAAAGCAAAAATGTAACAATAGCCACTCCAACACTCGACCAGAATATTACCAGCCATATAGGCATTGGTTTAGGATACAAGCCTGTCAACAAAAACAACCACCATGTACGTAATCAGTGACTTCAACAATAATCAATACTAACCTCCAAATACGTCACATATCACAAGGATTTATATGCAGGAGACCAACGTACCGTGTCCAAACTTAATGCAAATCAGAAGTTCCACAATGCAAATGGCAAGAGAGAGCCAACAATATGCTCCAACCTTCTTCACTGGCTTTCTGTAAAAATCACAGTATATGGACATAAAATGTCAAGAACTCGTTCCGATGTCGCCAACATTGGTATTCATCAACACTCAATTGACAATATATAAATAGAAAACATGGGAATGCACCTGTCTTGAAGGTATGAATTGTACTCGCGAATTGTTGGAATTGCAAGTAACCACCACAAAATCAACCTATATATAACCACTGAATTTCGAGGAGGTATCCAGAGACAAAATTTCAAAAAGAATGTGTTGAGCTCTACTGTCAAAAATACAATGCAAAGACTAAGCACTTGAATGAAACGCCAAGGACCAAGCAGTGGATGCCACTCGTCTTTGTCCCACTGAGCCGGTGTGAATTGACCCAATGTTCGTTTCACCTAATGCCAATATCAAGTAGCAGATGGTGAGATGAATAGACTGTACCAGATTATTATTACAAGATTAAAGAAAGAAAATTTTAGTAAAAAAATCTTTCAGAGCACAGACAATTGGCTATTGCTCCAGTAGGCAAAGAAAAAGACATTTCAAATTGGTGATTTCAATTTCAATAGGAATCAAAGAGTCAAGCATAATTGGAATAACTGATGACAGACAAACATACTTTTCCTATTATATTAGGCTGCTGGCTTAGACCGACCCATTTGTAGGTTTTCCCGTCAAAGTATCTAACAGTATGCATTCCTGCCCAAATTCCTGCAGATTAATTGATCCAACAGATGTTACAATCGGCTGAAACAATTTCAAATCCAAAAAACAACTAATTCTATGCTACTTAAAGAACTAACCAAAATTAAAATGATGTACTGAAAGTTTTTTGGTATGAACAAATTGTTTAGAAATAAAACAAATAAATTTGAAATAAAATTGTAGTAAGTATATAGGCTTGAATAGCTTCCGGGACAGAGTTCAAAAAATGTCAATACAATTAATTCCTTGAAGCTTCATTGTAGAATGAAGATCTAAAATATTTATTTTTATTTTGTTGATTGCAGATTAAATGAAAGTCTATAGATGCAATCTGTAATTATGGTGGTACAATAAATAAGATCATTCTTCGACTAGTAAAACACATGCAATCTTTGAAACTTGCCTAAAACAAAACAAAAATGGGTCCAAAACTCTTACCGAACCAATTGCAGATCAAGATGTCAAGAATAATACTGTCCCACCAGCACTCGTTGAAATTTGGCAACATGTGACGAAAAGTAAACTGAAAAGGCCAGCACCAAATACTTTAAGCAATCCGAAAGTATAGTTATTATACCAAAGCAACAAAAAAGTCAAAGCTTTATGAAGGCACAAACCCACAACCAGACCTGTCTCAAAATATCAAAAAGAGTGTATTAATGGTACAAGTATCAGGGTTTACCTCCACCAACTCAAAACCAATCGATAACACCCAAAGAAGGGGCTGATTACGAATCAATATTGCCTTCCCCCACCACCCAATAACATGAGCTAGAACAAACTCATCAAAAAGTGTCTCCTGGGAAATCAAACATAATATAAGCCCCGTGTTAGATCCAAATAGGATACAGAAAGGTATAAAGTAACTTTAGAAGGTATACAAAATCAAAGGTCGTGTAAGAAATCATACATAAACATTCTTAAACCTGCTTGCAGGGTTTTCAGGCAGATATACACGGCAGTCGGCACCATAAGATCTTTCTGGAAGTTCTGCCAAGATCACATATACTAATTAAAAACTTTTAAACTGAAGGAAACAGACTGATCCATGACTAACCCAAAAATGTTTTAAAATCCCAAATACAGCACATACATAACGAATTAATTCCAACCAGTTCAAATCTTAAAAAAAAAGAATCGGATTGCCTTACCAACACCAAGATCAGGATGAAGAAACTTCATAAACTGTCGAGCATCATCACGCTTCTGTAGGGACAAAAAATTGAGGATAAAAGTTAGTCCACTTTCATTCACTTGGTGGAAACAGGGTAACAAATGACATATTATTGTCACACAAAGCACAAATGAAGTTTGAGGAAGCTAACAGATGCAAATAGAAAAAAGTAAGCAAGAATCTAGTGTAAAGTTTGTTTTTTTTTTAAAGCCGTAAATCCAAGCTTGACAAAATTGCTTAGACTTTAAACAAGAATTGTCAAATTGGAGCATGGAAACCAACCTGAAAAAGTAAAAATGTGAGGGCAACAAGATAAACAACGGCCATCCCATGAACCAAGCGCCAAATTGCAGGATGTGGCCGAATAAGAACCCTGAAAGAAAGTGGGAAAATATTTATTAAGGTAATAGTCGCGAGAAAATTAACAACTTCAGATGAACAAAACTTCCACCGTCATACACTATCAGTAGGCAGTAACAAACTCATGTTTATATTATCGTCCGTGTTATATTGATAACATAGCAAAACCATTTTAAGCGGAATTATATTAAAACTTTGTATAGAAAGAACGTCCACCAAACAAAAATAAACACTTTGGATTCCCAGTTATCTTCATACAGTTTCCATATCCCATCCACACACTCTCTCTAACCCAACCTTGAAAAGAACAAACTTTTCTACCCAGCAAGTAAAGCAACGACAACCATCCAATCTTGAATGATATCTTGATTATCTCAAATAACTTAGTCCATTAATAATGTTCTAAAACAGTGATCTGTGAGTATGAAGCTGTTGCCTTATTCTCTTGACTTTAAATGTGAAATAAATTAACCGATGGAGCCTGGAATTAAATTCTTCCAACACCATCTCTCAAACCCGAGACTAAAAGTCACCGAAAATAAGGAATGTCTTCTGACACGTTTGGGATCTAAATCTAATAAAATGAAAAAGGCAAGTAGACTAATATACACGTCGAAAAACAACATGTAAATGGAAAATACCAAACTAAAGAAAATAAATTCATTCTGATTACTCACGTAGAAGGAGCTTGCAGCAGGCAATAAGCAAGAAAAACAGCAATCATTGCCCATACACCCCTGCAGAGAAACAGTTGTGCGGGCTTTTAGCATATGTTGTTCCCAGCAAAAATTATATAAGCACAATGAAATGAGAAGTAATTAAACTAAAATTACCAAACCTTTTAACAGAAGTAACAAGATCACCAGATGCATCTCTTTCTGGATCAAGTGCTCCACTTGCCCAACTGGTATATACAACAGTGATATAAAAAGATAAGCAGATGGAAGAAATCTGATTTTATTGATGAACAAAATTTCCTAGGAGAAAAAAATACACCACTCGTTAACATTAATTCATCCAGCTAGATACTCACATGAGAAAGCAAGCACCAATAAGTAACAATGTGATGGTTCGAGGCTTGTATGCCCATGCTGTCCATGGATCATGCTCATCATCTACATTTGACAAATGAGAATTACCGTTTTCTTTAATAATATCATTTCTCTTTACTCTTGCATGACCATTGGACTCCATATTCAGTGTTCCACAGAAGCTATACTCTCTACCTACAATCAGAATCAAAGAAATAAGATCATTTACAGATGCCATGACAAATAGTCCCCCGTTTTCTATAAAAGCACACCAAATATTTCATTATTCACAATTGGAAAACACACGGAGCATGAACTTGATTAGTATTAAATATCCGTGAGTAATTGCATTTCAGTGTTATGATACATACATACATATACATATATATTAAGAAAACAAACAAGAGATAAAAAGAGTCCCCGTATGTCATTGTATCTCAGTAAAAACTGCACACATGCATAAGAACCACAAACTGATAGAGGATTAAATAAGACAGCTAAATGAAAACATGCAACCAGAAGTCTCTTCAGAAAACTAGAATTTCTGTATTGCAATGAACCGCGGGTTAATATCAGTTATCCTTCGAGTACTAAATACATAACCAACAAGTAAAAGAAAAGTAACTTACGTATAACAAAACCATCTTAGGGTTCAAAATTAGAGGCTAAACTAAACACACTCACGCAAATCCACTGAATTTACAACAAGCCCCAAATTTGAAACCCAAAGTAGTATCTGGTACAGAATTCAATGTGCTTTTTTTTTGTGTCGGAGAAAAATCATTGATTGACAGCCCAACAGTCCATCACAAATTCTACAGTATATAACAGAACTCGCCAATATCTTGACCACAGTACTGCCCATCAGCATCTTAACACATATATGAAACCACATGCATACGCATCACAAAGAATCAAACTCAGTAATTAACGGATCCCCATCAAGAGCGAACTACACAAACCCGTTGCAGCCCAAAGCATATTATTTTTATTATAAAAAAAAAAATAGAACACACTCATTAATTTCAGACGCATTGCGTCATAAACCTTAGAAAAGCATTCAATTTCTCAATACAGGCAAATTACCAAAGGCGGTTACATCCCCACGATGGATCTAAATCTGGCAGAAGAAGCAAAACCCATAACGACAACGCGTAATTCAACCCGGTATCGATGCATGTAACAGCGAAAGCAATCGAACCCGGAATCCAGTTGAAGAAGGGCGAAGTGGGGTGGGCCGAAAAAAAAGCAACTTTTGAAAAAAAAAATCGAAAAATTAAAGGGAGTGAAAACGGAAAGGGAGGAATAAAAAGAAAAAAAAAAAAGGAAAAACGGTACAGTGAATGTCAGGAGAGGTAGTAGATTCGAAGCACAATCGAGAAAGAATGCATAGCGGAGTGCGCGTGTGAGTGTGTGCGTGTGTGCGTGCGAGTGATGATAGATATTATGCGGATATGATATGATTCGTAACGAAAAAGAGGTTATACATACAGAGAGCGAAAAAGCAGGTTATAATAAAGGCTTTGTTGTGTTGTTGCATACATACACAGAGAGAGAGAGAGACTTACGTAGAGAGAGAAAGCTGAGAAGGTTTGAGTTGGGCAGACAAAGGACCCCTGGCCGTACGATTGGAGAAACGAGAAGATCGCAGCCGTGGGATCAGAGTAATGAATGATGAATGGAATCAGAGGAAGAAGAAGATAAGTGTGAGAGTTGTTTTTGTTTCTCTTTCCGCTGCTATGCTATGCTAATGAATGGAGAAATTATAATATTTATAGAGATGTGTCTGTGAGAGAAGGGGAAGAGGGGCAAAATGGAGATATCGTATTGTTTTCTGTCTTTCGGGTGTGGTGGGTGAAGTGAAACTGTGACTGTGTTCGTGTTCGTGTTTTTGTGTGGTGGCTGTGTTGTGTATGTGTTTTCAGCAGAGTCTGCAACAGCGGCGAAAAGGCGAAGGGTGATGATGAGAGAAAAAAATTAAAAACACAGAGAGAGAGAGAGAGAGAAAGAGAAGAGAGAGAGTACGACGGTCAAAGATAGATTTGAAGATGTTTTAGATACGCACGATGACGATGATCATGAATCATGGACCAAAAGTTCTTTTCTTTTTTTCTCTCACAACTTTACCCCTCTCCTTTCTCCTTATTTCCCTTTTTCTTATCCTTTTTTAATTTTTCTTTTTATTCCATGCTTTATAAACACATAATAATAAAATAAATTCAACCTTCAGTCATCTCTATAATTAATAACAAATCCTAACATCAAACACCTTTCTGTAACAAAGTACAAGAACCATTCTATGCGGATTTCTTTATCTTTATTAAAGAGCCTCTATCCAACCTCTCCCATTAATGAAATTCAAAATGGGTATGTATTACTTTCTTTTTTTTTCTCTCTAAATTATATACCAATTAATTTACGTTGTGTACGTCAATTCGAGGTCATCGAAGGTGGATAAGTACATAATTAATATCTAATTGTCAAATCAATAATTTCCATTTTTTAATTTTAATTTTAATTTATAACAGTGATGTGACAATGAATAACTATTTCAAACATGTCTCTTAAGGGTGGTGAAATTGGAGTGAGGAGAAATTGTTGGTGTTTGTTGTAGTAGCAGAAGAGGCAACAAAGGGTAAAGAATTTGTGCATTTATTTTGCTATTTTATTTATGTTGTGGTGACGTTTTGGTGAGCAACATTATTTCATTTTCAAGTGTTGATGGCATGAATTAAGAGAGTAGCTATAAAACACAAAAATACAAGAAACAGAAGCAGAAATAATAAAAAAATTGTGGGGTGCAAACAGAGTGTGACATGGTGTTTAATTGTATGGATGTTTTTACGAAAATGTAGGCAGCAAATTATGTTTCGAGTGAGGTATAGATCGGAAAATAAATTGTTTTTTAGTGGAAAAAGCATGCAACAATTTAGTGACTGGACTCATCTTTAATAAGATACAAAATAATGACATCTATCACAATCGGGCAACTAATCGTACACACCTTAAACATTTTCTGTCATCTTGCGTAAACATTTCTAATTTCTACACTTTCTTAATTTCAATTTTTTCTTTTTCCTCTTTCCCTTTCGTTCAACTGCTTGTGAGGTTCGTGTCAATCGCTTTTTGGTTTTTCAACTTATCACTGTGATTTATTATGTTCATCACTACGTTACTATTAACTCCAAATTCATGGCCAAGACAACCAAATAACACCATCGAAAAAGTAATGCTATTATTTGGGGGGACTGCCACACTTCTATTTTCGTAACATATCTTTGTATATGCATACAACAATAATAGTAACACTTTACTTATTCATCGATTAAAAAATATTATCAACTAATGTTTTTTTTTTTTTATTTTTGTTTTTTAATTTATAGCTCGTGACACAAGTTAATAATAAACCTCACCCAATCACTACTAATTTTACAAAACTTATGTAGTTCGTTTGTAATTTTGAGAAAAATAATTGTATGGATAATATAATTTTACATTTAACATTGTAGGCATTTGTATTTGTAGTTATAAAATTAATTTAGTTTATATTATTTATTCAGGTGATAAAACTAAATAAACATTAAAATTACTAATTATAATTTTAAAATATTATATATGATTATAATTTCCAGTTGTACAATAATGTAAATTGGAAGTGAATTTAAAAAAATATATGTGTAACTTTAGAGAAATTTTGTCATTTAAATATAATTTATATTGCATCCTATTATTTTTTTTAATATTAATACTACTATTATTAATATTAGTCTTTTATGTAGTCAACGAGTCAAGTCCGTTAATATTTTTTTTCTATTTTTTATTCTTTCAAAATCATGATTTTCTCGATCTAACTTTTTTTTCTTCTCTTATATTTTTAAGTTTCCTCGTCTTAGTTAACAAAATTAAATTTTGCAAAAATATTCATGTCGGTGAGTATATGGGGATAAAATTTGTAGTGAATAGTTAATATATTAGATAGTGGATATTTTAATACTCATTTATAAATAAATTGGAGATGAAGATCATACTACTCGTCCCCGTAGTTATCCGTTACCCGCAACAAAATAAAATTAAAATTTAATTTATATTTTATTAAGTTAAATTTAATTAAAATGAAATTTTAATATATATTTTTTCAGATTAATTTTAATTAATATTAAAATTAAATTAAATTTATAGTACATTTTATAATTTTATTTCAATTTTATTTTAAAAATTTATAAAATATATATTTCTTTTAAATATTTGCAGATATGCGAATATCACCATAGGTTTTAAAAAAATCTGTAGATTTTTTTTAAACGAGTACCCAACGAGTAAACAATGGATAGCGAATGTTTTTTTACGGGTCGAGTAGTAAACACTATCCTTGCTTGATCTGATTTGTTATCCCTATCATTAATTTACAAGTTCAAAATCATTTCAATTGAATAAATTTTACTTTGAAAAAAATAAAATTTGTTCTAAATTGTCCCAACTCTTTTTCACTAATATTTAAGTTCAATATTGGTTACGTTAGTTAAAAAAAAAATCTCAATTATTATATGATTTTTAGTATAACATGGTTACGTTGTTTTTTATTTATAATGTTTTGGTGAAATTGTATTTTTTTTAATTAGTACATGGTTTGCAAACATCATTTAGCTACGTCAAAAATTTAAGTGAAAGAGTAACAATGACTATTCATTATTTTCTTGAGATTGTTTGCTCAAGTAATAGGTTGATAGTTTAGGCAATGCACTTTTTAATGTTTTTTCATGAGCTTTTTTTTCTTCTTAAAATCATACAACCATGTATCGCTCAAATGATATGACATTTGTTTAAGTGACATTTTACAATTTCAGTGTGAGATTCCAGTAATAGACTTTCATATTTTGTAATGTAAGACCCTTTAGAGTTATTTTTTTATGTTCAAGTTATTGCTAGTTCAAATTTTAAATGTAAAAATAAAATTATGTTATATTTTATCGATTTGATTAATTGTGAATGTTATAGATTTATGATATATTTTTTTGTTTGATGTCATATATCTAAGATGTAGTAAAGTAATTTGTAATTACAAATATTGATTATAAACTTTTATATTTACTAAAGATCTATTATTTCACGAATAGTTTAAATTGAGTAAAGTAAGACATTAAATGATGAGACACTAAATGAAATGAGAGTTATCACTTATTAGGACATTCAAAGATGTGAGAACATAGATTGAAATAAATTTATCTTTATCATTGACATTGTGTTCTTTTTATAAATCAAATTAGGTTTGTTCACATTTTAGTATGTAGTATGACGTGTTTAGACACGTTGTATATCTATAAGACATGGTAATGATATTAATTTGAGTTTATTGATATTGATTTTTTGTTGAGACATATTAAAATATATTGAATATTTACATAAAGTAGTATTTGATACTTATTTTCAATAATTAATCATTTTTTTTCATGTTTGAAATATGTTGTGATTTACTTGGTACATGAGAAGATAATTGTTATTTATTTACTTTTACCGTACAACTTTTCTTTTCCAACCTAAATCTTCTAATATTTTGTTCAACCTCTCTTTGTCTGTAAAAGGATGAAAAAGTTTAGAGGATAAAACACTTAAAAAAATCTCATCAAAAATTAAAACAAGGATTCTCGTAGAACTTGTTTCCGATGTTTCATATAGAATTTATAGGTAACTCATAAATGAGTAATATTTTTAACTATTATTAACTTTGTAAATCCTTTATATTATATATGTGATGTGAAAATAAAAATAAAAATTACAAGTTATATGTAATAAGTACCAAATAAAAATATAGTTTACTGCTTATATCTCATTATTCTATTTTTATCTTAGGTCACACTAAACTATTTATTTTAAATGTGTTAGAAAATGTTGATAATTTAGTCCATCTTTTTGCAATTGTGGGTAAGTTAACTTCAAAATTTCATATTACTAAATAATAATTAAATTATTGTAAGGTGAATCAATTGTCTCATAACAAATGTTAAATAGGTCAAGTCACAATCAATTCATGAAACTTGGATTGTTATGTTTTTAAGTAGAAAAAGTTACACTTTGACTATCACCTATAACTTTTGGTCTAGTAATAAGTTTTTGATCCAATAATTGATATCAATTCATGTCATTAACTAATTATGTTCCAAACGTAGATGTAACGATTAAATAATTATCTAAAGAATACACAATATCCACGATCAGAAAATTGTGACTATGTAGTGTCATATAAGTTAAAAGTTTAAGCATGAGCTAAAATTCAAAATAAAAAGAAAAACAATAAATTTGTTGTTATATAGGCTAATTTTAATTGATGGACTATTTTTTTTTTCTTATAAAAATGTGGAAAAAAAAGTTTGGTCAAAGATGGGTAAATGATTAGCATATAAAATGGAAATAAGTAGAATTATGGTTTGGTAAGTAGGGCAATAATTAAAGTGTGTTGTGAAGGAGAAGTGATACTTTAGAAAGTTGAGGTTGTAAATTGACGATTGAAGGTTGTTTTGGCAAAGAAAGGGTGGATGGATGGTTGGTTATGATTTTATCTTATCTTATATTCAACAAAAGTGGGTGTCTCCATCATTTTCCTTTCTCTTTATCATCATACCTATCTCAACTCTTAACTGGAAATTACTCATTCCTATCATCCACCTTTCAATCTCAATCCTCTTCTACTCATTAATAGGGAAAAATAATCACTTCTATAATTATCTTACTTTTTTTATTTATTTAACATCTTATTTAGACTATTTAACTTTTCATTTTAAACTCATCCCCTCATCTTATTTTCAAACAGTAAAAAATGAAGTTTTGTAATAACGAATTGATGTACAGAATTTGCATTTATTTAATGTATAAACTCGTGAATATATATATATATATATATATATATATATATATATATATATATATATATATATATATATATATATATATATATTCCCTGATAGTTTTATTTTTGTGCATGGACTTAATTTTACTTTAATATACGAAAAAAAAAACAGAAATTAAAATACGACTCGGAGGAATTATGTTTCAGAGAGACATTGTTTTTGTCATTCTTCGTTTTTTGTTATTCTAAAATTGGAAATAATTTTATTTCTTCGTCTAGGAGAAAACCTATAACCTTTTCAAATATTTTTTTACCTTTAATAATTTATTATAAAGGTATTTATTGATATAACTTAAATAAAATATATTTATAACAGAAAATTTAAGTATAAGTTTAAGTTTCACCTTTAATATAAATAAATTCAACATGAATCTAACTCTGATGTTGGTTAATTATATTTAACTGGATATTAATATTTTATCCATTGAAAATATTATCTGTAGTAGTTAATCCTAATCTCATACACTTATTAAGAGACTAAAGATAAAATTTATTTCAGTTTAAGATGACTTGATATATTAGTCTATGCAATCAAATTATTCACAAATAATGAATATTTCTTTTTATTAATGAGTTTTACTTTTGATATATATCAACTCTTCTGACATAAATCATGATACTATTTAGCGTATACTTGGTAACATCATATCCACAAATGAGCAACATATTGACAAAGGGATAACCACGAAATACTCATATCATATAGATATCATCATTTGAGTGAGATAACTTCAAATATCAAAATTGTTTTTTTTTTTTTTTCTCCTCGCTCAAGTACCAACTTCTACGCTTCAATGTTATAATGGTTGAACGATATTCGAGATTCAATAACCCATACAATGTTGTCATGCTTGTCATTTATGTAAATAACCTATTGCTTGGGCAATAACCCATGAGAGAGTTGTCTCATTTTCTTTCTCACTTAAGCTACACACTCTCATTTGAACTATTTTTTTTTATCGCTTGAAGGTCCACATGAAACTTAATGTTTCACTGATGCTTGAATAGGGGTGAGAAGTACAAATAATTATTATATACGGTTGGGAATTCAAATGTAAGTCTAAATCTCACATTGAGTAAAAATAAGGAAGTTGAACACCATATAAAAATGAAGGTCGTCCATAAATCCATCACCTTAAAGTTTTTTGTTAAGAGTGATATCAATCCCCTATATGTGGATTTGACTCATGTCTCATCAGTATTGTATCTCTCTAATGATCATTCCTCAAAAGACCCAACAAGTGGTATCGAGTCAGGTTCGTGTGGTGACCAACTTGAATGACTTAAGGTATCAGGAGGTACCAATGTGAAGGGACTCACACTTGAACAAAAGATTGTTGGAAATCCAAATGTGAGTTTAAGTCTCATAATCTAAGTCTCACATTAAGTAAAGATAAAAAAGTTGAACATAATATAAAAACAATAATTCTTAATAAAAGTTGAACCACATACCAAAATCACAACTTTAATTTGTTTATACATATATATATATATATATATATATATATATATATATATTATTTTACTGTCTCCTTAACATTATAATCAGACTACACCACAAAAGTTCTAATTATTTTTTAAACTTAAAGAGAACTCACTGGAATGCGTTTTAGAAGAAAAACAAAGTGCATGTAGTTTTTTTTTTATTGACTATCTATTTTTTTATCTATTTAAAAATATATTTAAATAAAACTTAAATCTTGTTTTAATAAATAAAATATTTATAATTAAAAAAATATTATTCATAACAATTACAAGGGCAAAAAATAGCTATTAAAATTATAAAAACCAGTGGAATGCATGGTAATTATTCTACAACTGTGACCCACCGTGTAAGCATGCAACATTCAAAATTCTTCAAATATTCTCTGAATATTCTCCGAACGTCAAATACTTAAAATTCTAAAACCCAAAATAATTAAATTATACCAGACTCAATTCATTAAAAGGGAGCTGAAAATATACGTTGGTAATAAAAATTACAAAACTGTCGATAAAATTGATATCGGATACATTACCTACATAAATATTTTCCTTTTATACATATTTTTCTTAAATTTTATTGTATTATTGTGTGTGTAAATTTAAACATATTTTGAATTGAAAAGGGTCAAAAGTATTTTATCCAGTTAGAAAAAAATTGAACAACTTTAACAGAAAAATAACTAAAAATACCATGATCCGAATATACAGGGCATACACAGATTTGAAAAGCTGCTTCTTGAACGGGTCTTCCTTCAAGGAGCCGCCATCCACTTCTTCTAGAACACCAACAACAATTATTTATCCCAAAAATCAGGAGAACATCGTAAATAGGATAATTAGGTTTTGTCGAAAAAAAAAAGTGTCCCACCTAAAACACGTTACAAAATCTAATTTTTTTTCATTATCAGAAGAAAATAAAGAGTTTTAGAAAATGTATAAATGGTGGGAAATAAATAAGTAAGGTAGAGAGTTACATCATAAGAGTGATGAATGAGATATAAGTATATTAAGATTAGAGAGGATTAGAAAGATGTAACAAGAATATTCTGAATACATCAGAAGTTTTGACTTTGATGGGGTTTTGTTTGGGTCCTTGAAATGGGTTTGTTCACGTGCAGGACTGAGGTAACGAAGGCATAGGGCTGCCTGAGGCATGTGACACAGACATGCTTTTGGTGTCTGTGTGTGTCCGATTTTGCAGTTCTTCATAATACATGTACGATGTGTGGGCTCTTAATTACTCATTTCAACACCCTCGCACATGATCGTGACACTCACACTCACACTCACACACACACAACCCCTAATGGCTAATGCTATTTATTAACCACTGCACCAACAACCGTCTCGCATTATTTCTCACCCTCTCCTTTTTTATTAGCCTCCAATTCCAAACACAGTTATTCACTGTTTAACGCAAATTATTAACAGATAGATAGATAGATAGGAATTGATGGAGAGGAGAATATTGACTCAGCTGTCAGAAAGGAGGCTTTGAGGGAAAGATGTTGATGTCATTTCAAATGGGTGTGTGTGTGTCCTTTCTGTGCCACCTACCCATTATTATTATCATCAACCAGAGACACCTACTACTACTCCTTCTACACCTTTTCCTTTGCTTTGGACCCTTCTCTGCGTGTGTCACTATGTCACCACTCACACTTCCAGGCCAGGCTTTGTGTGTTTTTCATTATTACGTGTTGGATCAATCACTTACTACTTAGTTAAAAGTTATAGTTATTAATTAGGACGTAATTCTTTTTATTTAAGAGTGTATGAATCTATGTGTCATAATTTGATTGTAGCTCGGCTCACCTGGTCTTTGTCACGGGACAATTATTGTCACCTTCAATAATCTTCCCCTCAGCTATTTTCCACTGGGAATTGAACTCATGACCTTGGGCTCATACACTCTTAAGTAGAAAGAGTTGCACCCTAACTAATAGCTATAACTTTTGGCCAAGTGGTAAGCGCTCGATCACATTATGTGGGTGTGTTGATCATCATGAAGATGATACCGTTAAGAATTTAAGTGTAAATCTAAGTTTTATATTGGTTAAAAATGAGAAAGTATAATATTATCTAAAGATAAAGTATCATATTTTTATTGTTTTAAAATTTTGGATTAAAAGTAGTGTTAATGTTTTATATGATTGGGTTCAGATTTTACGAATTCAGTATCTTTCAATTTTGCAAGGTGGTATTGATCATTTCGTGATACTTGAACTCTTACAAACATTTAATCCAATAATTAATATCACAGAGTCACTTGATTTCGAGTTTTAGTAAATAAGTGTTGCTTAAATTCATGTGAATGTGACTTAGAAAGTGTCTCGGATGGATTTATGTGTTTATGGCTAGGTGAACCAGAAAAGGATGGTATCAGAGATGGAAAATTGGGATTCAGAGTCATTTTCCAAGAGCCTTTGTGTTGTGTTTGTTTCTGGGAGATGTGTGGTTTAGTTTTGTTATGGGAAGTAATGCGCCACTGGTTAATGCGTCCATTGCAAGACGTTTTCTTTCTTTTGTTTTATCTCAATTATTTCGTTTGCTTTTGCTCCTGCTTTATTAGCTTCTTCCAGAAACTTATCTATATTATTGAATATACTATTATTACAGTTCAGGACAGTGAATTAAGGCGTGTTCTATTGTTGCAGTTTTTTATATGCAAAAATTCAAAATACAAATTAAATGATGAAAGTGGATTTAAAAGAAAATGATTGGACAAGAGTAAGACCAATCACCACCCTTATTTATTTCTTATTTTCGGTTCTCGTATCCTTCTTTTAATAGCATCCTTCATCAATTGTTACTCATAGTACAGTCATTATTATCAGAATCACAATAAAAAATCAATCTATGAGTTATAGCTATTAATAAGGGACTATGCTAACCAATTTTTGATTTAATGATTTTATAGTTATAATAGAACCCATTTTATTAATTTATTTCGTATTTAAAAATTACTTACTACAAATAATAAATATTCTAAATATTTTTGAAATTATAATATTATAAAAGTTGATAAAATATTTTTTGATTATTTTTCCATATTAATTCTTTTATAAATTTAATATAAATAATAATAATAATTGTTCTTATTATATTCAATAGTTTCATTTTATTTAGAATTCAAGACCTGAGACGATTTAAATCATCTTTATTCTTTTCATATTTTCTTTTAATAACAAAATCATGACGACTGTATGAAACTTAAACTTCAAATCTTAAACCTTAAACATCTTATATTATAATATATTTATATACATTTTAGACATACAGAATAAATATTTACATTTTAGAAGCTAAGATAAAAATAACGATTTGTGTAATACGAATATATATATATATATATATATATATATATATATATATATATATATATATATATATATATAAAACTTTTTGTTCTATGTGACATCCCATTTAAAATAGATTAAATATACTAAACAAAGCATCGCATAATTATGATAATAAGAAATAATTAGAGAAATAGAACACGTACGGATCTACTATTACAGTTATTCATAGGAGTACTTAAAAGGAAACATAGGCATACAACCATGCCAAAATCGAAACAAGGGCTGAACGTTAACTGTCTTGCAAAAGGGTCGCTCCTAGAGCAAGAAATCACAAAAGAGAGGGGCATTAAAGCCATAAAAACTACTATTAGGAGCTACAAGTAACTGGTCCAAACTATGCAGCACCGCTACCACCAGCAGATCCACCTACAAAGCTCTTTCCATATGTTCTCACCGTAAGGTGATCATCGCAAAAGGAAAAGAATCAAGGCAAGAACATACACAACAAAGAAAGGGTAAGCTAGTGTAATTTAAAGTTAACATAGTATAGCAGACAAGTACTTAAACAGTTCAAGCATTTCAACACAGTGAGCACAGAGAATCATGTTATCGCAGACAAGCAGGACACTATGACTCGATTATCCGGATAAATATACTAAGATCGGATTCACTAGACGCTTGCACTTGTGGTGGCCTCTACTGCTTTGCAGAGCCATTGCCAATGGGTTTCACCCTACCACACACAAGGTTAACCTTCAAGCATCTAAGGCCATTATCCTGCCAAAGACTAAGGCCTCCTGCCACTCTCACCACTTGGGTCAGTTTGCTCTACCTGAGACTCACTGACCCCTTTGAGTTTCGGGATGCGGTCCTTACTTGAATCCATACCTTAATATATACACTACACACCACCACGAGGTCTCCCCACGAGACTCATGGAATTACGCCTATCACACAACAAATTCATGTTTCATACCATATCCACCACCTTTATCTCAAAACATCCAATTCTCATGCAAGTTCTCAACCAACCAACCAACCAAAATTCATGTGTTATTCATGCCAACATACCAACTTTTAGTTCATAAGATTCAAGCAACCATATATATTCACATGCTTTAGGTTTTGAAAGAAAGGGGTAAATAAATAAATCACACAATTCACCCATCAAACAAAGAGAAAAGCAGAATTGAAACCACCCACTGCAGCACCCTCGCTCAAGCTAGGAGTCGTCGCCCAGACGAGAGAAGTTGTCTCGCTCAGGCGACGGGTTCTCGCTTAGGCGAGCCTACAACAGTGGGTCTTGGAGAGTTTCACGATCCCTCGCTTAGGCGAGGCTGTCTCGCCTGAGCGAGCTGGCCTGTCGCTCAAAACGCAGCCCCTCACCTGGGCGAGTGCTCGAGGCAGAACCTTGAGCGAGCTGCTGGTATTCTCGCCTAGGCGAGACGAGCTCGCCTGGGCGAGAATATCAGTTCTCCCCCACTGTTCCACACATGCAAGGCAGAAAAACGACATAGAGCAACATCCAGAATATAAGCCAACCATTTTTACACGATTCCAACACCATTCAAGCACCCACAATATGGAACATAACATAAGCATGCCATAATAACTTTAAACTTAAAACCTAGCTCCCCTTACCTTGTTATACACTAGCAGAATAGAGTGGTAACCCAAGAAAAGTAGTGGAGCACTGGAGCAGGGTACGGAGCTGGAAGTACAATATCCTTTGCTAGCTTGAAACAAGGGGAGAACCTCTGTGCCCTAGCAGAGCTCTTACACTAGACGAGGGGAGGGAACAAGGAGCTGATTTTTCTGAAAATGAAACAGAATGAAGGGGTTAGGGACTGACAAGGGTATTAGGTTCCCTTATTGCGCCAGCCTTAGGCCCACGAAAGCTAGGCCCCAACTACTCAGCTGAAAAGGAAAAAGGGACTTACACTCTAGAAAAAATCAAAACTTATTTTATATGTAGTTTGTTAAATTTATTTTAATTTATCCTCAGTTCTATTTTTTAATGATGAAATTTGTTTGAAGATGATAATTGATCAATTGAGAAATTAAGAGACAAAGTTTTAATTAAAGTAAATAATAAATTATTTTAAGTCCGTTTATAAAACTTTTTATGTTTTATTTATTTTTAAAATTATATCCTAATAAAATTGACACGTTACAAATTTGACAAAAAATTAGACACTAAAAAAATATAAAAAAATATTTATTTTCCACAAATAAACCTAATCCAATCCATTGGTGGATCCCATAGTGATGGATTTAGCTGTAGCTACAGTTTGATCTCTTTGGTGACGGTTTGATTTGATTAGTGTGACATAATGAATCGCAATGGTGGCATTGGCCGCGTTTAATGCCGTATACAATACCTTTTTCCTTCTTTCATCCTCTCATCTTCATACACATCTTCCAAAAGCTGTGCCACTTTATTACAATAAATTAAATATATCTTCGTCACAACTAAATTATAACATAATAAATTAAAGAACAATGGTATTTCTACATCTATTTTTCTTTTTTACTTTTTATTTGATATTATCATTCATTATAAATTATTTTTACGATCGTTTTACTCTACATAAAATAAACGTGTCAATGTTAAATTTTTTTTTCAAGACAAAAATCTCTCGCATTAGATTTTATATATTCCTTACTAAAAGAATTTATATTTCTTGTTATTTTATTTTAAAATTTTTTTCGTAAAAAATACTTACAAATTTTGTTGTAAAAAAAAATTTACAAAAAATTGCTACCAACTTGCAAAATATTTTGTATAACACTTTTCGTAACAAATTTTATAAGAAATACTTACAAATTTTATAATTTTATAAGAAATGATTATTCACGAAGAAATTGACTGTCAATTAAAATTTTTATAAAAAGTGACAAAAAAAAATTCTTGCTAATTTTTTTAACAAATTTGCAAGAAAAGTTTCATATAATATGAAAATTTTTTGTAACAATTTTTATTGTTAAATCTTAAAGGAATTTCTTTTTACATAAAAAGCTTCATGAAAATATGTTATTAAATTAAAAATTTGGTTTTGTTTGTGAGCTTAATTAAAAAGAATAATAAGAATATTTATTTTAATAAAAATTTTAAATATATTAAAATCTCTACTGCGAAATGAGGATTAGAGGTCGGTATATATGAGTTTAAATTACACTTGTATAAATATATAAGACATATTACGAAAAAACTATGCTTTAAACTAACCAACTAATTTATTAGACAAATTTTCTGCCATCATTTTTTTTTTCAAATATCAATATGGCATATTACTTTATTTATGTAACTAAGTTGTTGGAAATACCATGTGTTTTAAAGACAATGTTATATTATAATGCATGAGTGGAGGTAAAAATTTTCTTCTTGATCCTTTTTGGTATGATTAAACTAGGTCTAAATTTCACTAGCTTAATATCATATTAGAGTCATTGAGAATTTATTATATAATCAAGATGGTGTAGTAATGAAACTCATGTGGAACAGTTTGGGCTATTCCCGTTCTGTCGAAATTTCAACTATTTAACATTTTATAACAAAGTACCAAAGCATATAACTAGCATTCAATGATCCAATATTAAAAATTGGTTCTCATTTATCAAGAAAAGAATCATTCAGGAGAAAGTTGAACCTTGAAGCAATGTTTCGAGGATATAAGATAGTATGCTCATAAAAAAAAATGTTGTAAGATAACAATTTGATTATCTCACTTATCAATCTACTTTAGTTTATGTTTAAACATACCATCACACATTGCCATAAATCTAAATGTTTTTTTTATTTATTTAATAAGGTAATTGAATTCATTTGTAGAAAGATGGATACTGATTACGAGAACAAAACTCATTAAAAAAATAATGGAAATCCCAAAATTTCAATCACTTT